>Ga0315280_10002568_pt1 | contig 29298 bp, 22 predicted proteins | sample YL17G06_40_MG_FD_203697 | JGI IMG/M metagenome (GOLD analysis project Ga0315280, IMG submission 203697) | Sediment microbial communities from Yellowstone Lake, YNP, Wyoming, USA - YL17G06_40 | ecosystem: Environmental > Aquatic > Freshwater > Lake > Sediment | place: USA: Wyoming | collected... | reverse complement strand
AAACATCCAATTGTTCCGGGGAGTGGCAGAGAAGCAGGTCAAAATGAAGCTGAGAAGTCACAAAATTACCCACTCACCTTGGAGAAGACCGAAATAGATATTCCGTAGTTCCTTGAGCAAGATACTCCGCTTAAAGCCAAAAATCAGGCCTGAATTTTAACTCTAAGGGAATTGTCTCTCCTGCCAAGGCATACAAAAGGAATTGCCAAATCTTTAAATGCAAGAAACGGGCTTGATTTTTGGCGCTAACCCTCCCGGAGAAGCCTCAGAATTGCGATATCCCAAGTTTAACTCAATAGTTGCCGTCGTCAGTCCCCAATTGCCTCGCGGAGAATGGGAACGCGTTCCTATACACAGGGCGCAAGCCGGCCCGGTGCTGATGGCGCCGGGCCGGCTGGCCGATTTCAGCGGCTCGACACCGTGAAGTGGTAAGTGCCCGAGCCGACGGCGTATTTGACCGCGTCGAGCGTGGTACCCACATAGGTTACACCGGGCGCGCGCGAGGCGAGCACACCGGATTCGGTAACCTTGGAGGGATCGGTGCCGGGCACGTAGATGGTGGCCGTGGTATTGGCCGGGATGGTCACGTCGAGCGTGATGCCCGAGGCGTCGGTGGTCCAGGCCGAGCTGATGAGGCCGTGCACGGACTTGTACGTCGCGGCCACGTTGCTGCTGCCGGCGCCGTTGAGGATCAACGGGCGGATGTTGATGGCCTTGAAGCCGGGGCTGGCGGCCTGAATGCCGGCCAGTTCTTCGTACATCCACTGGACGATGGACCCGTACATTTCGTGGGTGCGCGTCCGGCTGCCGGCCTCCCAGTACTCGCCGATGCCGGTCCAGCCGAGGGTCTGGATCCAGTATCCGTAGCTCGGATAGGTCGTCTGCAGGGCGATGGCATAGGCGGCCTTGGCGGCGTCGGGCACGCCGTCGTGGGCAGCCTGGGTGAGGACCGGGAAGATCCAGCGCGAGCCGGCGATGCCGACCTCCTCATGGCCTTTGCGGGTCACCAGCACGTCCTGGACGAGCTTGGTTTCGAGCGGGATGCGGTTTGGCCTCGTCCACGAGACCCATGCCCAGGGGGATGGCCTGCATGGACTGTAGGAAGGGCTGGGACGCGTTCTCGCGGTAGTAGCCCACCGAGGCGTCCCACCACTTCGCGTTGTAGTCCTTCTTGACGTTCTCGAACATGGTTTTGTAGTAGGCCTCGTCGGCAGTATTGCCGAGGGCGGCCGCGAGGGCAGCGGTTACCTTAACCATGTAGGCCAGGTAGGCGCTCCCGGACGGCACGCCGATGGTCGCGACGCTGAAGTTGGTGTTATCGCGCACGGCCTGCTCGTCGTCACTGACGCCGCCGAGCGGCACGACGGCGCTGCCTGGGTTGCCGCGCGGGGCAGCCCAGTCGCCCAGACCCGAGGACACCAGGTATCGCTTGGTGCTGTCGATATTGGCGGTGTAAGCGCCCATCCAGTAGGGAATGTAGGACTTGAGGTACTGGGACATCGCGGCGTATGCCGTCGCGGCGGGTTTGGTGTCGCCATAGAAGCGGTAGGCCTCGTAGGGCAGCACGTGCAGGAACGCGTCCCAGATCGGGGTGGCGCCGTTGTTGGCGCCCTTGCCGAAGCCAGTGCAGCCGTAGGGGTCGTTGGCCACCGGCATGCAGTAGCCGTAGCCGTACGCGCTCGGGATAAGCAGGCCCACACCGCCCAGCGCGCGCGGCTTGGGGACATCGGGTGTGACGACGTAAGTATTGCCGATCACCTGGCTATCGACGGCGTCCTGCGCCGACTTTATGTACTGGCGTTGGGTGTCGAAGAGGTAGGACGCAGACGGCGCCATCAGCTGCGAGTCGCCGGTCCAGCCGTCCCTCTCGTAGGTCGGGGTGTCCGTGATCTGGCCGACCGTGTGGTTGACCGCGACACCGACGCGGGTCCCTTCGTGGATTTTGTTGAGCAAAGAGTTCGACGAGGTGAAGGTGCCCGTCTGGGGCATGTTGGTGCGCATTTCCCACACCGCGTCCACGTGCACGCGAACGCTGGGCGGCAGGGCTTCCCCCGCGGGGCCGGCGATCTGGACCCACTGGAAGCCCTGGACGTTGGATGTGGGTGCGAAGACCTCCGGACGCTCGGCGGTGCCGGTGCCGTTGGAAATGTAGTACTGCTGGCTCATACCGCCGGGCAGGGCGAAGGCGCCGTCCTGCCGGTTGTTCGTCGTGGCGGGGAGGCCGTCGTCATTGCGGCGCTCGGCGGCCACGATCCGGATGACCTGGCCGGCGGCTGCGCCCCAGATGCTGACGACCGGCTGCCCTTGGCGCTGCTTGAGGGTATCGACGCCATAGACGCCGGGAGATACTTCCCACATGGGGAAGGTATCGACCCCCTTAACCTTGTTGGGAATGGCCTCGACGAGCTGGCTGGGCTCCTGGGGCTGGGCGTAGACCCTGCCCTTGGGGCCCGCGATCACGCTTGCGGACGCCCATTTGGACGCGTCGTAGCTCATATGCGGTTTAGCCGTATTACGTTCGGAATGCTGGCGCATGATGCAATCTCATGCGGATTCAGCGGCAATTTTCTGGGAACCGAGGTAAAATGATTGCTGGAGGCGCATCCAATGACGAGAGAATTCAGCGTGATCATCGAGCGTGATACCGAGGGGTATTATGTGGGCACTGTTCCGGCATTGCGTGGATGCCATTCGCAAGCGCGCTCTTTGGACGAATTGATGATCCGGATTCGAGAGGCTGTCGAGGTGTGTCTCGAAGCACAGGGCGACAGCCTGGAACCGCTCGATTTCGTCGGTGTGCAGACGATTAGCGTAGCATCATGAGCCGCCTGCCGAGATTAACCGGAAAGGAGATCGTTCGCGCTCTCGCATCAGCCGGATTTGAAGATGCCCGAGTAAAGGGAAGCCACCACTTCCTTCAACATGCGGACGGTCGCGTTACCGTTGTTCCTGTGCACCCTGGGGAGACCATCGGGCCCGGCCTGATGGTGAAAATCCTCCGTGATTGCGACATGAGCAACGAGGAATTCGAAGCACTCCTCTAAAATTCGAGCGACGCCGACGCTACATTCTAGCCCCGATCCTTGGAACATCCTTGATCGAAAGAACCGCCTCATCGCAAAATGCGTCATGCCCGGGATATCCGTGCTACGCCCGGAATGCCAGTGTTGGAATCATGTGGGCGCGGAATTTTGGGGCGCTTCCCAGGAACGAAGCCACGGCTAAATTGGGTCTTGTCTCTGTGCGACCTGCAAAACGCCGACATTCTTCTGATTTTATTCTTCCACCGCGTTTTGCATTCTCGCCGGTGGTCGACCGCATGTACAATAGGCGCATGATGAAACTTCTTGAGGTGGGATTGTGCCTTTGCCTGTCAGCTTCCTCCTTACAAGCGCAGGTGATTATTGACGCGGTAGTAACCGGCAAGAGCGGTTTTGTGCGCGACCTTACGCAGAAGGACTTCAGGCTATCCGGGGATGGCAAGGAACAAGTCATCACCAGCGCCGCGCTGCAATCCGAGGCCGCGTCGCCGCAACGGCCCGGCAAGCAATTCCTCGCGCTGCTGTTTGACAGCACTACGGTGGCAGCCTCCGACCAACTGCAGATCCGGCAGTATGTCGATGAGTTCCTCGACGCGGCGGCCGGCCCGAACCGTTACGTGGCTGTTCTCACATGGTTTACGGGTTTGAAGGTTGTGCAGCCCTTCACCGTCGACACCACGAGACTCAGGAAGGCCCTGGACAGCACGATGGCGACCGCGGCCATGAGCCCTTCCGGTTCGAGTGGTTCGCGGAGCGGTGTGGGAGTCCAGGACACGAAGGTTCAGAACCTCATGCAGAACCTGGCGCTGCTGGCCGATTCGCTGCAAGCGATACGCGGGCGAAAGGCTCTGGTGTTATTCACGGGAGGCTATTCCTATTCCGCCGACGACACCGTTTTCATCGAGGCTGCCCTGGCGGCGTGCAATCGAGCCAACGTCGCAATTCATGTCATCTCTAATAATTCGGCATGGGCGCAGGAGTTTGCCAATAACACCGGCGGCACAGCCATACACGTTACGTCCAACTTGCCCGCAGCTCTGCAGAAGATCGCGGAAGAACAGGCGGCTTACTACCTGCTCAACTTCACACCGTCGAGCGGCTTGGAGGAAGGCTGTCACCAGGTGCGTCTTAGAATGGCTGCCGGAGGACTCGATGTGCGGGCGCGCAGGCAATACTGCGCGACCTCAAGGGACCCCCTGGCGGGCAAGCCTGCCGGGAAGGACCTGGAGAGCCGCGCGGCCGGGGCGTCGGCCGGGGTATTGACGGGCACGGTGCAGTTGCCCTATTTCTACACGGCCACCAACCAGGCGCGGGTGAATGTCGCAGCGGACCTTTCGCCGGCAGGCATGATGTTCAGGAGGGATAAAGGCAAATACGTCGGGGAAATGAACGTGGTCGGTCTGGCTCTCAAGGCCGACGGCGCTATAGGCGCAAGATTCAGCGACGTTGTCCAACTGAGCTTCGACCGGCAGGAACAAGCCGAGGCCTTCACAAAAGGGTTCTTTGCTTATGAGGCTCAGTTTGAACTTCCGGCTGGCCGGTATACGTTTCGCATGGCGTTCAGCACGGGAGAGGGATTTGGGAAAATTGAAGTGCCCCTTCTGATCGAGTCCCGGGATTCCACCCAGTTGGGCATGGGCGGGGTAACGTTCGGCAGGATCCGCCGGGGATTGCCGACGGGACTGACCACCGAACTGGATCCAACCCTCCTGGAGGGCTTGGTGCCGCTGGTCGCCAGCGGATTTCAAGTGGCGCCGATGGGCACAACGTTCCTCAGGATTGCGGATGCTCCCGTCGTTTACACTGAAATCTACACTCCCGCGGCGTCCGGCGATTCTCCCGCGGTAAGCTTGCAGGTGCGCATACTGGAACGGGTGTCTGGGACCGTTAAGCAGGACTCGGGACAATTCAGCATTGCGAGCAACGTCGTACCTGGCAATCGCTCAATACCCGTCGCCTTTGATGTGCCGGTGAAGCTGTTGGGCCCCGGGGCCTACCGCCTGGAGGTCAAAGCCTCCTCTGGCGCTTCCAGCGCTTCAAGGACTGTGGAGTTCGAGTTGAAATAGTCCTGCGCTCCGCTCCCTACGGAACCGCAACTAGTAATCATGCAGAATTGGAGACATCCAGGCCTCTCCGTCTATCAAGGCGAGCAGATCGATCCAGATGGAGTATGGGGATTCATGCGCCTACAAGTGGCCGGGCGCGGAAGAAGTTGCAGGAATACCTCGAAATCGCCGATCTTGGGGTTCTCGACTCTCGATCGTCGGTCTCATGACGAAAACGGTTACCAATAGTGGGTGGCCAAAAGTCGCGGTACGCCAGCCTCGTTATTGACCACGATGGTTTCGAGCACGATTTGCAGATTCTTGGCTTCCCAATGCTTGGGAGCGCCTGTCAGCGCTACCTTCAAGTGACTTGGGTCGGTAAGGAACTCTATGGCAGCTTCAGTTCCCCAATTGCTGAATCCGCCCGCGAAAACGGCCGCGCGGCCCGTTGGCGAATCGAAAACACGTGTTATGATTATGAGGTCCTTTGCCCTTGGCACCTTCGAATCGAAATTCCATTGCGTCCCGTCGGTATGCTGCCTGTCCCGGATGAACCGGAGGGTCCCCGTGCCGCCAAAAGAAAATCGGGCCTGTGGCAACAGTCGGGCAGTCCACTCATTGTTAAAGCCCCCCAGGATCACAGCTGGGGTGTCACGCAAACTGCTCATCGTGATGGCATGGGCTCCCCTGACGACGACATGCTTTTGCTTACTCCCGAGGAACTCCGACATGCGGCAGGCGCTCGAAACATCGCGCTGAAGGGCCAGGCTCCCAACCAACCCGCTCCAACTCCCCCCGGTTGGGACCGGAGTAGGAGTAAGCGGATCCGACCAAGACACCTGTGGGTCAGCTACGCCACCCTCCAGATGGATATTATCGGCTGAGAGTTGGGGGTAGGAAACCAATATTGTACCCGGCGCGTTCGTTACTGGCGCCCAAAAAAGCTCTAATGCAGACGGTTGAGGAAGGACAATCCATAACAAGGCGCCAATTGCCAGGCAGGCCGCGGCGAGGGCGATATGCATGAAATGCGCGTGAAGCCAACTTGTCGGCTTGGCTTCCGGCACCGATTCCACGACCGCGCAATGTTCAGGGGGGCCTGCGGGAAGAAACTCCGGCAGATAAGAGCCCTTCTGCATATGGAAGCGGATTTCGTCCGAGTGCTTTGGATCCGCGTAATACTGTGCGAGCCGTTTGCGGATCTCGCTCGCCGTAACGCGGACGATCGGATCGGCCTCGGTATCGTAATTTGGTTTCCGCCCGAAGATCGCAACGCCAAGAGCCCGCTCGTTGAGAGGCTCTGAGCAGCCGGCGTTCGCCAGTTCAACCACGTGCCGTATGAAATGTGTGTAGCGCTTGCTGTTACGGAACAGCGGATCGGCCAACAGGCGTTCTATCTGGTCCCTCATTTCTTGGGATAGAACGCTAGGGATTTCCGTATGCACAGTCATATTACGCAATTCCCCATCCTCCTGGCGCATTCTATCACACTTCCACCCCAAAGTTGCACCCTCCCTGATTCCATACCATCGCGACCACGCAAGGTGGACGCTAACTAGCCCCCGGCGCAGTGTTTTTTACGGTTGATGCATCAAACTGATTTTAAACGCTTTATCGCGCAGCATACGGAATTTACGGATAAACAGTTGGACTTTTGCGCCCAACGCCGCATAGGTTCGCAGGCACACATAAATAACCAGGGGCCGGACTTTGACGCGGATCCTGGGGAAAGGGATCTTCATGAGTACACGGAACTTGTTGAGGCAAGTGCGGCCGATCGGGTTGTTTCTGCTGCTGTTGGCTACTGCGTCAATGGCTTTCGGCCAGAGTCAAACTGGCCAAATCTCGGGAGTTGTAATCGACCAGACGGGAGCCGTCGTGGCGGGTGCCAAAGTTCAGCTTGTTCACGACTTGACAAAAAACACGCGTGAATTTGCTACGGAAGCAAACGGCGCCTTCGTCTTCCCGAATCTGATCCCAGGCGAGTATAGCATCAGGGTTCAGGTGGCGGGCTTCAAGACCTATGAACAACGAAGAATCATTGTTAGCTCAAGCGAGCGAGTAGACCTGCACAAACTCACACTAGAGGTTGGAGGTATCTCTTCGATAGTTGAGGTTTCCGCTGAAGCCGCCCGCGTACAGACGTCCAGTTCGGAGCGCGCGGGCCTTATAAACCCGACTATGGTCGAGACTATGCCCAATCGCGGCCGCGACTATCTCGGACTGCTCAGAGGCCTCCCTGGCGTGCTCGACACCGCCAATCGGAATGCCCCGGGGGATACCGGTGCCCCTCAGGTAAACGGCGGACAGACCGGGCAGTTCTTGGTCACCCTCGATGGCGTGCCAAATCAGGATGTGGGGTTTACGGCCGGCTCGGGATTCATCACCCCCAGCGTGGATGCTATTGGCGAAGTCAAGGTCATGTTAAGCGGTTCGCAGGCGGAGTATGGCGCGCGCTCCGGCGGCCAGATGAGTGTATCGGTCAAGAGCGGTACCGCCAATTTCCACGGATCCGGATACTACTTCTGGCGTCATGAGATGTTCAATGCGAACGAATTCAACAACAACGTGCTACGCGTGGCAAAACCAAAATATCGCTATAAGAATCCCGGGTACACGATCGGCGGTCCGATCATCATTCCGGGTACAGGCTTCAATAAGGATCGTAACAAGCTGTTCTTCTTCTTTTCGCATGACATTCTGCTGCGTTCAAGTACAACGACGAGCACAATGACGTTCCCGACGCAAATTGAGCGGAACGGCGATTTCTCCCAAAGCTACGATTCCATAACCAACACAGTCATCACGCTCAAAAACCCGACGACTGGTCAGCCGCTGGCTGGAAACATATTGCCTCTTAGCCTGCAGAGTTCGGTTGGCCAAAAGCTTCTGAATCTGTTTCCGTTGCCAAACACCACCGATCCCTCAGGCAGGCATGGGTACAATGCCATGTATGTGTTACCGACGGACAACCCATCCAACAACGAAATTGCCCGCGTGGATTGGAACGTTAGCAAAAAGACGGTGGCCTATGGCCGTTACATCCGTGACTACAAAGGGACCAAAGGCAATTGCGCCATGTATCTAATATGTTTCATCTCGGGGTTCGGCACCGGCACAAGGTGGCCCATGCTCGATGGTGCGTATGAGGTTAGGTCGAACGGTTTGCTCGGCACTGTGATTCACACTTTTACGCCAAGGATCGTCAACGAGTTCTCGTACGGGATCAACTGGATCGACCAGATCGCCTCGGTAAACGATACTCAGCTGCAAACTCTCACCCGTACGGCGACGGGCATCACGCAGAGCCTCCTACCCTCGTTCTACAGTGCCAATCCGCGGAATCTGATTCCGGGCATACAGTTTAATCGAGCGAACAGCGGGGGCAGCATCGGCAGTGTGGCCTCGTTGGGTTTCGATAACCGGTTCCCGTTCCATGGAACGGAGAAAGTCCACACCTATATCGATAACATTTCTTACATTAAGGGCCCACACAACACGAAGTTCGGCGTCTATATAGAGCACACCTCTCGCTTCACGACGCGTGGCGTAGGGTCTGGAGGAGCTGGCGTCGGTGCAGGTATATTCAACGGACTCTACGACTTTGGCTCCGATGCGTTCAATGGATACGATACCGGTTGGGGGTTCGCCAATGCTTTAGCCGGCGTGGTAACCTCGTACCAGGAATCCAGCCGCGCCGGCACCGGCCATTCCGTGTACAATCGCTACGAGTGGTTCGCACAGGACAACTGGAAAGTGTCCCGAAGGCTTACTCTGGATTTCGGCGTGCGCTTTACGATAGCCCAGCCGGCCAACTCCGTGGACCAGCCGCTCTCCGTGTTCATGCCTGCAAGCTATAGCGCGAGCGCGAATCCCAAATTGATCATGCCGGCGTGCAAGACCGGAATTACGTCGTGCCCGAGCGGTGCCAACCGCATTGCGGTGGATCCCACGAATGGTCAGCTTCTGCCGCAAACCCTTATCGGCGCTCTGAGTAACGTGGCTGGAACACCCTATCAGGCGGCGACGATATTTAAGGGCAGCTATTACAACACGCCTCCGATCGCCGTCTCGCCGCGGTTTGGCTTCTCCTGGGATGTGCTGGGCAACGGAAAACTGGCGGTCCGCGGAGGATTTGGCATCCTCTACGATACGGCCACGGGTAGCGTGGATGACGTCTTGACCTTGACTGACGTTCCTCCCGCAACCTATATCCAAACCCTGAACTATACTACGCTGGCCGGCATGCAGACCGCGCCCAACTACTATCGTGTGTCCAATATGACCGCCGGCACGAAGGACTACTCATTGCCGAGCACATACAACTATCATCTCGGCGTGCAGCGCGACCTGGGCTTGGGGATGGTACTTGACGTGTCCTACGTTGGCAACACAACCCGTCACCAGGCAACAACCATAGACCTAAATGCCATCGCACCCGGCACGACGTGGAGTGGCTCGACGTTCGTTGATTATCATAATTTCAATCCGGCGATTTTGGATTCGACCAACAACCAACCTCTTCCGACCAATTTGCTGAGGCCCTATAAGGGGTATGGCTCCATCACATACCGCCAGTGGAATGGCGATTCCAATTACAACTCAATGCAGACCAGCCTTACTCGGCGATTCGGGGCGCGCTTGATGTTTGTTGGAAACTATACATTTTCGCGCACCCTGACTTACTCGAAGGTCCCATTTTACCCGGACAAGCTGAGCTATAGCCCCGGTGCCACACGCAAGCACAACCTGAATGTCAATTGGAATTACAAGATTCCTGATGGCAGCCGTTTCCTGAAGAACCCCGTCACCAAACTTGCTCTCGATGGCTGGCAATTCGCGGGCATCTTTACAGCCCTAAGCGGGTCGGCGACCACTGTCAGCTACACCGTGACCGGGGTTCCCTCCGGGTTTAACTTCTCGGGCAGCCCCACTACTGGCATCTCACGTATTCAGATCGCGGACCCCCCAAATATATTTACCACTCCGAAGGATCCCATGGACTACGGCTTGAACCCCGCCGCGTTTGCCGTCCCGCCGCTTTCAGCGCACGGTCTCGGCAATGGTCCGCCGGTTCTGTTCTGGGGCCCCGGATCCTGGAATTTCGACATGTCATTGTTCAAGGCATTTAAGCTGTCGAAAAGTGAGAGCCGCACGCTGGAGTTTAGAGTGGAAACATATAACACGTTTAACCATCCCAACTACGGCAACCCAAACACCAGCTTCCAGACGGCATGGAACGGCGGCAACTTTGGGCCGAACACTAACTTGTACTTCGGACGTTTCAATAACGCGAACGGCACCGTGTCAATCTCAAACAATGCTCGCGTCTGCGTGCTAGCGGCGAAGATTCGATTCTAGACCAAGCATGATCGTGCTGGCCGGGCACCTGCGTACCCGCCCGGTGTCCGGCCAGTCTGGTGGCCGTTTTGGCCAGAATGTTCCTGTCCTTCGCCAAAACCTCGTCCCAGCCAGCATGTTGGTTAAGAGCGTTGGCGCAGGATCATCATTTCAAATCCCGACAACTGAGCAGCCTGATCGCCAGATGTGGTACCCAAGACAGGGACGCAGCTTTGGGGGTTGATATGCTTGGCGGCCGGCGTCTTCGCGCGATATTCGCCTGAAAGCGCCATTCAACCCGGTTGCCGATTAGGGAGTGTGTCGGTTTGAGAGCAATTGCGGTGTTCGAGCCGCTATCGGTGAAGCAGGTGCTTCATGAAACGGAGGCGTAAATGAGATTGCGAAGAAGAGTGTGGCGCTTCGGACTGGCAGCCATGGCTGTTGCGGCGGCGGGCGCGTGGGCCGTTCTGGCGCAGAACTCCGGAGATGCCCTCCAGCGCGGGTTTCTAAATCCACCGGATAGCGCCAAGCCGCGCGTCTGGTGGCACTGGATGAACGGCAACGTCAGCAAGGAAGGCATCAAAGCCGACCTGGAGTGGATGAAAAGGGCAGGTATCGGCGGGTTCCAGAATTTTGATGCCGGCATGAGCACGAGGAATGTAGTAGACAAGCGTCTGGTATACATGACACCGGAATGGAAAGACGCATTCAAGTACGCCGCCACTCTGGCCGATCAGCTCGGGCTGGAAATGGCCATCGCCAGTTCGCCCGGATGGAGCGAAAGCGGCGGTCCGTGGGTTCAGCCCGAGCAGGCGATGAAGAAATTCGTGTGGGCCGAAACGCGTGTTGAAGGCGGCAAGCCGTTTACAGGCAAGCTCGCGCAGCCTCCGCGCGAAGTGGGTCCCTTCCAGAACATCGCCGGCGGCGGCAGCGGCCTCCAAGGGATGAGTGGCGATCCGAAGCGTCCAGATCCGTGGTATGCCGACGCCGCAGTGGTGGCCTTCCGACTGCCTGACGCCGACAAGTCCCTGAGCGAATTGCAGCCCAAGCTCACTTCGAGCGGCGGCGATTTCACGCTGGCCGCCCTCACCGATGGTGACTATGCGAAAACCGTGCTGCTGCCCGCGGCCGCCGTAGGCCAAAAATCGTGGATTCAATTCGAATTCGCCACACCGCAAACGATCTGTGGCATGTCGTTGTTCACGGGCACGGTCGGCCGCGGCGGCGGTGCCGGTTCCGGAGGCCCCAGCAATCAGAACCTGGAAGCCAGCGATAATGGCCAGGATTTCCGCGTAGTGGCTTCGTTCCCCGGTGGCGCGCGCACCATCTCGTTTGCTCCCGTAACGGCCAGGTTCTTCCGCTTTGCGGTTATCGCGCAGGCGGCTCCGGCGAACGCGGGCCGCAGCGGCATGGGTGGCATGGGCGGTTCGGGCATTCCCGGTAGGGGAGCGGCACCTGCCGCTCCGGCCGGAACGCAGATTGCCGAATTCGCCTTGCACACATCGGCGCGCGTGAACCGCGTGGAAGAGAAGGCGGCCTTCACCTCCGCCGGTGGCGTGGGCAACATGCCGACTCCGTCCTTCCCGACCGCCAGCGCCATCCGCAAGGGCGACGTAATCGATCTGACTGCACAAATGCGTCCCGATGGATCGCTGAACTGGACGCCTCCCGCAGGAAACTGGTGCGTGCTGCGCCTGGGCTATTCGCTGATCGGTACCACCAACCGGCCCGCGTCTCCCGAGGCCACCGGCCTCGAAACGGACAAGCTCAGCAAGAAGCACATGACGGCATATATGGAGTACTACCTGAATCAGTACAAAGACGCCACCGGCGGTTTGATGGGCAAGAGGGGCTTGCAGTACGTGCTCACCGACAGCTGGGAAGCCGGGCAGGCGAACTGGACCGACGAAATGATCGCCGAGTTCACCAAGCGCCGCGGTTATGACATGAAGCCCTGGCTGCCGGTTCTGGTGGGTCACGCGGTTGAAAGCTCCGAAGCCAGCGACCGCTTCCTGTGGGATTTTCGCAAGACCATTGCCGAACTCACCGCGCAGTATCACTATGATCTGATCGGCGACATGGCTAAAGAGCGCGGCATGGGCCGCTACTCGGAAGCGCACGAAACCTCGCGCGTCTATATCGCAGACGGCATGGATGTCAAGAAAAACGCCACCATTCCGATGAGCGCCCTCTGGGCCGTGGGTCCGCAGGGTGGATCGCCGTGGGGCGGAACCATGCATACCGGTGGCTTCCAGTTGTCGTATGTCGCCGATCTCCGCGAGTCGGCTTCCGTGGCCCACATCTACGGACAGAACCTTGTGGCCGCCGAATCCTTCACGGCCAGTAACGGTCCGTACATCTGGACTCCTGAATTGCTCAAACCCACGGCGGATGCCGAACTCGCTCACGGATTGAACCGGTTCGTCATTCACACTTCGGCGCACCAGCCCACCGATCAGGCTCCCGGTTTGAGCCTGGGCGGCGTGGGCCAATGGTTCACGCGCCACGAAACCTGGGCTGAAGTTGCCAGGCCGTGGACCACTTACCTCGCCAGCAGCAGTTTCATGCTGCAGCAGGGTAAGTACGCCGCCGACATGATTTATTATTACGGTGAAGACAACAACATCTCGGCCATGTTCGCCAATGCGCCGCCCGACCTGCCCGAAGGATACCTCTTCGACTTCGCCAGCTCGGATGTGGTGCTGAACCGCCTGGCCGTTGCCAACGGACGGCTTACGACCGCTACCGGCATGAGCTACCGCCTGCTGGTACTCGATAAGAACGCCCAGCGCATGCCGCTCGCCGTGCTGCGCAAGATTCGCGATTATGTGAATGCGGGCGCCATGGTGGTGGGTCCGAAGCCCACCGAAAGCCCCAGCCTCATGGACGATCAGGCCGAATACAAGCGGATCGCCGACCAGCTTTGGGGATCGGGTTCCGGCGAACAGACCGTGGGCAAGGGCAAGGTGTTCGCGGGCCAGACCGCAGCGGCCGCGCTGAGCGCTATGCAAGTTGTCCCGGATTTTGAATACAGCAAGCCGCAATCGGACACGCTGCTCATGTTTGTGCACCGCAAAGTCTCCGATGGAGAAATCTATTGGGTGAATAACCGCCGCAAGCGGGATGAGAACGTGGAAGCCACCTTCCGCGTCACCGGCAAGGCTCCCGAGCTATGGCACGCCGATACGGGCGTGATCGAGCCGGCTTCCTATAAGACCGTGAACGGCCGCACCGTTGTGCCGCTGCGCCTGAACGAAAACGACGCCGTGTTCGTCGTGTTCCGCAAGCCGGCGAGCGCGCCTTCGCGCACCCTGCCCGAAGTGCGTCAAATGGACCTGACAGCTCTCGATGGTTCCTGGGATGTCGCATTCCAGCCCAACCGCGGAGCTCCTGCCAAGGTCACTCTCGACAAGCTCGCCTCATGGACGGAGAACGCCGACGCCGGCGTGAAGTACTTTTCCGGTACCGCCACTTACACGAAGACCGTGCAGGCGCCCGCCGCCTGGTTCAAGTCTGGAGCCCAGCTCTGGCTCGACCTCGGCAGCGTGGCCAACATTGCCGAAGTCGCTGTCAACGGCAAACCCGTGGCCGCCGTTTGGCGCCAGCCCTTCCGCGTGAACCTGACGGGCACATTGAAGACCGGTTCGAACACGCTGGAAGTGAAGGTGACCAATGTGTGGGTCAACCGGCTGATCGGTGACCAGCAGCCCGGCGCGACTAAGATCGCTTACACTGCGCAGCAGCCTTACAGGGCCGATTCGCCCTTGCTTCCTTCCGGATTGTTGGGGCCCGTGAAAGTCGTCAGCGTGACTAAGTAGAGAGTCCCCGGCATCCGGGGTCGCACTGGAATCCGGCGAGGCCGGTCTGAGAGCATCTCGACGCAAACCTCTTGTGTCGTGACATTGGAGGAATCAAAAATGAAGAAACTGAACCTGGCCTTTTACCTGGCGGGGGCGCTACTGCTCGCCGTTCCGGGTCCGTCATTCGCCCAAAGCTCGGGCACAGCGCGATTGCGCGCCGGCGCCGCAAAGGTGGATATCACGCCCAATCCGAGCCAACTCACAATTTCGACGGACTCTATCCGGGATCACCTTTATGTCCGCGCCATCTTGGTTGAAGACGGCCGGAGTTGCGCGGCACTCGTCAATATTGACGGCGGCGGTCGGGATGCTGTTGTGGACGCGGCCATCGCAAAGTCTTCGGCCTCGACGAAGTGCCCTGGCGAGAACTACATCATTTCCGGCACGCACACCCATAGCGGAACCACTGGCGGACTCGGTGCCGGCGCCCCGGACGCAGCTACGGTCACTGCGGCGATCGTCTCGGCGGTTGACATGGCCAAGTCCAAGCTCGCACCCGCACGCGTCGGCTACGGGAGAGCCAATCTGGACCTGAACGTGAACCGCGATCTGTTCAACAGCAAGCTGGAATGGCGCCAGGAACCCAATCCCGAAGGATCATCCGACAAGACTTTATCCGTGGTGGAGTTCGTGGGCGAAGACAACGTGCCCATCGGCGTTTACATGAATTACGCCATGCACCCTATCAACTTCTATTTGAGCGGCGTAGTCAGCGCGGATTTTCCCGGCGAGGCGGCGCGGTACGTGGAAGAGCTTTTCGACAACAAGACCGTGGCCGTGTTCAGCCAGGGAACGGCCGGAGACCAGAATCCGCGATTGGCCATGTCGCCATCGTACATTATGAGATCGCGAAACAACTTGACGGAAGGCCAGCGCCCGCTTCCGCAAACGGTTGGGCCGCCGCCGCCGCCCACGGAGAACAGAACGCCGCAAGGCTTCAATGCCGCTGCCGCCGGCTCCAGCAGGAAGGCGATACCGCCCGAAAACATGGAGGCCTATAAGAAGGCTCTTGCGCGTACCGGCGAATATGTCGTCATGCTGGGTCAGATGATCGGCTCGACCGCTGTGCGCCTGATGCGCGAGGAGATCCAGCCTGTGGACACCGCGACCATAGGGGGGGCCAGGAGCGCTTCACCTGCCCCGGCCGGGAGCGCCTGGATGCCGCGAATCCGTCCCGCGAGAACGTCTTTCCCGGCTACAAAGACGGTCCTGATGTAAACCTCAAAGTCGGGCTGCTGCAGATTGGAGATATCAATTTTGTAACCGTGAACGGCGAAGTCTACAGCAAAATCGGTCTGAAGCTGAAGGAAGCTGCGCCCGCGAACAAGACGATTGTGGTGACGCTGGCCAATGGGGCCGCAAACTCGGGGTACATTTACTCCGATGATGCATACAGCCATCTGACCTTCCAGGTAATCGGCTCACGCCTGAAGCCGGGTTGTGCGGAAGGGAAAATCATCTCGACAGCGATCGGCCTGATGCACAAGTCAGGAAAATAGCGGACACCTTTTGGGTTGCAAGGAGAACTATATGGATTGGACGACAACGTGCAAGGAACGGTGCAATGTGGGATGTAGAGTGGCCCGTCACATGGTGCTGGCGACGTGTCTGCTGGTTTCGTGCGTTTTTGCCGCCGCGCAGCAGTTGCCAGCCGGCGCTCAAAGTCCGCCACCCGGCAATCCCGCGCCGAGGACGACGGCAGGGCCAATCACTCGGCCCGTCGTCATAGAGATCGCCAAAGATACCTACTTCATCAACGAATTTGGCATGGACGCTCAGTATGTAGTCGTTGGCGAGAAGCGGGCGCTGGCTATCGACACCGGCACGGGGTTCTATGACCAAAAGGCGATGATTGAGCGTCTGACGAAACTGCCCTACGACGTCGTGCTTACCCATGGCCATCCCGACCACGCCGGCGGTATCGGCCAGTTCGATGTCGTCTATATGCACCCTGCGGATGTTGAGGCGGCGAAAAGGCTTACGTATGAAGGGGCGGTGCAATATGGCGAGATGATGTGGAAGACGAATATCGGCTACCGAAACGTCTGGGGCTACACGCCGGCCGATGCCAGGAAGTTCACGAAACAGCCGGAATTCAAGCCGCTCGCGGAGGGTCAGATCTTCGACCTCGGAGGCCGGAAGCTGACCGTCTATGCGGTCCCCGGACATACTCTGGGCTCGGTCGTCTTTCTGGATGACAAGACCCGCATCCTCTTTTCCGGAGACGCCGCCAACGGAAACGTGGGCGCCACCGCTACGGCCGTGAGCACGCTTCTCCGCGGCCTGCTGAAGCTGCAAAAGCTTCGGGGCAAGTACTGGGACCGCCAGTACACCGGCCATATCTCATACGCCGGCACCATCGACGCGGTTTCGCAGAGGCTGCAGGTTCTGGACGACCTGATCGAGGCTTTCCGTTCCCTGCTTCGCGGGAACGCAAAGATCGAGGAGGGCCGCGGCGTGTTTGGCCGCTCGCAAAAAGTTGCGGTCTACGGCTCCGCCAGAGTAGGTTTCAATCCTGACCGGCTCTGGGAGCCTGGGGAAAAACACATTATTCCATGATCCAAACGGAAAGCGGATTCCCCGCTGCGCGCGTCGGGCCTCATCGGCCCGGTGAAGATTGTCCGCGAAGTTCGGGCGGAACGATAGAATATCCCGACGAAAGCGGTGGGATAAGATGAAGTGACCTTGAGTAATTTGGGAAATTGGCGGAGAAAGAACCATTATTGAGAATTGAAAAATACAGTGACAGACACCGCGCATGGATCAAGACTGCACCCCCCTGGGACCGCGGGCGTACCGCCCGCAAATTCCTTGGCTGTGCTGTGTCCCAAAGCTGCGGGCGAGACACCCGCGGTCCCAGGGGCGATCGTCACTATAAGGAGAAAGAGCTATGAATTCATCGTTTGATCGTTCTTCGACGAGGCTGACTCGGCGAGAGATTCTTGCCCTGGGCCCGATGGCCCTGGCGGGCGCCGCCGTACTGCAGAGGCGCGCGTTTGCGCAGTCCGGCGAGACGGAGTACGTTGAAGTCAAAACGAAGTATGGCAGCCTTCGCGGCGCCCGTGACCGAGGCGTGGCCATCTTCAGAGGCGTGCCCTACGGTGGCTCCGTTTCGGGCGCCAACCGCTTCAATGCCGCGCCTTCGCTGAAGCCCTGGACCGGCGTTCGCGACGCGCTGCAACTCGCTGCGCCTTCCCCGCAGCCGGGCAGAACGGGTTCCGCCCGCGAACCCGCGCCGGCCGAGGATTGCCTCTTCCTGAACGTGTGGTCCCCCGGGCCCGCCGGACGCAAGCGGCCGGTCATGTTCTACAGCCACGGCGGCGGCTTCACCTCAGGCTCCGGCGGGTCGGCCTATCAGGATGGCGCCAACCTAGCGCGCACCTGGGATGTCGTAGTGGTGGCCAGCAATCACCGCCTCGGCCTCATGGGTTACCTTTATCTGGGCGATCTGGGCGGTGAGGAATATGCCACCTCGGGTAACCAGGGCATGCTGGATATTCGCGACGCGCTCAAGTGGGTGCACGAGAATATCGATGCCTTCGGCGGCGATCCCGATAACGTAATGATCTTCGGCGAAAGCGGCGGCGGCGGCAAAACATCGTGCCTCTATGCCATGCCTTCAGCCGCGCCCTATTTCAACAAGGCTTCCATCGAAAGCGGCCCCGGCATCCGCATGATGCCGCGCGCGGCGGCTGTCGAAACCACACTCATGCTGTTGAAGCATCTTGGCCTGGAAAAGAGTGACTGGCGCAAGCTGCTCGAAGTGCCGCTGGATAAACTCGTTGCCGCACAGGGATCGCTCAGTCAGGGCCCCGGCGGCGGTCCGCTGACCATGACCGGCGGACGCAAGGGCATGACCGGCGGCGACCGCCCGGGCGGATTCGGCCCCATCATCGACGGCACCGTTCTGCCGCGGCATCCTTTCGATCCGGAAGCGCCCGCCATTTCGAAGAACAAGCCCCTGATCGTTGGTTACAACCGCGACGAGACCATTTTCTTCTTGCAGCGGAATGCCGAAGTCTTCAATTTGACCGATGCGACTCTGAAGGAACGGCTGGCGAAGGAATTCGGCGCCAACGCGGATACGGTGTATAACACCTATCGCAAGAACCGCCCCGATGCTTCCGCAACCGATCTTTATATCGCAATCACCACCGCGAACATGATCGGCATCGGTGCAGTCACCATCGCCGAACGCAAGTATGCGCAGCGTGGAGCGCCGGTCTTCATGTACATCTTCACGCACGAATCCGAAGACATGATTCCCGGCACCAACCACAAGAGGGGCGCCGCGCACGCGCTGGAGATTCCTTATAAGTTCAACCTAGTTCAGCCGGCGAGCTCGCAAGGCGGCAGGGGCATGATGGCCGTCACCGGGCCGGAAAGCGAGAAGGCCGCGCACAACATGAGCGAGACGTGGAGCACTTTTGCGAGAACGGGCCGCCCGGCAGCCAAAGGCCAGCCCGAGTGGCCCGCTTACGACGACAAAACGCGTGCCACTATGGAGATCAACGCCGAATGCAAGGTGGTGAACGATCCCTATAGTGCCGAGCGCGTCATGTGGGAGCGGCTGGAGTCGTGACGCGAAGGTGCGCCAGCATGATTGCAGACAATACTTTCTGCCGCAGCCTACCAGAAATGCGTATCAACTACACAAGGTTCGCCCAATCGTCGTTCATAAGGTCGGACTGGATGACCAACTCGATACCCCACCGCTCCCTCCCCGCAGGCGCCTGGGAGCCGGATCGGTCGAGGTATTTGGGGTTAATCACACACTGCAACCAGAGGATCACTTTATGAAGAGCAGATTTGGAAAAGGGACGAAACCGATAATAAGTCTTTTGACTGTAACGCTGTTGGCTTTTACAGCTATTGTCACATTCAGAGTATCAGCGGCTCAGAATAGCGAACAGAGCAGGAAAGTCGCGGCCCAGTTTCAGAGTCCCGATCCTCAATACCGCCCGCATATACGTATGTGGATTCCACAGGCTGCCGAAGACGAGATTGTCTTGAGAGCTCAGATCGACGACTTAGCGAATGCGGGCATCGGAGATGTCGAGATAGTAGGATTCGATTTCATTCGCGGCGGTCCCGCCGCCGCTTCTCCCGTTACCCCCGCTGCTCCCCCGATAGATAGTGCGGTATATGGATGGGGCACTCCTAACTGGACTAAAACCATGGAGATAGTGCTGGATCAAGCGGGAAAGCGCGGCATTAAGGCTACATTTACCATGGGTCCCTCATGGCCCATATCGACGCCTTTATTGTCCAAATCGTCGCCTGGAGTTGAAACCCAATTAGCCTCTGCGAAGGTCGATGTTAGCGAAAAGTTATATAATGGCGATGTGACCGGCAACAACAATCGCAATGGCGTCTCGTCGCAGTTAGTCGCCGTGGTGGCAGGCAAGAGGGTCTCTCCTACACCCGGCTCGGAGCTGGATATAAGCACGATGAGAGATTTGACAGGGACGGTCGTAAGAAAGATAGAAGTTACGACGAGTCAAGCATATACCATTAATTGGACCGCGCCGGACGACAGCGGCCAATGGACATTGTATTTCTATTGGAGCGAGCCGACTGGGGATACAAGAGGCGGCCTTTATGTCGTGGACCATTTCGGTGAAGAGGGATCGAAGGCGGTTACCGATTACTTCAGGTCCGTGTACGACCAGCTTGCTAAAGTCAAGCTCTTGCAGTATTGCAATGGTCTATTTGGGGATTCACTTGAATACCGTGCAAGCCCCGAATGGACCAGTACGCTGCTGGCAACCTTCAAGCAGCTTAAGGGGTACGACCTGACACCCTATTTACCGGCCATCGCTAACGGATCGGGTGGGGGCGGAAGAGGAGCGTTCGGAGGTGGAGCCGGACCGCAAGCCGCGGGTGGCGGAAGAGGAATGCCCGGGGCTGGAGCCGGAGCGCAAGCCGCGGGTGGCAGTCCGGCTGCAGGAGGCGGAAGAGGAACGCCAGGAGGCAGATCAGGGCCGGAGTCCTTTGGAGCCGTGGGCGCCAATATTCGGAACGATTACTACGATGTCCTAACGTATCTATTCAACGAGAACCACACAAAGCCTATCCAGAAATTCTTGGACGGCTACGGCCAGACCCTGCGTTATCAAACAGCATATGGCAAATGCATGGAGCAAGCCAGTACATCCATGAATGTAGCGATTCCCGAAGGCGAAATGATGATGATACGGAATGAGTTCGACAACATTCGGGCCCAGGCCGGCGCCGTGCATATGATGGGCAAGAGGGAATACAACGTGGAATTGCAGGCGGAAGGGCGGAGGAATCACGCACAGAGCTTTGACAATATCTTGTATTTCGTCCAGCGAGCCTTTTCCGCCGGTGTGAATAACCTGACATTTCATGGCTATAACTATACTGGCGCATTTAGCGGACCGGGAAATGTGAACGGACACATACCGGGCATCGCATGGCCCGGGTGGGAGGGTTTTGGAAGAGATGGCTACTCGAATAGTTGGGGCGCCGAGCCTCTTTGGAGGCATGCGAGACAATACACCGACTTTCTGGCGCGTAATTCGTACGTTTTGAAACAGGGCAGCGCCAAGATCGATTTGGCCGTCTTCAGGGAGTCCTTCTGGGACAATCCGTCTAACGCGAAGGATGGCGATACATGGTATAAGGATGGCGCCCTGCTTCAGGACAAGGGCTATTCCTACGATTTCCTCGCATTGGCTAACTTGAAACTCCCAAACGCTGTTGTTACAAACGGGCGACTGGCTGCGAGCGGGCCGGCGTATAAGGCTCTCATCCTGAATCCGTCTCTCGATACCTCGAATAATGCAGTTACTCCCGAGAACAGGAGCATTGGACTGGATGCGGCAAAGAAACTTGTGGAATTAGCCAAGGCTGGATTGCCGGTAATCTATATTGGAGAGACTCCTGTAAAGGCCACATTCTACACCGGAGCGACTCAGTCCAGCGTGGAAAGGCAAATACAGTCTATAATGACTGAGCTTAAAGGCTTGAAGAATGTAAAACAAGCGCAAACATTTAGCGATGTCCCGGCCGCCCTGGATTTGCTTGGGATTAGTTCGGACGCTCAATATTCCCTGGATGTCCAGCAGTCCAAATTAATCAACCTACACCGCGCTGCCGATGGCATCGACTATTACTACGTGTACAACCGCGGCTTCAACAGCAATAGCGCAAGCGCTTATGGATGGAAGTACGGAGCGGTTAAAGAGCAGAGCATTCCGGATGTATCCACAAAGGTCACTTTTAAGGCGAAGGGAAAGCCGTATCTGTTAAATACATGGACGGGGGAAATTACTCCGATCGCCAATTACACAACGAGTGAAGCCAGCATTACCATACCAGTGAGTCTTAAGGGTAATGAGTCGATTGTATTCGCGTTCGACTATGCAAACGTACTAGGCGTCAACGACAACAAAATACATATTACGTCGAGCGCCGACATCGATGCGTATTACGATCGTAATGGGAAGCTGGCGGTCAGATATTCCAGTAATGGACAATTCCACATACCGTTAAGTAATGGATCCGCAAAAGACATTAAAGTCGCGGGAGTGCCTTCGCCAGTCGCCCTAGGCAACTGGAAGTTGAAAGTGGAAGATTGGAAACCGGGCAGCACCCCAACCACTACCGCTAAATCCATGATCGATGTAAACCTTGGCGATCTGAAGCCGTGGAAGAACGTGCCGGAATTGCAGTACTCTTCCGGTATCGTCGGATTCAGGGTCGGACCAGCGGAAAGCACGCATTCACAATAGATTCCCGCAAAACGAGCCTGAGAAAGGCTCTTAGAATAATTTTCGGCCCCCTTTTCTTGCATGTAAGCCTACAAGTCGATGTTAAGGCAATTGGATCACCGGCCGTCTGATTTGCAGATGCGCAGGCGGCACTCGAAGAGGATAAGTTACGTATTGGCAAACACCATAGAATATTAGCAAATATTGCAACCGCCCCAAAAGAGCCTTGAAGATGGGGATGGAACCGGGTGGGGTCGTCGCCATAGGTTTGCAGGGATCCGATCATGCCGGGGAGTCCCCGGCGGTCCCCGGCGCCATCCTGGAAAAGCTCCTTGACTGAGGCAAAAGAGCACTGGCTCAAGACGCCGATGAGCTTGCGATCGTACTTGAAACAGAGGCGGAGCATCTTGGGGATGGTAACGACATACTGACGAACGGGCAGATCGCCCAGAACGTTTTGATCGACGTGTTCGGCAAACAGCAGGGCGCGCTTCTGGTGGCATGAGGAACAAAAGCACCGTCGCTTGCAACTATAGGGTAATAAAAGGTCTTTTCGGCACGATGCGCACCAAAGCCGGGCAAAACCACAGCGGAGGTCCCCGCACTGAAGATACTGTTCGACCACATGCCGGATGATGGGGTGCCAGTGGAACATCCCAGTAACGGGGAAGCCGTGCTGTTTTTCGCAGCGCTCGTCCCAGACGCGCTCGAGTTCGTCGAAGTTGTCCTCTACCAGGCGATATAGGCTGGTGGCCTGGGGATTTCTGGGCCGATAGATTCCCTGGAGAATGCATTCCACAGGGAATCTAACTGCCCGATGGGCACGCGCGCCAATTCTATCTTCGGCTCAATCGCTCCTCATCGAATCGCGGAATGTGTCCATCGGAAGGATCAAAGATCCCGATGCTGGCGAACGTGCTTCTGCGTGTGGAGGGCGAAAAGGTCTACCACACCGTGTTCGAGCCTGCGCATCCCAGCAGCGAAAGAGTCATGGCCGCAGGCGCCGCCCGCGCGTTGCGCGATGTACTTGTGGGGGCGGTTGAGAAGGGCACGGCTATGCGGATCAAAGCAGAGACTGCCCGACCTGGAACGCTGCCGCACTGCTTCAAAGCAAGCACCTTATTTCAGTAAACGGCTGTGTCGGGCGCGAGCATTTTCATGCTGGAATGAGGTGCCTGGCACTGAATCTTGCGCGCATGCTTTCCATCACCTTGATACTTTTTTGACGGCGCGCACATTTTGCTTGCCATAGATAGTGAGGACGTCCGGCGCGCCACTTTTCGCGGCGAAACCGATGTTGACCTGTTTCGCAGTGACCAGGTCATAGCCCGCGAATTCCGTGTCTGAGACAGGCAGGAAGGGGTAGGAGGCTGGAGTGACAATGTCCAAAGGCCCGATGCCGATGTTTTTGTCGTCCTGCCAGATCAGACGGAACACAAGGTTCCCCTTTTCGCCCCCCAGGATAACTTGGGTTTCAAAGGCGTGTTCCTGGATTGCCGACGGCAGGGTCTGAGATGGGCAAGATCTTTGCGGTCCCCTAAGTAGGCGGGCTTCATCATCGATACCAGTGCAGAGCCGCCTAACGTCGCAATTCGTTTGAGAACTCGACTCTAGGACCTCACGTCCGGTGCACTGGCTATATGCAGGGATGCGCTGGTTCTACGACGATTATGATGAAATCCTCTTCAATACACATCAGAACCCTGAAAAAAATCAGATGATTTGCACGCTCCAATGCCGGAGCAACCCGGCATTATCTTCCAGATTGAGTTTTTGGCAGGGACAACGGGGTGAGGCAAACCTCTTCCGTGGCTGGCTTTCCTTCCCTTTCTAATTCGTAGGTCGATAGGATTAAGTTCGAAATTTAGAGTTTTAGGCAAGCATCCCCCCCGTCGGTCCCGTATAATGTCATGTATTCTGTCGATCTCCGCGGCTAGCTTGAATGGAGAATAATTCTTGAGTAAAGTGTGGTTTATCATAGAGATCCAAGACTATGCAGATCTGTCCAAGTCGACGGGACGGCAGTTTCTGAGAGTCCTTGCCGGGAGCGCCTGATGTTGAAGTCTATGGACACCAACTCACCTGTACCGCGAGCAGACACTCTCGCAGGTGAGCCAGATGTGGCTAAGTTGGCCGGTTTGGTTCGCGCTTACAGTCCCCACGACGGTTGCTTTGAGCTATGCATCCCCGGGGTGTACGCCATTCGTCGCTCACGAATAACCAAGGAACTGGCACATGCCACGCTGCGGCCAGCTCTATGCATCGTCGCGCAAGGAGCGAAGAGAATAATGCTGGGACAGGAGGTCTATAACTACGATCCGTCCCATATGCTCATTTTCTCGGTTGATCTGCCGGTTGCTGGGGAGGTCACGCAAGCCAGCCACGCCGAGCCTTTTCTATGTTTCAAGCTGGATCTCGACCCGCAGAAGATTGCGGAACTTGTCTTGAGGGTGTATCCGTGCGGCCTGCCTCGGGGAGTTCAAGGGAGCCGAGGCTTGTACGTCTCTCGGGTTGATATGAGCATCGTCAATGCGGCAGCACGGTTGCTCGAATTGATGGCGCAGCCCGGGGACGCTGAACTGCTCGCTCCGCTTGTGATCGAGGAGATTCTGATCCGTCTGCTACGCAGTCCCATAGGCGTCCGGGTGGCTCAGATCGGCCTTTCGGAATCCACTGTGCATGGAATCGCGAAAGCAGTCGCATGGCTGCGCGCCAATTTTCCCAAGCCGATGAGAGTCGCAGAATTAGCCGAGATGGCGCACATGAGCATTTCTTCTTTCCACCAGCACTTCAAATCCGTCACGTCAATGAGCCCCTTGCAGTACCAGAAGGTGATGCGCCTTCAAGAGGCGAGGCGTCTCATGCTGTCGGCGATGATGGACGTGAGTACTGCGAGTTACCGTGTGGGATATCAAAGCGCTTCCCAGTTCAGCAGGGAATATGCCCGCTTCTTCGGGAGCCCGCCCAACAAAGATATCGCCAGGTTAAAGGAAGAGGGCTTCACTCCTGCAGATGCTTTGCGGTAGAGAGCGCATTGGGGATTGATACACCCGCAGCAGATCGGTGACGGCACGACAAGTCCGGGAGTGTAGGAAGGGGAGCGAACTTATGCGCATGAAAGGCAATATCTTATTTCTCATGCTCTCCGGCATAGCCTCGTTGCCGCTGGTTTCTCAAGACTGGCCGATGTGGGGCGGCACGGCGCAACGCAACATGACTTCAGCCATGAAAAATCTCCCGGAGTTCTGGGATGTCAAAAACGGGAAAAACATAAAATGGAAGGCGCAGATCGGTTCGACCTCGAACGGAAATCCGGTCGTGGCCGATGGGAAAATTTTCCTCGGCACCAACAATGAAAATCCCAAGAACCCTGAAATTACGGGGGACAAGGGTGTGCTCATGTGCTTCCGGGAGTCCGACAGCAAATTTCTCTGGCAGGCCGTGACGGACAAGCTGGAATCCGGATTTGAAAATGACTGGCCCGAACAGGGCGTCTGCTCATCCCCGGCCGTGGAAGGGAAGCGGCTCTATTATGTGAGCAACCGCGGGGAGCTGATTTGCCTGGACACAGAAGGATTCATGGACGGCAAGAATGACGGTCCGTTCCAGGATGAGGTCCATAAAGGGCCAAGCGATGCCGACATCATCTGGAAGCTCGATATGATCAAGGAATTGGGCGTATTCCCGCATAACATGACCAGTTCATCACCGGTTATTTGGGAGGATCTGATCTTTCTCGGGACCTCGAACGGCCGCGATGGCGAAGGCGATAAGCTCCCGGCGCCGAAAGCTCCCAGCTTTATCGCCGTCAACAAAGACACCGGCAAGGTCGTGTGGCAGGACAATTCTCCGGGTGATGGCATACTGCACGGCCAGTGGTTCTCCCCGGCTCTCGGCCAGGTAGATGGAGTTCAGCAGGTGTTTTTCCCGGGAGGTGACGGCTGGATTTACGGCTTCAACGCCCGAACTGAAGAAAAACTCTGGAGGTTCGATATGAACCCCAAAGACGCCGTGTGGCCCAAGACACGCAACTACGGCATTTCCACGCCCGTATTCAGCGGGGGTAAAGTTTTCATGAGTGTGGGGCAGGATCCCGATAGTGGCATCGGAATCGGACACACCTATTGCATCGACCCTGCCCAGCGAGGCGATATAACCGAATCAGGCCGGGTTTGGCAGTACGACAAAATCAACCGGTCCATTTCGACAGCGGCGGTCGCCGACGGATTGGTTTATATCTCCGATTTCAAAGGACTTTTGCACTGCCTGGATGTCAGGACCGGAAAACCCTATTGGACTTTTGACATGCTGGCCCCGGTTTGGGGCTCTCCGCTGGTGGTTGACGGCAAGGTCTACCTCGGAGATCAGGACGGAGATGTTGCCGTCCTCGAGGCCGGCACGGAGATGAAGAAGATCTCCGAGATCGATATGGGGAACTCGGTCTGCAGCACGCCCGTCCCTGCCAATGGGGTGCTATACATCATGACGCGCTCGGAGCTTTATGCCATATCCGGGAGTGCCGGTGGATCTGACAAGTAGCGGCGGAAATTAGCGCAGACAATATTTTGCTTCAATGGAAAAGGAGCCAAGACAATGAAAGCCAAGGTAAAACTCATAACGATAATCGTCTCATTATCTGCAGCCTGCGCCTTTGCTGCGGATTGGCCACAATATTATGGACCCAAAAGAGACAGCACATCTACGGAGAAGGGCTTATTGCGAACCTGGCCAAAGGAAGGCCCGAAGGTCCTCTGGACGGCTCCTGTTGGTATCGGCTATGGTGGGCCGGCAGTAAGCGCCGGCAAAGTTTATCTGCTCGACAGAGACGACGCGGTCGGGGACAAGCTAAGATGTTTCGACCTTTCCAACGGCAAAGAACTTTGGAACTTTGCCTATGATGCTCCGGGTAAGGCTGATCATCCCGGCTCGCGAACCGTCCCGACTGTGGATGGCAACAATGTTTATACCTGCGGACAACAAGGAGAGCTGTATTGCATCAGCATAACAACCCAAAAGCCCGTCTGGAACAAAAACATCTGGAAAGATTTCGGCGGCAGTCAGCTGCCCAGGTGGGCAATAACTCAGAACCCCTTAATTTACCGCAATTTTGTTATCGTGGCATCGCAAACGTCCCAGGCGGGTGTGGTCGCATATGACAAGCTGACAGGTGAACTTAAATGGAAATCTCCTGCACTGTCCGGCAATGCCGGATATGTCAGCCCGTCCATAGTTAAAGTCGGCGGAGAGGACCACCTGGTTATGGTCATGGCCGCTGCGGGATTTGGCCGCAACGCCAGCGGCGGCAGCGTCAACGGCCTCGAGCCGCTTAGCGGAAAAGTCTTGTGGACGTACAGTAACTGGCAGTGCATCATTCCCGTTCCGCATGCGGTCGATGTCGGTGAAGGACGCGTGCTCATTACGGGCGGATACAGCGCGGGCGCCGCCATGATCAAGGTTCAAAAGAAGGAAGACGGCAGCTACGGAGTTACAGAACTATTCAAAAACGTCAACTTCGGTGCCCACACACAGCCGCCGATTCTGTATAAAGACCATTTTTATGCCCAGTACACGATCAACGAGCGAAGCGATGGACTTGTATGCATGAGTATGGACGGCCAAGTCAAATGGAAAACAGGCGACGAGACGGCCTTCAATAAGGGCGGTTCAATCCTCGCCGACGGTCTGCTGCTGAGCACTGACGGCAACAAGATGCTTTATCTCATCGAGCCTGACCCATCCGGTTTCAAGCCACTGGCCAGCGCCGAGCTGCTGGAGTCGGGTGAAAACTGGGCTCCAATAGCGCTTGTGGACGGCAAACTGCTGATACGCGACCATAAGAATTTGAAGTGCGTTGCAGTAGCTCAACAAAGTCGGTGGGGACTATTCAACCAGACGGGGCGAGAAATCGGGGACGTTCCACTCGTTCACCAATTTCCTCCCCGTCCTCCAAGCCTCTGAAAAATAGGTCAACGTGTGGGATGTCGCCGATTTTCGTGGATTCGATACGAAGTAATTCGGTCCTAAATAGCGGTTGTAGGAGGAAAGATGCAGAAGCGCAAATTGGGAACTAGCAACCTGGAAGTCTCGGCTCTCGGGCTCGGCTGCATGGGAATGAGCTTTGGCTACGGTCCGGCTGCAGACAGGCAGGAGATGATCTCTCTTCTTCGGACAGCCGTCGAACGCGGCGTCACATTCTTCGATACCGCTGAAGTTTACGGGCCGTTCACAAACGAAGAACTTGTGGGAGAAGCCCTCTCTCCCATCCGTGAGCAAGTGGTGATAGCCACCAAGTTCGGGTTCAAACTTGATCCCAAGGGGGAGCAGATGTGGATGGGCCTGGATAGCCGGCCAGAGCGCATCAAGCAGGTTGCCGAGGCCTCGCTCAAGCGACTCAGGATCGATGCCATCGATCTGTTCTATCAACACCGTGTTGACCCCGACGTGCCAATCGAAGACGTGGCGGGAGCGGTAAAGGACCTGATTCAGGAAGGTAAGGTCAAGCACTTCGGCCTTTCAGAAGCAGGGGCACAGACAATTCGTCGCGCTCACTTCGTCCAACCGGTCACTGCAGTCCAGAGCGAATACTCGCTGTGGACGAGAGGCCCTGAGAAGGAAGTGCTGCCCACACTCGAGGAACTCGGAATCGGCTTCGTTCCATACAGCCCTCTGGGTAAGGGCTTCCTCACGGGAAAGATCAACGAAAACACTACATTCGACAGTTCCGACATCCGCAGCATCATCCCTCGCTTTACGCCGGAGGCTCGGAAGGCGAATCTGGCCTTGCTTGAACTGCTTAGAAAGATCGCAGAACGGAAGAAGTCGACACCTGCTCAGATAGCGCTCGCTTGGCTGCTCGCCCAGAAGCCTTGGATTGTTCCAATCCCGGGCACTCGCAAGCTGGAACGCCTGGACGAGAACATCGGAGCAGTTGCGGTCGAACTTACGTCAGATGATCTTCGGGAGATCGATAGCGCCGCCTCGAAGATCACGGTGCAAGGGGCTCGGTACCCCGAAAACCTGGAGCAAATGACCGGTCGCTAACCGGCGCCACTGGGTGCAAACGCAATCGTGATGATATTTTTGCCGTGGGTGACCCTGAGGTCAAAAAGCAACTCCATAGTGTAATCAAAAGAGTTTTTGCGAAAAAACGGAAATAAATAAAGGGTCCTTCCGGGTTTTGAGTGGGTGACCCCCATATGTTGTGGTTAGGGGGAGTGCGTCATGTCTGGCGCAAAACCCTGTGGAAGCTGCCGAGCCTGCCGCTCATGTGGAT
>Ga0315280_10002567_pt1 | contig 29302 bp, 26 predicted proteins | sample YL17G06_40_MG_FD_203697 | JGI IMG/M metagenome (GOLD analysis project Ga0315280, IMG submission 203697) | Sediment microbial communities from Yellowstone Lake, YNP, Wyoming, USA - YL17G06_40 | ecosystem: Environmental > Aquatic > Freshwater > Lake > Sediment | place: USA: Wyoming | collected... | reverse complement strand
TAACCGACACAGTCGGCTTCATAGACCGCTTACCGCTCAAGTTGATAGAGGCATTCCATTCGACCCTTGAAGAAACCATATACTCAGACCTAATACTGCTCGTAATAGATGTCAGCGAACCATTAAGTCTCATTGAGAAGAAACTATCGATCTGCTTGGAAACAATAGAGCGCATCGGAGCGTCAGGTATACCCATAATAACAGCCCTAAACAAAATTGATCTAGTATCAGAAACAGAAATCAGCCAGAAAATTTCAAATCTAAAAGGGCAAGCACCTAACCCTGTCTCCATATCTGCACTGCACAAAACCAACCTTGAACAATTACAGCAAGAAATCCTGAAAACACTGGAAAATTACGTCCGAGCCTCATTCACCATCCCGCTGACAAACGAGTCCATGCCGTTCATTTCTTCAATCTTCAAGAACGCAGAAGTGCAAAAGATAGAATACAAGGAAAACACGGCGCACGTAGTTTTCAAAGCAAACCCATCATTTGCGGAAAAAGTGAGAAACCACGTGGAAAAACTCAAAGGACAATTTGAGAGAAACTAGCAGGGAAATAGCATGCCCAAAATAGTAGTTCTAAGATGGGGGCACAGGCCGCAGAGGGACACTCGATTAACCACTCATGTTGCGTTGACAGCTCGTGCGCTAGGAGCGTCGGGTGTCATGCTTTCAGACATGAAAGAGCGAAAAATCCAAGAAACTGTTGACGAGGTAACAAAACGTTGGGGCGGCAGGTTCTTTTTTGAAATGGGAATACCCTGGAAGGAAGCTGTGATGAAATGGAAAGACAACAACGGAATAGTTGTGCATCTGACAGCATACGGAGAGAACATCGAAACGAGTAATGTACTGGAGGATATCAAGAATTCCGCAAAGGACATTCTAGTCATAGTAGGAAGCCAAAAAGTCCCCAAGGAGTTTTTCTCAAAAGGCATCAGCGATTTCAACGTGGCAATTGGGAACCAGCCCCACTCAGAATGCGCAAGCTTGGCCATTTTCCTAGATCGCATTTCTGAAGGAAAGGCTCTGGCAAAAGTCTTCGCAGACGCGCAGGTCAGAATCATCCCTCAGAAAAGGGGAAAGAAAGTAGTGGAAAACGGACAATTCTGACCTAGAATGGGTAAAGAGATTTAAATTAAAACTCAGACATATATATCATAGTGGAAAGTGCCGGCTAGTAGAAGCAAAAGGATTGACATGTTGTCTAACATAGATGACGCAACACTGGCAAAAGTTGCAGGAGCCCTAGGAGAAGAGGATGCTGTTAAGCTAGTTGACATTCTGAAAAACTCAGAAGAAATAACGGACGATGAAATAGCAAACAAGACAAGTGTGAGATTGAACTCTGTTCGAAAGATACTCTACAAGCTTTATGATCATTCGCTGGTCAGCCTGAGAAGAACACGAGATCCCAAGACGGGATGGTTCATATTCCACTGGAGACTGCAACCAGACCAGCTTGAAGGCTTCATATTGAGCCAAAAACGACAGGTTCTCGAAAAACTGGATGTTCGACTGGCATACGAGAAAAACCATGACTTTTACTACTGCTACACTCCCACCTGTAAACGAATCCCGTTTGAAGAAGCCGTGGAACTGGTTTTCCGGTGCCCGACATGCAGCAAACCATTGATGCACTTTGACAATGAAAAAATGCTGAATGCATTGTCAAAGAGGGTCGATCAGCTAAGGAAGGAGCTTGGTGAGTGAAAGGCTTCCGTCAAGAGGACAGGCCCTGCGAATTCTCAGGCAAAGCGGATGCCCGAAAAACGTGGTAAAGCACTGCGAAGTAGTTGCTGAACTTGCCATGGAAATTGGGGAAGCATGCCAGAAGAAGGGATTGAACGTCGATCTGGAGCTTGTGGAAATAGGAGCCCTAATACATGACATTGGACGCTCGAAAACGCACAGTGTCCATCACGCAGTTATTGGAGCTAGAATAGCAAAGTCAGTTGGCTTGCCAGAAGAGGTTCAGGCAATAATTAAAAGGCATGTTGGAGGGGGCATAACAGCAAGAGAAGCGGCAAAACTTGGATGGCCTAAAGACGTGTACGTTCCGCAGACGCTTGAGGAGAAAATTGTATCGTACGCGGATAAGCTTATTGAGGGTTCTCGGCGAGTGCCCATAGAGAGAACCATGGAGAATTTTGCTCAGGAACTTCCACCTTCAGCCGTTGAAAGAGTGCGCAGATTGCATGAAGAAATGGTTGTTTTGATCGGCGATTGCGAATGGCTACCCTGACACTCTTGGCCAAGGTCTATGATAAGTCTCAATCAGGACTGATCAAGGACCTTTTGAAGTCCGGCCTTGAAGGATTGGACGCTGAGTTGGGAATTCAGGGAGCCACCACGCGCGGATGGGTGCAAATAGACGTTTCTGGTGAAGACGAAAAGACTGCTGTGAACTACTTAACCCGCGAATTCGGCCAATGCCCAGAACAGCTGAAGCTCGTGGGAAAATTCCAGACGATAAAAGGGCGCATAGCAGGTCTAGATAAGAACAAAGCCGAGGTTTCAGTCGACATAGGCGTTTTTTCACCTTCTGTCGTTGATGCCACAATTCCGCTTGTTCAGTTGCAGGCTCAAATTGCTGATGGAAGGAAAGTCTCGCTTAGGAAGCTTACAGAGCTATTCGGCCTCTGCGAGAATCTACCATTAACAGTCAAAATTTTTAACATAGCCGAGGGAGAAAACCACATTGATGCCATGCTCTCGGAAAAGCAGGTGCTTCATTACGGAAATTGGATAAGCTCGCTCTTGGACAGACTGATAATCATTGGAACCACATCTCACAGCATTGAGGCAGCACTGAAAGAGGCAGAGTGCAGCCGCGATATTGTAGGCATAGAATCCTTGGGATTGTTGGAGCACTGTGTTGTGTGCAAGCTTGGAACAGACGCAACGGGGCTGATACCGAAAATCGGAAGACACTTGCGAGAGGCAGCCTTCAGCGTGTTTAACCCGAAAAGAATCCTGGAATTCCTGCAAGACGGTTCAGCTCTTCCCACCTCCCAGCCACAAGACGAAAGATCATGAAAATTGGCAAACAGAATCGCATGTAATCAAAATACATTCTCTAGGAAGAAAGGAAGAGGCAAGGCCATTAGTGGGCCGGACCGGACTTGAACCGGCGACCTTTGGCTCGTAAAGCCAATGTCCTAACCAAGCTAGACGACCGGCCCTCCTCTGATTCTAGTTAAGCTCATTTTATTAAAGGTTGGTTGCTGGGAATAGATATAAAGCCGTGTTTCTTATATTGCGGAACATGAAATGAAGCACCCACTCTCAGTAGCCCTTCGGGCGAGTATCAAGGTGAAATGATGAAGAAGATTCTGGTTACAGGAGCAGGCGGGCCAGCAGGAATAAATTTTGTCACATCACTTCGAATAGCACCTGAAAAAATGTTTATAGTCGGCACCGAAGCCAACGAATATTTCCTTCACTTAGCCACCACTGACAGGAAGCATTTGGTTCCTAAAGCGACAAGGCCTGAATACACTGATGCGTTGAATGAAATCATACTAAAAGAAAGCATCGCGTTTCTTCATGCTCAGCCAGACACTGAAGTTGAAGCTGTCTCGGAAAACCGTGAGGAACTGAAGGCAAACGTTTTTCTTCCCTCGAAGCAGGCTGTACGCGCATGCCAAGACAAGCTGGAAGCTACAAGACTGTGGAAGAAGAATAATGTGCCAGTTGCAAGGTTTATAGAATTGCATAAAGAATCAGACGTTGGGAAAGCGTTCGAAGAACTAGGAAGCCCAATTTGGATTAGGGCTACACATGGTGCGGGCGGTTTGGGAAGTACACCAGCCCCTAACAGGGAGACAGCAACATCATGGATAAGTTATTGGAAAGCACGCAACATAGATTGGAAATTCATCGCTCAAGAGCATCTGCCCGGTAGGAACATGGCTTTTCACAGCTTGTGGAAGGATGGTGAACTTGTCACATCGATGGCCAGGGAACGACTGGAATACATTTACCCGAATCTTGCGCCTTCGGGCATAACAGGCACGCCTGCGGTTCAGAAAACAGTTCATGACGAGACGATAAACAAAATCGGAACAGAAGCCGTACAGGCTATCGATTCGAAATTCAACGGAATCGCCTGCGTAGACCTAAAAGAGAATAGTGATGGCGTGCCATGCGTTACGGAGATCAACGCCGGAAGAATGTTCACAACCTCATTCTTCTTCTCATATGCAAGCAAGACATTGCGTAAGGATTACTACGCAAACATTCCATACCTATATGTGAAGCTTGGCTTTAAAGAGAAAATCCCAAAAATCCCAAAGTACAACGTTCTACCTGAAAACGTCTACTGGATTCGCCACATGGACGCACCAGCAAGACTGGTCAAGGACGGCAAAGTTGTCGGGGAAATGTACCATTGATCAAAGCAGCCATATTTGACCTAGACGGCACACTAGTTCACCTCCCAATAAACTACGAGGCGCTTTTTGAAGAATTTAGCAAAATCGCGAAAAGAGAGAATATTCGACCCTTGACAAAAACAATCCCGACGCTTGATGAAGAGACCAGAAAAAGAATTTTCGAAGTCTGGGACGATGCAGAACTTGCTACACTGCCAAAAATCACCACAAATGAAGAGGGGCTGGCCTTCTACGAGAAGTTCTGCAAGGAACCCAAGGCCCTCGTAACGATGCAGGGCAAAGCCTTCGTGAACAATGTTCTTGAACGGTTCAGCCTATCGTTTAACGCCATTTCCACAAGAGAGGATTCCCTTGATAGGGTTGAGCAACTCAAAACCGCCGCACAAAAACTTGACGTGCAACTTCACAATGTTTTGTTCGTTGGAAACGAAGAAAATGACCAACTTGCTGCCAAAGAAGTAGGATGCCAATTCTTAAAGGTGAGAAAATGAGAGTCTGGTACGACGCTTGCACAGGCAAGCAGGTAAGATACGGCGCTGCCATAGCGAAAAGACTCAGAACCCTCGGACACGCGGTTATACTAACCACGAGAAAACACCCAGACACCGTGGCCTTAGCTCATCTGCTAAAGGAGCCGTTCGTAACGGTTGGGAAGTACGACCCCACTTCACAATTGTCAAGGCTGCGAGAAAGCTTGAAACGGCAACTGCTCTTCTGCAGAATGTTTGAGGAAAACATGCCAGACATAGCAATATCGCATCGCTCGGTTGAACTGTGCAGAGTGGCATTCGGCTTAGGCATACCAAGCATTTCAACACATGACACGGTACATGCCGATGCCATAAACAGGCTCACGATGCCGTTGATTGATTACCTAGTTGTGTCCAAATCTCTGCCGAAGGACTCGGTTGAAGGCTACGGGATAAAGAGAACATTCTGGTTTGACGGAGTAGACGAAGTAGCATGGATCAAAAACTTCAAACCTGAAGCCAAGTACGACTATAGAAAACCGCTGATCGTCGTCAGGGAGCTTGAGACAAAAGCAGCGTATGCGCAAGACAAAGAAGACTTTGCAAAAGCTCTGTTGAAAGGATTAGCTCTGATGGGTAATGTTGTGCTCTTGCAACGTTATCAAAAACAACCAGAAAAAGACGCGACTATTCCAAAGAAATTTGTGGACTCGGCTACGTTGGTGTCTCAAGCAGATCTGGTCGTCAGCGCAGGCGGGACCATAGCACGCGAATCAGCTTTACAGGGAATTCCAACAATAGTCGTCCACTCGTTTGAAAAACTCTATGCGAACGATTACTTGTCAGAGAGGGGCTTTCCAATCTTCACAGTAAGCCGGGACAAAGTGCTTGATTACGCAAAGAAGCACATGGGAAAAAAATGGGATGTCAAACATCTCCTGAATGGTCTTGAAGACCCTGTGGACACGATCGAAAAGATAATCAAAGAAGAAATCAAGCAATAACATGGTGGAATATGGATGAGTGCCAAAGGAAAGAACATCCTAATCACAGGCGGTGCAGGATTCATCGGCTCACATTTGACAGAGGAGTACTTGGCAAATGGAGCAAAGAAAGTTGTGATTTTCGACGATTTCTCCACAGGCACCAACGAGAACTTGGCAAACATTAAGGATAACCGCTTGAGAGTAGTCAAAGGCTCAATCCTAGAAGCAGGCCAATTGAACACGGTTGTTAAGGAGGAGCACATTGACATTGTAGACCATTTGGCAGCTGTGCTTGAGGTGTACACGGGAATAAGGGACACGGAAAAAGATGCACGCATAAACATTTTTGGAACACTGAACGTTTTGAACATAGCGCTGAAAAACAGTGTTGAGAAAGTTCTGTTTGCGTCCTCAGGCGCTGTTTATGGACAGGCACAATACGTTCCAATCGACGAAAGACATCCGCTAGAACCCCACTGGCCCTACGGAGTCAGCAAACTTGCTGGTGAACGCTATGTGATGCAGTATCAGAAGCTATTCGGCTTAAACACCACGGCTTTCAGATACGGCATCGTCTACGGTCCCAGAGAATGGTTCGGCCGGGTGTTAACCATGTTCATCAAAAGGATATTCTTAGAGAATAAGGCTCCCATCGTCTTTGGCGACGGTGAGCAGACTAGAGATTTTGTCTACGTCAAGGATGTTGTTAGAGCGCACATGTTGGCCATAGAAAAACCTGGAGCGACTGGCCAAGTGTTCAACATCAGCAGCGGAAGAAAGACTTCAGTTAATCAATTGGCGAACATGCTTGTGGAAAAATCAGGCAAGAGACTTGATGTAATTCATGATAATCCAGAAGAGGGATCTGCCTCAACCCTGCAACCTGAACGGATTAGGCTTCAAGGCGAACTGGTAGACTTTGTGATGGACAGCAAAAAGGCAAACAAAACTCTCGGCTGGCATACAACAATAGATCTCAAAGAAGGCCTAGCCAAAGAAATTGAATGGATCAAGGAGTCCCCAAAGAGATGGGCCGGCAAACCGAGAGTCTAGAATGCTGAAGATTCTTAGGATTCTCTGGCTTCAATGAGTTCTTGTCGTTTCGATACATGCTCTTTTTTTTTGTCGTCATGACTTGGCTCGTATACACTTATCAACGGTGTCTAGTGGGACTTGTTCATTACTACAGTTCCGGCACTGATTTTCCGTTATCACACTAACCATGAAATACGCGCGCCGCTACAAGCACATCTGACTTTAGCAGTGACTATTTCTCTGATTATTTCCTTCGCTTTGGCTTGCTTTTCTTCCGCACAGCATAGTGCGATATAGAAAAGATGGTTGATGTAGTGTTTACGGATATGTTTTCTTAAAGCTTAGAGCTAATGCGAGTATGTCGTCAACTCTGACATGCCGTCGCCGTTGATGTCGCCTATAGGCAGATGCTCGATTTGGTAGCTATACGTTGTAGTAATGTTAAGGTTGCCAGCAACATCGTAAGCTTGGACGAAAAACTCAACGATGTTTGTATCGTTGGACTGCCCAGGAATCGTTACTGTCCAGAGTGTCGTTGTCGAGTTGAAGATCATGGACGTGTTCCACCATGCACCCGAATCGACCCTGTAAGAGAGCAGGACCTTTGCCATTCCACTGGCGTTGATTGGTTCAGTCACGTTTGCGGTTATCGATGTTGGCTCATTCGTCCTAGTAATATTGGAGGGTACGTAAGGATACGGACAGGTTGGCTTCCATTGAACAGCTATGATTTCAGGTGCTACAGAATCTCCGACCGTGTATGAATACGTGCTTGATTCATCCCATTTTCCACTTGTGTCATTTGCATAGATCTTGTATTGAACAGTAGTTCCATAAGGTTGCGCAGGGATTGTGGCATTAAAGGTAGTGTCAATCTTGTTCATCGACAGGTTATACCAAGTTATTCCATCTGCACAGGAGAGCCATGCTTGGTCCAGAGCTATGATGATAGCTGTTACTACAACGTCTTCATCATAGTTCGGTGTGATGGGTATTCTGGAAACACTCGATATACGCCCCTCTTCGCTTCCCCAACTTCCATGAGCAGGTTCTGGACTCACGTACTTTCGAACAAAACATGCATCATAGTAGCTGTATTCTTGGTTCGCAGTCCACCAAGAGCCAAGTACTACTGAAGTTGAAGCGGCGGTAGCTTGAGTCCGTGGAAGAAGCGTCCCGTCAACTAGTGCACTCTTGACGGAGCCGTCGTATCTTATGATGAAAGAATGCCATCCGACTGTTCTTGCAATGCCCGTATCGTAATAGGTGGAGCCTATCCGTTGGACGTAATTGTTTACACTATGGTCTTCGTCTACCAATATGTCGAACTCCATACCAGACATTGCGCCGTCTGTTCCAAACTCGTGCTTTTCTTTCGTTACAGATACCAAGTCGTAGTATCGTACGTGCACGGCTAGGTTTGACATTGTCGATGGCAACACATACATGTGGCTGTTGCCCGTCCAGGCTTTGACGTTTTTTGCGCTTTCATAAACATGGTCGGTTGAAAGCTCCGCTGTAACATTAGGAATTGTCCATTTGGTAAGGTCGGTTTCAAAGTCGTCACCGAAGATGAAAGTATTTGTAATGTCCTTTGTAGTGGCTGCGTCGCTCTTTCCATAGTAAACGCAGACAGTGGCGGGGGATGCGCTTAGATCGTCAGCTATCTTAACCCAGAATAATGCATAATCAGAATCGATCTTCTCTATCCAGTAGTAGAGTTGGCTAGTTCCGTCAAATCCTGTGAATCTGACATCGCCAAAATCGGAACGACAGTGACCATTTAAGTAAACTTTGCCAAAGATGACCCCATCAACAGTCTCTGTTCCATCGACCCCTGAACCATAATAAACCTTCATGCCGACTTGATAATCTTGCCCAGCCCCAGAGGCGGAGTTGACAACGTGGCTCTTTCGATAAGCCCATCCAGATAACCAACCAAGAGAAAAGGCTGCTTCCTCTTTGATGTGTGCAGGTCCGATAGTCACTGAGAATGCCTGAAACATCAACAAAACGACTAAGAAGATAACTGAAATCAATAATGCTCTCTTCATTTTTCTTTCTTCCAGTAGTAGATGAGTGCAGGCATCAGATAAAACTTGCGGGCAAACCCTCCATAACGCGCGAGCTTTCACCGCTACATGTCAGCGGTTGAACAGAGCTTCCTGACATGCGGCAGCACAGCCATGCGACCTTGAGCTACCTTTCCAATAATAGTTAGTACGTCTTCTCTGTAGAGTCCAATTCGAGAGCGTCATCGGTTCTTCTTAGGTTTCCTGGAGTCGACAAATTCCTTTCTTTTTGATTCATACTCTTTCCTTGTCATCATGGCTCTCGCTGGCGCGCCTTTAACAACAGTGTTTGGCGGGACGCTTTTTGTTACCACACTTCCAGCTGCCACGATAGAGCTTTCGCTCACGGTCACGTCAGGCAGAATTGTGACGCATCCTCCGATTACTACGTTGTCTCTGATTATGGACGGCGTTAGGTAAGTGCTGTGTGGAAATCTATCGTTCAGGAGGCTACTATCAGGTCCCATAAACACGTTGTCACCAAGTTCACATTCATTTGAAATCGTCACATGAGCCTGTACTATGCAGTTTCTACCTATAGTAACATTCTTTCCAATGTCGCAGAAGCTACCTATCCGCGTCCCATCCCCTATCTTCGTATTGTCCCCTATCACAACATAGTTCCAAAGAACAACATTTTCGCCAAACTGAACATTCTTTCCTATTATCACGCCCTTACCCTTTTTGACACCCTGCATAGAGACACTTCCTCTTCAGCTAAACGTGAGAGGTATGAAGCTTAAATATCTTGACCATTCCCTCTGCTGCTTCCAAGAAGACTGTAAGGAACATATCCAGAGGCATTGGCCACCAAATAGTGAGTCTGGTTTATATTCACGCAAAACTATCATAGGCATCCAAAACCTTAAGGGATTCACAAATGAAGAAACCGGACACAGTAATGGTCATTGGTTTGGGCGAAATTGGTCGCCCGATATTTGAGTTGCTGAAAGAAAGTGAACGTTTCAAGGTTTATGGTTTTGATCTTGACGAAGCAAAAATGTGTAAACTTGGACAATCCATCAGTAGTCCGCCTGAAAAGGTTGATGTAATGCACATTTGCATACCATGTCCTTCCCAGCGAGAATTCGTGAAGAATGTCATCAATTACACCCAGAAGATCAGGCCGAAACTGTTGATCATAAACAGCACAGTTCCGCCTGGAACAACATTTGAGGTTCACAAGTCATGCAACTGTCTTGTTGCCCATTCGCCCATTTACGGAGAACACAGAAGCCTCAAGTACATGAAATGGGAAATCAGGCGTTGGAGGAAAATAATAGGTGGCGTGAATATGGAATCTGCCAAAGCCGCTCGCAATCATTTCAAGAAGGTAGGGGTTAAGACCACAATCTTGACTGGCCCATTGGAAACTGAGCTAGTCAAACTGCTCGAAACAATCTACATTGCTTGGATGATCGTGTTTTTCCAAGAAACCCACCGCATCACCAAGCATTTTGAAGCCAATATTGAAGACATAATGCGCTCTATCGGGGAAATTCACCGAATGCGGCTGGACAGGCCAATATGGTTTCCAGGTTTCATCGGAGGCCATTGCTTGATACCCAATACTGAGCTACTGTTAAGCTCCTGCGATTCGAAGTTCCTAAGCCTGATTCTGGAATCCAATGCCAAGCGCAGGATGGAAATTGAGGATGAAAGTGTTCGAAATGAAGTTGAGAAGCTCAGGGGAACAGTCAAAGCTCTTCAAGCAGACCTTTGGAAGAAAAAGGGTCACCCACCTACAGTTGGCCAGTCCGAACACGCATCATGATGCTCTCTATAGACACTCGCTAAGGATTGGATGGAACTTTATGATGTCATATCCCGTGCCCATCACTCTTGGGACACTCCTTTATTGATTCTTCGAGCTTTGAGAACTGTAGCTTATTTTTCATACATAGTTCACCCAACCGAATCAGCACATCATGTAAGCAGAGATTGGTTCTTCGCATGCCACTTAAGTATACGATAGCACGTGCCTTGGTTCGTATTTTGAAAAAGTGGTTCAAATCAGCCTCTGCTTGTTTTTTTGTATATCGAGAGCGTGACAGAAACCGTTAAACCGTAATCTTGTCCCTGAATACCACGTATATTTTGTCCGATCTATTCAAATTACGCCTGAAGACTTCTTGCCCACATTGAATAACAAGTCTATAGCAGAAAGATAGGGGACGAATCCGCTGAATTGCTGCTCGTATTTCGGATGCTCAAACCTCTGGAATTCAATTTCTATTCTGTTCTCTTTGAATTTATCTAATTCGAGATAATTCTTACCACCTTCTCCTGATAAATATACACCTGCGTTGACTACTTTCAAGATTTTGATAAGCAAATCAGTCTTGCGGAGATTGGGGCCTATATCAAGGCTACTGGACTTTATAATTTCCACGTCTATATTGAACTGCTCCAGTAGGTATCCTATGATTTTCATGTTTATCTCTGCTAGTTTGGCGAACGAGGATTTGTAAAGCTCCTCAAAGAAGGCTCTATATTCTTTGAAATGTCTAGCCTTGCCATAACTGGTCATTATCGACTTCCAGTGGTTTTCCATCCATTTGTTGTTTTTGGGCAAATCCACGTCTTTTATGGGTTTCTGATGGTTCTTCCTTTCTATTGGAATTGTCAGATACGTCCATCCGTCTGGCGTCCTGATTTTGTTCCTGTTGGTAACGCTGTTTTTTGAGAAAAGGGCTGTATCAAGAATAATGAAAACTTCAGCCTGTTTTACCTTGTTGAAAAGACCGATATACGGTAGATAGTTCGGCTGATGAATTGTCACCGTCTTCATGTTATCTCTTCTTTGACAGATTCCACGACATTTTCTATTTCATTATCTGTCATTTGCGAAAATATTGGAAGGCATACAACCCTGTTTGTAATGTTTTCTGTGACTGGCAACATGCCCTCCTTGTAGCCGAACATGCTCCTGTAAAGTGGCTGGAGATGGATTGGCGGGTAATACAGGCTACGAATGTCTATGCCGTGTTTTTCTAGCATATTGGACTGGAAATGTTCTCTACTGATTTCTTCTGAAAGGATGACAGGGAATCTATAGTATGATTTTCTGATGTTATGCTTACTTCCTATTGGTGTAATTTCCTTTACGTTTTCTATTTTTTGGAGATATTTATTGGCGATTTCACTTCTTCTTCCTATGACGTATTCTAACTGTTTGAGCTGATATATTCCCAAGATAGCACTTATCTCTGGAAGTCTCCAATTATATCCCAGTCTGACGTGTATGGTCTTATCCTCTCCGATACCGTGGAACCTTAGACTTCTCCCAATGCTGTCAAGATTAGGGTCGTTTGTAGTTATCATTCCGCCTTCGCCCGTCGCCATTACTTTCGAAGGATAGAAAGAGAAACCAGCAGCATCACCGATATTGCCAGCCTTCTTGTTATCGATCATTGCACCATGAGCTTGGCACGCATCTTCTATAAGGAAAATGTTATTGTCTTGGCATAGCTTGACGATGCTGTTTATCTGTGGAGTTATGAGCCCTGCGATGTGTACAAGGATAACAGCCTTAGTTTTTGGCGTTATCTTCTCTTGGATGCTTGCAGGGTCAAGGCATAGTGTGTCTGAGCTTATTTCGGCAAAGATTGGCTTGCCACCAGCAAAAATCACAGCGTTTGCAGTGGATATGAATGTCAAGCTAGGTACAATCACTTCTTTCCTCTTAATGTTAAGGTATCTTAAGATGATCTCTAGGGCACTTGTGCCAGAATTTACGCCTATCGAGTATTTTGCACCCACATATGATTTGAAAGCGTCTTCAAACCTTCGCAGGTATGGCCCGTCAGTAAGTATCCCAGTCCTTAAGACAGTTTTTATCTCCCGTATGATTGGCTTAGAGTATTTTTCGTCAAAGTAAGTCTTGCAAATTGGAATCTTAATCATGGATATTCGCCTTTTTGTATGCTATGAATTCCCTTATCCTATTTTCTAACGGTTGTGGATCGTATTTCAGCTTTTCTCTAGCTTTCTCTATTGAATAGTAAAACCTGAAATTCCTCGAGGCGTTTTCTTCTATGATTTTGGGAACGATAATTGGGTTAGTTTGATTTATTATGAAGGTTGCTATATCTAGTAGTTTGGTTTCTTTTCCGCTGCCTATGTTGAACGCGTCAAACTTCACTTTTTCGATGTTTAGCAAAGCTTTGGTGTTAGCGTCAACAACGTCTGAGACATAGACAAAATCAGTTGTCTGTTCTCCGCCATCAACGTTTGGTTGTTCACCCGCAAGAGTTCTGTCTATAAAACTGGATATGGCTCCTTTGCTTTTTCCAGGTCCGAAAACACCAGAATACCGTAAAACAATACAGTGAACATAGTTTGAATAATTCTCACAGATACTTTCACCGATCAATTTGGTCATACCATAAAAATTGCTTGGGCGTGTAGGATGTTTTTCATCAACTGGTAGATAACACGGTCTTCCATAGACTTCCATACTAGAACTATACACTAGGTTCTTGACGTTATGCCTATGCGCACATTCTAATAGGTTTAGCGTTCCTTTGACATTAGAATCGACAAGCTCGTTATCTTCACCCGATATGCAAGCGGCTAGATGGAACATGACATCTATCTTTGTGTGGTTGAAAAAATCATTCAAGAAACTGAAATCAGTCAAATCACCGATAACAGAACCACTCTTTCTGGACAAGCCGAATACTTCATGCCCATCTTTCAAGAGAGCGTCCACAAGATGCGAACCAATGAAACCTGATGCGCCAGTCACAAAGATATTCATTCTATTGCCTCATCACAATCCTACGGGTCTCTTCCAGCCCCACCATGCTGGATGAATCAGTAACTGAACCAGAGGTTTCTTGGTTCCTTTCAGGAATCTTATGGGCTCTCCGACTCTGAATAAACCTCTCGAGTCTGAGATGTAGCAGTCCATCAATTTCTTCGAATAAGCATTAACCATGCCATCAATAATCAATGGGCCTCTCAAATATTGTTCGGTCGGATGGTGGAAAGAGAAGACCCTTATAGGTGTCCCTATCGTCTTTTCCAATTTTCTCTTGGCTTCTGGAATCTTCTCTTCCAAACTAACGTGCAGTCCTATCTCATGACCCAATTCCATTATTCTGAATAGATAGTTCTGGTCCAACTCATACAAGGAGGATTTTAGCATGACTAGGTATGTTGCATTTACATTCAGTTCCTTCTCTATTTCTGCCATGACTAACGCTCTTCTCAACGAGATATCGACGTCGTGGCGAAGTATCAGTGAAGGTTTTGTCCACGGTTTCAAAGCGTCGGGGAAAGAAACTAGATTGAACTCACGTTTCACGACTTGCAGAATCTTCTTGTAGTAGCGATAGCTGAAGTCCTTATCCCATTCCATATTTCAGCTCACGATCCTTTCTGTATATTCAGATCTCAGTCCTGCAAGACCAACAGTATTTCATGTTTTTGTATGTCACTAGCAAATCGAAGTTTTGTTGGTCATTGCCAGAATGAAGATGTAAAGTGAATAGTAGAAAATGCTTTCTGTCTTCTTTCATAAATCTCACCTAACCTCACCTATAGGAACTATCATCCTATTATTCCTGTACAGCGCGTACACAAAGAACGGTGGCCATGCATGTGATGCGCTAGTCCAAACAAAACAAATAAGCCAGCACCTGGACCTTTCTAGATGTCTGAAGTGGTAGGCAAAGTAATCTTGATGGTTGAAGCCCTCAAGTCTACTTGCCGATATGTGCCAAAGGATATGCCTCCGTGCCTCTTCTCCCCTCTAGCATCCCACGTAATATATTCAATCTTATAAGAGGGTAAACAAAGACAATGCCAGGTGCGCTTTCCTTTACAGCCGCATGCAGACCTCGGGCTGGGCTAAACAACATTCTCAGAACAGACTCTCTAACACTTTCGTGATATTCTCTAGATAGAGCGCCATACCAGTAGTAGTGTGACAATTCATCCCTCAATCCGTTCCTTATGTGGATCGACTCCACTGCATAGTCAACTTTCCACTTGTACCCATTCTCAAAAACCCTTTTTGGCAAGTTGCAATCCGGAGGAAAACCTCCTAGTTCCCGGATTATGGTGGTCTTATACACAGTGTTGTCCAAACTCTTGCAGTCATGAAAGAACTCCAAACCTGTGTCTCTTCTACTGTATCTTTGAATCGCATACTGCTGGAGTTTTCTAAGCGCTAAGGGTTCACTTGGAACACGAACGCCTGACGCGACAGCAACCTTAGGATCTGAGAAAAGCAAAGGAAGGACTCTTTGCCACCAATCTTTGGCTAACAGGATATCTTGTTCAAGACTCACAAAATACTCCGATTCAACGTGGTGCAGTGCAGTGTTCGCGTTGTCGCTGATCCCCTCACCTTCATTGGGAACAACCTGCCAATCAAAAGACTCTGCAATTTCTCGCGTATTATCCGTACTATGATCATCCGCCAATATGTAGTTCTGAATGCACCCTAAAGGGAGAACTTCGTTGACGCGTTTCAGAACGGCGGGCAGAGTTCTGGAACCATTTTTGGCCCACATGACAATGTCGACTCTTTCAACCACACGTTACCGCCTCAACTTCATACAATCAACTGAAAATATAACCATTGCGCAATCATCAAAACAATGTTCAGGAATGAAAGATTAAATAGTGAGGATCAGGATTCGAAATACACCTCAAATGCCAGTCGCGGTTGAGTGCCCAGTTGATTGAGAACCGTGTAATTGGAATGATCGGCGAATATCCCCCCATGTCTGGCGGAATAGCCACCCATGTGAAGGAGATTGCAGGCGTGCTTTCCGAAAAGAACAGGATCATCGTCATCACTCCTTATCAAACAACCTTCACCGAATCTCTTGGCAATATAGAAGTTCACAGGATCAGAAGACTTCGGAGAAGACGTTTCACAATGGTAACCACGATTCTCTCCTTGACGACCGCTGCTAACTCTCTAAGGAGACGAGTTGATCTGTTTCATTCTCATGGTTTTCCCTGTAGCGGTGTGGGCTTCATAAACAGTGGATGCATCCTCGTATTGACTGTCCATGGATTTGCAGATCTCGAAATGATCACCAGCGGAAGACTAGCAGCGGATTCACCTGCCCTCAAAGCTATGAAAAAGTTTGAACGATGGGTAGTCAAGAGAGCCGACGCAATAATCGCTGTCGACTCAACAATAGAAAGCTACCTGAGAGAAGAATTGAGCGCCAGCAAGGACAAGGTCTACTGCATTCCCAACGGAGTTGATACGCAACAATTTTCCCCAAATGTTGAGAGGAGGGAAATAAGGGCAAAATACGGCGTAAAAGACAAAGACCAGCTAATCGTGGTCATCAGAAAGTTCACACCTAAAAACGGCGTAGAGAACATACTACAAGGGTTTATGCTTCTAAAAAAAAGATCAGAATTTGGGAACATTAAGCTCCTGCTTGCCGGTGGCGGAGAGTTGAAAGCGAGATTCTCGAAAATTATCAAGGAAAATAAGTTAGAGAAATCTGTGATGCTTGAAGACGCTGTGCCACATGAAGAGGCCCCCAAATATTTCTCGGCGGCAGACATAATCGCAAACTCGATTACTGGCCTCACAGGCATAAGGGAGCCTGAAACTTCCTCGCTTCTTGAGGCTCTAGAGAAAGCAAGACCCATTGGAACAAGCATAACAACACTTGAAGCATTGGCAAGCGGAAGACCTACGCTCGTGTCCACCGCAGGTGGCAGATTTAGGGGCGTGTCCCAAAATGACGTCGGAGTACTGACACCTGATGACTCCGAAATTCTTTCAGATGCCTTGGCGAAACTGCTTAGCAGTAGAAACCTGCTAGAAACCATTGGAAAAAGCGGCAGGGAATATGTCACAACCAAAAGAACGTGGAAGGCAGTTGCAGAGAGAGTATCAGATGTCTATCGATTTGCAATTTCAAAGAGGTAGCAACTTGAAACTCGCCATAACAATTGGAACTCGTCCAGAAATAATAAAACTCTCTCCGGTGATAAGGCTATGCGAATCAAGGAAGATAGATTATATTCTTATCCACACAAACCAGCACTATTCCTACGAAATGGACAAGGTATTCTTTGACGATTTAGAACTCCCACAACCCACCTTCAATCTGAACGTCGGCTCCGGAAGCCATGGCTACCAAACCGGCAGAATGATCGAAGGGATAGAGAAAATTCTCATCAAAGAAAAGCCCCACATTACAATAACTCAAGGCGACACAAACACCACCCTGGCTGCAGCCCTTGCAAGCGCCAAACTGCAAATCCCCGTTGCCCATGTGGAATCGGGAATGAGAGCCTTCAACATGAAACTCCCCGAAGAGATTAATCGTATACTCACTGACCATTGCGCCAATTTCCTCTTTTGCCCTACGAAGACCGCTCAAGACAATCTCCTGCGCGAAGGAATCATGAAGTCAAAAACCTACCTTGTCGGAGACACGTTGGCAGATGCGACGCTCTACAATATTGGAATTGCAGAGAAACGTTCAAGCATCCTCAGAAGCCTCAAGGTCAAACCAAAGAAATACTTACTGCTCACCTCCCACCGCCCTGGAAACGTCGACGAAAAAGAGAACCTGCTAAGAATACTCAGAGCGGTCAAAAGACTTTCGAAACTGTATGACATTCCCACGATTTTTCCAATGCACCCGAGAACAAAGAAGATGGTGAATGAGTTTGAACTCGAAGAATTGCTAGAGACTGACAAAGTCAAAGTCATTGATCCACTTGGCTACCTTGACTTCCTCATACTTGAGAAAAACGCACTAGTCACCTTAACTGATTCAGGAGGAGTCCAAGAAGAATGTTGCCAGCTGAAGACGCCATGTGTTACCTTAAGAAACGAGACAGAATGGGAAGAAACAGTTAAAGTAGGTGCGAACATTCTTGCTGGCACAAACGAAAAGAAAATCGTGGAAAGCGTCAGAAAAATGCTAAAGAGTAAAAGGAACTGGAAGCATCCGCTCGGCAATGGAAAAGCCACAGAAAGAATATTAAGCATTTTGCTTCGCAAATACAGAGCAGCTTCCGGTAAACAATAGTGCTGCGTCCGCTAGAAACCGCCAGCCAACCTAGCCCTTATCCATGTTCACCCATTATCGATAAGAGCACTCCACATGAGGATTTCTATCCGGCAAATGTGCTTTCCGGATGCCAAGCTTAGATCAGTAAAGGCTTTATTTTCGTTCAAACATTATGCGGTAACACAACTTTAGGGTGAAAAGCTTGTCAAGGATCATCCCACCCGTGAAACCATATTTTCTAAAAGAGGATGTTGAACAGATAAAGCGCGATGTTGAAGGGATCCTTCAATCTGGCATGCTCACGCTTCATACGTACACGAAGGAGTTTGAAACCAAGTTTGCAGCTATGTGCCATGTGAAACATGCGATCGCCGTCAACTCAGGAACAAGTGCTCTTGAAATATCCATGCGTGCAATGAAGCTTAAGCAAGAAGACGAAGTGCTTGTTCCAACAAACACTTTTTCAGCCACAGCAGCCTCCGTGATCTTCGCAGGAGCCAAGCCCAAACTGACAGATATTGATCCTGATACGCTGTGCATAGACATGGAAAACGTTGAAAAAAACGTAACACCCAGAACAAAGGGGGTAATACCAGTTCACATTGGCGGACTAGTGTGCCCAGAAATTGAAGAAATCAGAAGATTCTGCAAAGACGCGGGACTATTCTTGATAGAAGACGCAGCGCATGCCCAAGGCTCAGCCATAAATGGTAAATCGGCAGGTTCGCTCGGAGACGCAGGATGCTTCAGCTTCTACCCAACAAAAGTCATGACCACGGGCGAAGGGGGCTTGGTAACAACAGACAACGACCAAATAGCTGAAAAAGCACGCGTTCTGAGAGATCAAGGTAAAGAAAACCTCAACAGCAACATAGTCATCGAGCTGGGGTACAACTGGCGACTTCCGGAAATAAGTGCAGCAATAGGATTGACCCAACTTAAAAGACTGCCGGAGATAATCGAGAAACGCAACCAAATCGGCAAATACTTCGACAGAGAACTGGAGAAAATAAGCGGAATCAAACCGTTAAAAACACCGCCAAACATCCTCAACAACTATTACAAGCACGTGGCCTTCGTTGAGAAAGGCTTAGACAGAGAGAAACTGAAAGCCGACCTTAGAGCGAAAGGTGTAAGATGCGGCGGCGAAGTCTACTGGCCACCGCTACATCTTGAACCGATCTACAAACAGTTGCTAGGCACGCGCGAAGGAGACTTTTCAATAGCTGAAGATGTATGCAAAAGAATGGTGTGCCTACCTCTTTACGCTCAGATGACAATGGAAGACGCACAATACGTGGTCGAGAACCTAAAGGACATAATGTCTCATTACTAAGCGAACAGATTTATCAGCGTGCCATTTTGCTCTTGGGCTACCACACGCTTCTGAACTCTTCTTTCACGTGCCCGCCAATTGCAGCAAGAATAACCATGCAACCGATCTCCACTGCAAACTTTAAATATCCTCTGCTTTTACCATAAGACAACATTCGAAGAAGGCATGGTGATCATCTTGGATGTCCTTGTAACTGGGGGCTCAGGCTTCATAGGAAGCCACGTAGTCGACAAACTCGTGGAACATGGATGCGCAGTTCGGGTGTTTGATGAAAGGAAACCGCATCGGGATGATGTTGAATGGTTTAAGGGAGACCTACTTACTGAAAATGACGTTCTTGGAGCATGCAAGGACATGGAATTTGTTTATCACTTGGCTGCCGTTGCAGACGTAAACATAGCCATATCGAACCCGCAACTATGTCTTCAAGTAAATGAAATTGGAACACTGAATCTGCTCAAAGCAGCCTCAGCGATGGAGATCGAGCGCGTCGTACTTGCTTCGACAACGTGGGTTTACGGAAAAACAGAGGGTGAAGTGAACGAAAACACGCCTGTACCGCCTCCGGACCACATATACACGAAGACAAAGATTGGCCAGGAGCATCTGCTCGCCGCTTACCACGAACACACTGGGCTTCCATACACTATCCTGCGTTACGATATTCCCTATGGGCCACGCATGAGATCCAACCTGGTCATGGCCATTTTCGTCAGAAAGGCCATGCAGAAAGAACCTATCACAGTTTTCGGAGATGGAAACCAAGGCAGATGCTTCATCTATGTAGAGGACTTGGCAAACGGAAATGTTGCGGCATCACAACCTAAAGCTCGCAACCAAGTCATTAACCTAGCCGGGACAGAATTTATCACAGTAAACAACATAGTTGAAACTCTACGCGAAAGCTTCACTGACCTAAAGGTGGAACACTCGCCTCCGAGACCTAATGACTTCAAAGGAGCCATTGTAAGCATACAGAAGGCTCGAAAGCTACTCGGATGGGAACCTAGGACAAAATTCAAGACAGGCCTGAAAAAGTACATCACCTACGCACGAAGCCAGAAATGCTAGCTTAAAGACCAGCTGGATTTCGCTACCAGTTTCTTCAGACCTTCATGGGCAGAAAAGACTGGTCTGAACCTCAATTCCTTTTTCGCTATGCTCATGCTAGCATAGCTTTCCGCGCGCTTGTCCCTGATCAGACGGAAACGTCCACTCCCTATGCATTGTTTTACGTCTTCATTTTTGCCTGAACAGAAGTTGTCAAGAACAACGGTTTTGCATCCGGAACCCAAAAAGTTACCGACAAAGTGGCCTACCCATGAAGCCTGCCCCACCTGTGACCAAGATTCTTTGATCGCCCGTGTTCTACCCGCGCGGATTAACTGACTGTTTATTGTTGCTCAAAAATCTTGAGTGAGAGGCTCATAAACGATTTTATACTATGCAATCGTTTGTTGTCTCTACTAATAAGGTGAACGCCGTTGGTTAGACTTGCATACGCTAATGATGGAATAAGTACTTATGACGAGCTTTTTCTTGAAACACTTAAAGAGAAATATGATGTTTGCGTTCTCACTTTCCATCCTTCACCTTCATACATCCCTAAAGGGGTCGATACAATCAAAATGGCGGATCTGGTTCCAACGATTGATCTTCATCCATTCGAGGGAATGCGAAAACACGTTCTGACTCCGATAAGGGCATATACCCTCAAAAGAGCCTTGCGTCGAGTTAAGCCCGACGTGCTTATAGGTTGCTGGGCAACCACGTATGGTTTCTATTCAGCATACTCCAGCTTCCACCCATACGTACTGCTCATTTGGGGTTCTGACATTATGATTTTTCCGAAGAAGTACTTCCCGCTAAAGCCTCTTGTCTTGTACTCGCTTAGGAAAGCTGACGTTGTTGTTGTCGACAGCGAAGTTCAAAGAAAAGCTGCGATAGAACTCGGATGTGAACCAGAAAGAATAGTAAAATTCCCGTGGGTCAACTTGAACGAATTCAAATGCAACGCGGATCACAGAAGAAAAATTAGAGGAGAGAATGGCTGGACTGATAAAGACATAGTGGTCATAAGCTTGCGAAGTCATAAGCCAATCTATGGTGTCGAATACCTAGTTGGCGCAATCCCTGAAGTCGTCAAGGAAAACAAGCACCTGAAGTTCCTTATACTTGGTGACGGCCCACTTACCCCAATTTTCAAGAAGATGGTGGCGAAGTACGTAGAAAGCGGTCACGTAAAGTTTGTAGGGACAGTGCGACATGACAAAATTGCAGACTACTTGAGCGCCGCGGATATCTATGTGTCAACATCATTCTCAGACGGAACGTCTGCAAGCCTACTGGAAGCGATGAGTTGTTCGTTGCCGCCAGTTGCAACGGAAATCGATGGAAACAAAGAATGGATTAGCGATGGCATAAACGGCTTTCTCGTTCCCGTGGCAGACTCCAAAAAACTTGCTGAGAAGATTCTTCTCTTAGCCGATAATCAAGAACTTCGACGCAGACTGAGAGCCAACGCCGAAGAAACCATGAGAACAAGAGTGAAATGGCAAGAGAACATAAAGAAGCTGACAAACGCTATAGACAACATAGTGTCTATCTAAAGTAGCATTCTTCAAGCTTGGGATAAGTTTGCCTGTGAGAACATCAACCGCTGGTGAAATTCTGTCCGTTAACGTAATGTGTGTAGAAGGATTTGATAACGCAACATTAAATATTCAAAAATAGTATGCATGTGCAAAAAAGGGTTAGATTTGGAAAAGACAGTCATCAGACTAGAATATTCGGGTTTCGTGATATTCGCGGCCAAACTGGTTGGGGTAGTCACTGGGCTAGTTTTTGCATACATGCTGACCCACGAATTGTTGGTGACTGCGCCAGGCACAGGCAAGACCTACTATGACTTATGGTTCAACGTCAATGACTTAACAGCATATTTCACAGTGATGGCTGGTGTGCTCCCTTTCTGGGCAATGCGATTTGCGACAAGAAGAAAAGAGGGATCAATCAAGACAGGGATTCTTGCGAACCTCGCAATCTCGGGAATAGCAACGTTGATCTATGTTTTGCTGATCACCATGATAACCGCTGCGCTTGGAATCAGTCAAGCATATCTTGGTGCATATTTCGTCGTTGCAATCTGGATAATAGAGACTTATGCCATGACCATCCTAGAAGCAAGTCTGCAAGCAAGGATGCCGCAGGCGATAGGCTATGGGCTTATTGTGCAACAAATTGCCAGAGTCGTTTTGGGCTATGTGCTGGTCGTCCATTTCCATCTGCTACTTTTGGGAGCCGTAGTCGCAAATTTGGCAGCTTTTGCTCCTCAGATATTCTACTACGTCAAACTGCTCTCTCAAGAACTAAAACAAAAAGTCGAAATGGAATACGTAAAGGAATGGCTTAAGGGATCTTTACTCAACATTTACAATGTTGTTGGAAATCAGATATCAGTTTACATATTCATCCTGTTGTTCACCTATGGCGGCGAAAATGGCCGAGGCGAGCTTGGTGCTGGAGCAACGATAGTGAATGTAATCACATACTCTTCATTCTTGGCGTACGCTTTGTACCCCAAACTTTTGACAGAAAGGAAAAGCGAAGACATAACAACTTCTCTGAAAATGGTCCTGATGTTTGCCATTCCTTTGACTGTGGGTGCAATAGCACTGTCAGATTCCTACATAACAATGCTGACCGACAAATACATGGATGCAGGACCGGTGCTGATCGTATTGGCATTGGATGCTTTTGTCGTCGTGATTTCAAACTTCTACTCTAGCGTACTCTACGGCGTCGAAAATGTTGATGAAGGATCGCGACTATCGCTACGGCAATTGGCCAAAAGCCGACTTTTCCTAGTATTTTCATTACCGTATCTCCATTCTTTAATTACTATTCCAACAGCATTTTATCTTCTTTCAAATTACGCTAGAAACCAACCATTTCAAGCGGCTCTATATGTAAGCGTCATAAATTCAGCAGCTCGCTTCACGATGTTTTTGATATTGTACATCATCGTCCGAAAAATGATCAAGATGTACATTCCATGGAAAACCATTGCAAAGTATGTTTTCGCCGCAGCTGTTATGGGGGCTATTCTATATGTGATTCCTCATCCAACCAGAGCTCTCTCAACGTTAGCTGAAACTGCAGTTGGTGGGTTGATTTACCTGGCGGTAATAATGGCCATCGACAAAGAAGCGAGAGCGCTACCCAATTTCATACGGAAGGAACTCAAGCACGGATAAAGAGAACTGAGCGCTACCCTTTTTTCTGACCACTCGCTGTTACGCGCTATCATCAGTCTGACTGGCCTCATACCGCAGATAAGAAACAGTCTTTCTGCTTCAAGAATTGCTCCGAAAGATACTACGACAGAAGCTCGGACAACAGGACATTCAGCTCGTCTTTGTCCTTTAAGTCTCGGAAAATAGCCTTTCCACTTCCGTAAAGCCGAAAAGAAAAGTTCTTGTAGATCAGTTCGAAGATTATTCCAGCAATAGACTTTTTTGTGGTGGCCTTTTCCAGAATCTTCTTGACTACTTCATCTTTCCTTTCGTATTTGAAAATCACTATAACATCCTTCTCTTTGCCACACGTCCCTTCAGTTCTGGCTACGTAATCTCCTACGCTGACCATTAGAACTGCTCGATCTCCTTCAGCACCTCAGTGAACCTGTCAATCTCCTCGCGCGTATTATATATGTAGAAACTCGCCCTTGCGGAAGAGCTTAGCTTAAATACCTCGTGTAATGGTTGTGCACAGTGAAAACCGCTTCTGACCATTATCCCATAATTGTCAAGAAACAAAGCGATGTCATGCGAACTTAAGCCGCCAACGCCGAATGGAACTATCCCACATTTGATAGCTGTATCTCTTGTTCCGTAAATCCTGATTTTTCTGCAACACCCTTCCATCTGCGGTATAGCATATTTGGTTAACACCTCTTCGTGAGACTTCACATTCTCCATGCCTATTCGCGTTAGGTATCGTATGGCTTCCATTAAGCCTACTGCACCGCAGACATTGGGTGTTCCTGCCTCGAACTTCCATGGCAAAACATTCCAAGAGATGGAACAACGCCCTGTTCCCCGATTGTAGGAAACTTCCTTTATCATTTCGCCCCCTCCGTGAAAAGGTTCCATCCTCTCAAGAATTTCCTGCTTGCCATACAAGACTCCTATGCCGGTAGGGCCTAACATTTTGTGACCCGAAAAGGCAACAAAGTCCGCGTCCAGATCCTTGACGTTAACAGGCAAATGTGGAACGGATTGTGCTCCGTCAACCAATACCATGGCACCGTGCTCATGCGCTAATCTCGTGATTCTATTTACGTCGTTTATAACTCCGGTGACGTTTGAAACATGGGACAAACAGACTAGTCTGGTTTTTCCAGAAAGGAGACTTTCAAAAGACTCGTAGTTCAGAGTTCCGTCGTTGTTCACTTCAATATACTTTATTTTGTTGCCCGTTGTTTTCGAAATTATTTCCCAGGGAACGATGTTGCTGTGATGCTCCATTAATGATACTATGACCTCATCCTCTTTTCTCAGGGTGCGAAGCCCCCAAGCATAGGCTACTAGATTTATCGCTTCAGTTGTACCTCTAACGAAGACTATCTCTTCCATTCCTTTCGCACTTATGAATTTGGCAGCTTCTTCATGCGCATCCTCGTACAACTCTGAAGCTTCCTGGGAAAGGGTGTGGACGGCCCTGTGGACGTTTGCATTATGGTTTTCGTAAAAATCTTTGATTGCCTCGATTACTTGTCTCGGCTTCTGCGAGGTTGCGGCGTTGTCGAAGTAAATCAGCGGATGGTTGTTTACTTTTCGTCTCAGAATTGGAAAGTCCTTCCGAATCTCATACGGATCTAGCATTTTTTTCCTTCTTCCAGCTTCATCTTTTTCGAAAGCACCTTCGCGAGTTCTTCCTCTTCCAGCGCCTGTTTCTCTTCAAAACTCGGTTCCTTTTCAAGCCAGCTGGGACGGGTTCCCTTAGTCTCGTAGTATTTTCTGATGGCCCTCTTGAGCGCCCCAACAGCTAGGATGCCACAGTGGAATTTTATGCTGGGCAGGCCGCCTACAGATTCGGCTACGCTCTTGTATGAGATCTTCCATGCGTCTTCAAGCGTGATTCCTTTAATCATTTCTGTTACTATACTCGACGTTGCTATGTTCGCGGCGCAACCGTAGCTCTCGAAAGATGCCTTTTCAATCACGTCGTGCTCGTTAATTTTCAGGTAGAAAGTTATCATGTCTCCGCACATGGGGTTGCCTGCAACGGCCTTCACGGTGGCATCTTCCATTTTTCCAAGGTTTTTCGGGTTTCTGAACAGTTCTAATATTTTAGGATTGTACGGCAGTGGCGCACGTGACATTATCTTCCAACTCCTGTAGAGCCGGTTATTCCTCTTATCCTCTGAACAGCTCTTGGGACTATTTTCAGAGTATGATTTATGTCTTCTTCGGTGTGCATCCTCGTCACCTTCATCAGTATGCTTCCATGAGCTTCATCAAACTTCCTGCCTATCGCAACTAACACATGGCTTGGCTGCAACAGCCTCCTTGAACAGGCGCTACCGCTTGAGACATAGACGCCGTTCAAGCTTAGCTCGATCGTTAATGCCTCACCTTCGCATCTTAGGAAACTTGTGTTCACATTATCAGGCGCGCGTTTATCTCCTGCGGGGCCGTTCAGCAGGACATCAGGTATCCCGCATGTTATTCCATCAATCAGTTTGTCTCGCCATTCTTGCATGCGGGTTCTGTTCGCCTCGAAATTTTGGAAGACCAGCTCAGATGCTGTGGTAAAGCCGACAATCAGAGGCGTGTTCTCAACGCCAGGCCAGAGCCTCTGCGTCCCTATCTGCCCTTCTAATATTCTTTCAACATTAACACGCTCTCTTACGTATAGGGCTCCTATTCCTCGCGGTCCCAGGATCTTATAGCTGCTCACTGTCGCTAGATCTACGCCTAAATCCTGCACGTTAAAGGGAATCTTTCCATAGGCGTCTGACGCATCCGTGTGGAACATCGCATTGGAGTTCCTGCCTCTAACGATCTCTACTGCTTCCTTTATCGGCTGAATTGTTCCTATTTCGTGATTTACGGTGGACAGGCTGACAAGGACTGTTTCTTTGTCAACCGCTTGCTCCAGTTTCTCAAGACTTATGAGGCCTTCACTGTCAACGGGGATTTTCGCCACTGTGAACCCGCGCTTCTGAAGCATTTCAGCAACATTCAACACGCTTAGAGGTTCAACCTCTGAAATCACGATCTTTCTACCCTTCTCACTCATCGGAATGGCGGCTCCCATTATTGCCAAGTTGTTGGCTTCAGTTTCCCCCGGCGTGAAGTTGACTTCTTCGAGCGTTTTACATCCTAGGAAAGTGGCGACTTTCTGTGCAGATTCCATTATTGTTTCAAAAGCTTCCCAACCTGGCTTATGCGTCAGCGTGGGATTGCCATAGGCACGGCGATTATAATAGGGAAGCATCGCCTCGACTACTTCGTCGGGCAGGATGCTCGAGTTCTCATTGTCCAAGTAGACCTCATGCTTCAAGCCTTCATGCGCCTTCAACAGTTCCTTAACGTTTTCAATCAAGCCACATTCAACCTGCGTGAGCAAATTGCCCTCTCATTTCAGTAGGGCTGCTTCTGCTAGAAAAACATAACCCAGAAAAAACACGGCCCGCACATAACATTTTAAACCGTTATTGCGGTAATTGCATCTGAAAGATGGGAGATGGGCTTTTCCAGTGAAAATAGCGGATCTTCCTGTTCCCGAATCAGCTAAAGAGATCATAATAAAGAGCGGGATCGCCGAGCTTTATCCGCCACAGGAAGAAGCGATAAAGGCCGGGGCTCTTGAAGGAAGAAATCTTGTCCTAGCTAGCCCAACTGCTTCGGGCAAGACGTTAGTTGCCGAGCTATGCGCGCTGAAACACGTGTTAGAAAAAGGCGGAAAGATCATTTACCTAACGCCCCTCAGGGCATTGGCTAGCGAAAAATTCGAAGATTTTAAGAAGTACACGACCATAGCGAAAAAAGATGGACGGCGAATCAGAATTGGTATCAGCACCGGCGACTTCGACAGCACAGATCCGTGGCTTGAAAGATACGACATAATAATCATGACGAATGAAAAATCCGATTCACTTCTGAGGCATAGAGCCAAATGGATGGACGCGATTTCGATGGTAATCGCTGATGAGGTGCACCTTCTGAACGATGCTGAGCGCGGGCCGACCCTCGAAGTAGTCTTGGCTAGGCTCATGCAGGTCAACCCAGACGTTCAAATTCTCGCTTTGAGCGCCACGATAAACAATGTTGACGAGATTGCAGCCTGGCTTAAGGCTGACCACGTAACTACAGAGTGGAGACCAGTTACGCTGAAAGAAGGAGTACTCTTACACGACGAAATCCAGTATAAGGACGGAGATTCAAGGAAAATCGAAAAGAGGACAAGCGATTCCGCCGTGAACCTGGTGTTGAGCACTATCAGATCAGGCGGACAAACACTTGTTTTCGCGTCAACACGGAAAAATGCGGCCACGCTGGCCAAGAAGTTTGCAGGCGAAGTTGAAGGAGTTCTCTCCAAGCCGTCTAAGCGTTCGCTTGAACATGAAGCAGAAAGAATTCTGGCGACTGGCGAAAGAACGAGGATAAGTGAATCGCTTGCAGAATTGGTCAAGCGCGGCGCGGCTTTTCACCATGCTGGGTTAGGAGGCGGACACCGCAAAATAATAGAAGATTCGTTTCGGCAGGGAAAAATCAAGGTTTTGACGGCCACGCCAACGTTGGCCTTCGGCGTGAATCTACCGGCAAGAATGGTTGTCGTCCAAGATTACAGGCGATATGAAGCAGGATATGGTTACTACCCAATCAGCGTTCTAGAGTATAAGCAAATGGCAGGCAGGGCTGGCAGGCCAAAATACGATAAGACAGGGGAAGCCATACTCATAGCAAAGACTCCAGACGAAGCTGACTACTTGCTCGAAAGCTACATTCTCGCCCGTCCAGAGCGCATATGGTCAAGGCTAGCTGTTGAAAGAATTATGCGATCGCACGTGCTTGCAACGATAGCCGCGGATTTTGCCCATACGGAACAGGGACTCTACGAGTTTTTCGGCAGAACCTTCTACGCGCATCAATATGATACGGATGCAATTAAGGGTCTCATAGCCAAGATTCTCAAATACCTCTACGATGAGGAAATGATCGAAGTTCCAAGCGACGAGATTAACGCCACAAAGCTCGGAAAACGAGTAAGCGAACTCTACATAGACCCAGCTTCAGCCGTTATAATTCGCGAGTCGCTAGAGCGAAAACCAGTTTGCCTAACAGAATTGAGCCTTCTCCATATGATCGCACACACGCCAGACATGGGCCCAGTATTAAGACCATACAGTCAGGAAATAGACGAAACTGCCATGTTCATGGAAGAACACAAAGCAGAATTTCTGGCGGACCTGCCGAATGAATGGGAGGACACAGTAGCCTACGAACAGTTTCTCGGCGAAGTGAAAACTGCAATGACCTTGCAGGCATGGATCGACGAGATGAGCGAAGATCAGATTATCGAGAGATTCAGAGTTCAACCAGGCGACCTCTACAGAACCATTGAGAACACTAAATGGCTGCTTCATGCCACGCATGAGTTAGCCGTCCTTTTGAGCAACAAGCAAGTTATACCGCAGGCTCTCGGGCTGGAGGCAAGAGTAGCCAAGGGCGTAAAGAAAGAACTGCTACCACTTGTCAGGCTAGAGGGAGTAGGCAGAGTCCGCGGACGCATCATATACAACGCTGGATACAAAACAATAGAAGACATAAAACACGTGGCACTTGACGAGTTAACGAACCTGCCGCTGATAGGACCAAGGCTGGCCAAGAAGATCAAAGAACAAGTCGGCGGATTCGTGAAGAAGGAAACATGGGAAAAACTCGAAAGAGAAGACCAGTGGAAACAAACAGCACTGACTGA
>Ga0315280_10002566_pt1 | contig 29302 bp, 25 predicted proteins | sample YL17G06_40_MG_FD_203697 | JGI IMG/M metagenome (GOLD analysis project Ga0315280, IMG submission 203697) | Sediment microbial communities from Yellowstone Lake, YNP, Wyoming, USA - YL17G06_40 | ecosystem: Environmental > Aquatic > Freshwater > Lake > Sediment | place: USA: Wyoming | collected... | reverse complement strand
TTCTGATGCATCCCTCGGGCGCACGCTCCATGAGCGCGCGGGGCCTCGCGACCTCACGGAGGTCGCGCCCGGTCCAGTAGCGACAGAGACTGCACCCGTCATTTTAACCCTGACAGAGCACTAGTGCTCAGTTAACATAGTCACAGTACAATTTCGCACCGCGCTGCGAACTGTCGTTCCGGCACGAAAGAGGCTATAAGACTCCCGCGCTGATTGTTGCAGGAACAAGTTAACTGAGCACTAGTACCTCGTGACATAAGAACCGGCATGCGTTATTGAGCGTGGCAAGTGTCCGATCACACTCAGAAATGGTGTGCAGCTAATTCTGTCGCGAGGTACTAGCCGCCGCCCAGCCACTCGGACTGACTGCCTCGTGCCTTTGCGCCTTCATCGTTTGTGCCAGGCTAATAACGCGAGGGGCCAGCATGACCGCGAAGAAACCCGAGATCGTGCGCGATCTGCAAACGCGCTTCGGCAGCATCTACGGCCTGGAGGAGGCGCAGGCGGTGATGGCGGTTCTGGCACGCGACGCGCCCACCGCCGGCCCCGAGGTCGCGGCGTTTCAGCAAGAGTTCGCCGCCTACATCGGCGTCAAGCACGCGCTGGCCGTCACCAATGGCACCGCCGCGCTGGAGATGGCGCTGACGGCGCTCGGCATCGGCCCCGGCGACGAGGTCATCACCACGCCCATGACCTGGGTCGCCACGGCCAATGCGATTGTCACGCGCGGCGCGACGGTCGTGTTCGCCGACGTCGATCCGCGCACGCTCAACCTTGATCCGCAGGCGGCGGCGAAGAAGATAACGCCGCGCACCAGGGCGATTCTGCCGGTGCATCTCTACGGTCAGTGCGCGGACATGGACGGGTTCATGACGCTGGCGGACAAGCACGGCCCTTCGGCAAGCTCAGGGCAGGCTCTGGCGATCGTCGAGGATGCGGCGCACGTGCCCGGCGGCGAGTACAAGGGGCGCAAGGCGGGGCGGCTGGGCCACATCGCGTGCTTCAGCTTCCACGAGCAGAAGAACATGTCCACGCTGGGCGAGGGCGGGATGGTGACGACCGATGACGACGCGCTGGCGGAGCGGGTGGCGCTGTATCGCTCGCACTGCTGCCGGGTCTTCGGCGGGAGCCTGAAATACCTACCGATTGACGAGACGAAGGTCGCGCGCGACGAGCGGTTCTGGTGGCAAGAGTTCGATGACGCCGGCTACAACGTACGCATGACCGATATGCAGGCGGCGGTGGGGCGGGTGCAACTGCGCAAGCTCGACGGGCTGAACGCGCGGCGCATCGCCAATGCCAGATATTTATCTGCGCGGCTGGCGGGGGTGAAGGGCGTGACGCCGCCCTACGTCGCGCCCGAGGTCAAGCACGTGTTCCACCTTTACCTGCTGCTGGTAGATGAGCAAGCGTTCGGCATGGGCAAGACCGAGCTCATGCGCCGGCTGCTGCACGAGCACGGCATCAAGGCGGGCACGCACTACATCCCCGTCAACTGGACGACGGCATATCGCAAGCGCGGGCATGGGCGAGGCGAGTGCCCGGTGGCGGAGGCGGCGTTCGAGCGGCTGGTGACGCTGCCGATCCATCCGCGGCTGACGGAGGATGATCTCGATTACATGGCGGATGCGATTGCGGGGCTGGGCAGATCGAGATGATCCGCAGATTTCGCAGGTTTCGCAGATGGCACCCTTCCACTCCGCTCAGGGCTGGCGAACAGCGATAGCCCAACTGCGTGCCGATCTGCGACATCTCGGACAGTAAACGACCGATGCGCGAGTTTCTGGAGCATATGGCGCTGAGCGTGCGCGCGGCGGTGCGGCCGTGGGTAATCGGGCTGCGCGGGCGCGGCGTCGTCGGCACCGCTACCGCCGGGGACGCGACCTTCGAGGTCGACCGGCTCGCCGAGCGCCGGGTCGAGAGGGTGCTGCGCGCCTCGGGGCGGTCAGTGATTTACTACTCCGAGGATCGCGGCCTGGTGCGCATTGGCGAAGGCGCGCCCGCAGGCGGCGCACCGCCCGAAGCGGCACTCATCATTGACCCCATTGACGGCACGCGCAACGCGCGCAGCGGATTCGAGGGGTGCATGGTCTCCGTCGCGGCCATCGCCGGGCCGCTGCATGCACCGCCGGAGGAACTGACCCTGGGCGATGTGACCCACGCCTGCCTGGCCGAGATCGTCGGACGGCGGGTCTTCTACGCGCAGCGCGGCGGCGGCGCGGAATGGCGCGAAGGCGCGCGCGCCCATCGCCCACGGCCATCCGCCGCGACCGAGCTCGACGGCATCGCCTGGAGCCTGGGCATCGTCGGGCGGCCGGCGCGACCGCTGTTCGAAGTCATGGGGGAACTGGTGGATCGCACCTCACTGACTGGCGGGTTCTTTAGCTGCAATGCCATCTCGTTCTCCCTGACGCGGCTCGTTACCGGGCAGCTCGATGCCGCGCTCGACATCGCCAATCGCCTCTACCGCCACCGGCCGGAGATACGCGCTGCCTTCTTGGCGGCGGGGCGCGGGGCGGTGATGGGACTCTGTCCGTACGACCTGGCGGCGGCGCTGCTGGTGGCGCAGGAGGCGGGGTGCGTGGTGACGGATGCCTATGGCCAATCGCTCGATTCCACGCCGGCACTTGCGAGCGATGTTGAGTCGCTGCGATCACTCGTCGCCGCCGGCAACCCGGCGCTGCACGCGCGGCTGCTGGAGTACGTCAACGACAGGGAGAAAGCAGATAGTAGGAAGCAGTGAATAGGGGGAAAGGGGCCTTTCCAGCTTCCTGCTCACTGCTTACTGCTCACTCGTGAGCGGCTCCGCCGGAGGCGGACAAGTCCCACGGGTTTGACTCCTACAGTCTTGGCACGCGGCCGAGGTCCACCCAGTCGTCGAGAGGCGAGAGCGCTGGCGCGGCGGCGGTTGCGTCGGTTGAGAGCATGACCGCCAGGCGCACGGAGCCGTTGACTGCGGGCAGGCGCACCACGAGTTTCGTCACGCCCTCGTTGCGCGCCTGGGGCGGGCCGGGGTCGGCCGAGGCGGTGGCGAATACCGCGTCCGCGGGCGAGAGAATCCGCGCGGTCAGCGTCTTGTCGTCTTGCGTCAGCACCGCCGTAGCCCCGTCAACCGTAACCTTCGCCCGCGTGTGCATCGCCCAAACCAGGTCCACGGGCGACGCGTGCGGTGCGCCGCCTGCGGACGGTGCGCCGTCCGCGGTCTCGATCTCGTCCTGAACCAGCACGTGCTTCCTCTCCAGCAGCGCGATGCCCCGCCAGACCCGCTTGGCCATGGGATAAGCGGCGGAAAGGTCGGCGACGACGAAGGCGCGGTCGGGGGCGGAGTGGAAGGCGGTGATCGGCGCCTGGCAGGGCAGGGCCTGGTTCTCGCCATTGAAGGTCAGGGTGTTGTGGCCTTCGGTGCGCATGCGGTAGTAGGTCCAGCGCTGGCCGCCAGGCTTGGCGTCGAAATAGCCGGGCAGGTTGTAGTCGTCGGGGCCGAGGTCGAGCGCCCAACGCTCGCCCTGGGCATCGAGGACGAAGGTGCCGAGATCGAGATGGCCGTGGTTGACGGGATTCTGCCCACCCTTGAAGCCGATGAAGATGGCGTTGGGGTCGGCCCACGCGCCGCGCAGGAAAGCTATGTCAGCCCGCCGGAACCACTTGTCGAGCGGGAGGTCGCGTGCTACTCTGCGAAGTAGCGAAGCTTCTTCGCTACGAAGCACGAGCGCCAGGTCCCCCTGCGGGTCATACCACAGCAGCGCCCACGCGTCAGGCGGCGCCGGGCGGTGCGCCGCCTGCGGGTTGCGACGCTCGAACCACGCGTAGAGCGGCTGGTGATAGCGACGGGCGAACCAGAACATCTGGGGATTGCGGCCATAGGGCTCGCTGGCGTCGGCGAAGTTGAAGACGCGGTCAAAGGGGCCGTCGTCGTAGATGCGAAAATCGCCGGCGCGGTCGAGGCCGGGGCTGTCGGCGAGGCCGAAGTCGTTGCCCAGCGCCGATTCCAGCGCGGCGAGGAAGAAGACGGTGTATTCGGTGGCGTAGCGCCAATAGCCTGGTCCCTCGGCCCATGCGCCGTCGGGCCTAAATCCGGCCAGGGAGGTGGGGATCGACCTGACGGCGTAGCTGACGATGCTGGCGGCGAGCTTGGGCTCCTCGTCGGCGATAGCCAGGGCGCCGACGGTCATGCCGCCATTGCAGACCTGGTTCCAGTTGTGGGTGTAGGTGACCCAGCCGGCATTCATCTCGTAAAGCTCGAGGCCGGGCATGAGGCCCTTGTCTATGATCGCCTGCTTGACGATGGCCCGCTGCTCGGGGGTGAGCACTGGGTAGAGCCAGTCGTAGCCGATGGCGGCGGCGTTGGTCATCTCGGTGGTGTCGAGGAAATGAGGCGGGTGCCAGTCCTGGAAATTGCAGACGTTCATGAGCTCGCGAATGGCGCGGTCGGCGAAGGCGCGGTCGCCGTCGAGACGGTAGATGAGGCCGAGGGTGGCGATGCGGCGCAGGGCCTGGCGGCTGACTTCCAGCAGGCGCGGTCCCTGGAGGCGGTACTCGAGGGGCGGCTGGCCGAGAAGCTCAGTCGCGCGGTCGCGGAGATAGACGTGCCATTCGCGGGCCTTGGAGTCAGACGCGATAAGGGCGCGCACGCGCTGAATGTCGGCGTCGAGGGCGAACAGGCGCGGATGGCCGGGGCGGAGGGTGCGCAGGGGCGAATCGGCGGCGGCGCAGGTCGCGGCCAGCGCGAGCAGCAGCAGGATGATGGGGAATAAGTGGCGGGCGGTCAAGGCGGCCTCCCATATGGAGCACGAGCACTCCTGCCCGTGGCCGAGTTGTTATGGAGACAGTATTCGGTGCTCTGCAAGGCAACACCTTGACTGCCGGGCGTAGGGTGGGTTGCGGACAGTGGGAGTGACCGAGGCGACTCCTCTCCCTTGAGGGAGAGGACTAGCCTCGATTATTCACCACCAGCGTGTGGCGGGTGCGCACTGTCATTCCGAGCGCAGCGAGGAATCCCCTATCGTTGGCGCTTCCTGGTAGGGGATTCCTCACTCCGCCTTGCTGCGTTCGGAATGACATGAATAATGCGGGCTAGGGTGAGGGTGGAACACCGGCCATGCTACCCTCACCCGGCCTCTCCCTGAGAGCTTACCATTACCCACATCGTGCTCGCGGAACAGATCGAGAGGAGGTTCGCGGCAAGCGACGGGCTGGTCTCACCTTGCGCCAACGGGAATGTGGCGGCCGATTTGGAGTGCGGCGGCTCGCCGCCGCTTTCAAAGCGGGAGCGCAGCTCCCGCACTCCATAAGGCACGTTCCGCCGCCAGGCGAGATGTGGGTAATGCTAAGCCCTGAGAGGGAGAGGAGTTTGCTGGCGGTGCACACCCACCGAAAACGAACGCACCCGGGCGCGGATCGGCGCTTGCGCTGCGACCGCTTCGACTTCGCTCAGGGCAAGCTGGGCGCAGGCGAAAGGCGCGGAGGCGGAGAATAGGCGGAGTGTAGGCGGGCATTTGCTTCGCTTCGAGCCTGCCCTGAGCGAAGTCGAAGCGGCGGGCTCCATGGCTGCCATACGGATGAGGGCTAAAATGACGGGAATGAGCCGGACGGTATCATGTAGGTTTGCGGTGGCGTTGGCCGGGCTGGCATTAGGCGTTACGGCGTTGGTCGGCTGCGGGACGCGGGCGTCGCATGAGGTCGTGGTTTACTCGGCGGAGAAGGACGAGATCGTCCAGGCGGTTTTGGCGATGTGGGCCAAGGCCGCGCCCAACATCACGCTGCGCGTGCAGGAGGCGGGGACAAACGAGGTGGTGCAGCGGGTGCGGGCGGAGCGGCAGCGACCGCTGGGCGACGTGGTATGGGGCATCGGCGCGGAGGGCATGACCGCGAGCCCGGAACTATTCGAGGCCTACGCGACCAAGGAGACGAAGGCGATTGACCCGCGCTGGCTGGCGGTCGCCAAGGGCGCGCCGTGGCAGCCGAATAACGTCGTGCCGATGGTGATCGTCTACAACACAAAGCTGGCGCCGGAAGGGGCGGCGGTGCGGAGCTGGCGCGACCTGGCGGATGCGCGGTGGCAGGGCAAGCTCTCCTACGCCGCGCCGGACAAGTCGGGGTCGGCCTTCACCCAGCTCGCGACGATGGTCGCGGTGTTTGGCGACAACGACGCCGGATGGAAGACGGTCGCGCAGATCATGGGCAACGCGAAGATCTTGCAGAGCTCGGGCAAGGTGATCAAGGGCGTGGCGGACGGCGAGTACGCGATCGGGCTGACGTATGAGAACATCGCCGGGCTGTACGTCAGGAACGGCGCGCCGGTAAAGATCGTCTATCCGGTGGAGGGAACCGCGGTGACGCCGGACGGCAACGCGCTGATCCGCGGCGCGCCGCACACGGCCGATGCCAAGCGCTTCCTCGATTTTCTGTTGAGCAAGCCGGTGCAGGAGATGCTGGCGCAGAAGCTGTCATTGCGGTCGGTGCGCACCGACGTCGCGACCCCGCCTGGGCTGATTCCAATTGACAAGATCGAGGCGGCGCCGGGCTTCGATTTTGTCAAGGCGGCGGCGAATCGCAAGCACTACCTCGACAAGTGGCAGGCGATCCTGCTGCGACTGAAGTAGGGGCACGGCATGCCGTGCCCCTACACCGTCGCCAGTCCGCAGGCGCGACCGAAAGCGCCGGCGTGGTCTCGCCTCCTCAGAGACCCCTGGCAGCAGGCGCTTATCCTGTCTTATGCGCTGCTGGCTTTCCTCATCGTCTATCCGCTGGCGCAGTTGCTGCTGAGCAGCGTGCGCGCTGAGGGCGGGACCTGGTCGCTCGCGCATCTCCGCGACTTTTTCGCGCTGCGCTACTATCGCTCGGCGCTCGATCACAGCATTTACGTCGGCGTCATGGTGACGGTTTTCGCGACCGCCATCGGCGTGCCGCTGGCGGCGGCGGTCACGCGCTGGCGAGTGCCGGGCAAGGCGGTGCTGCGGGCGCTGATCGTGCTGCCGCTGGTCAGCCCGCCCTTCATCGGCGCGTATTCGTGGATACTCCTGCTCGGTCGCAACGGATGGATTACGCGGCTGCTGGAGCGCGCTTACATCGCGGTGCATCCCTCCGCGGCGGCCAGCATCGCGGGCGGCGGCGGCATTCCCTGGATCGGCTCGATCTACGGCGCTCACGGCATCATCCTCGCGCTGACGCTGAACCTTTATCCCTTCGTCTTCCTGGTCGTGTCGGCGGCGCTGTCGTCCATTGACACCTCGCTCGAGGAGGCGGCGGCGAACCTCGGGGCGACGCCGTGGCGCACGTTCCGCACCGTGACCATGCGTCTGCTGACACCGGCGATACTGGGCGGCGCGCTGCTGGTATTTCTGACGGCGGTGGCGGATTTCGGCTCGGCGGTGATCATCGGCGAGGATTACATGGTGCTGCCGACGTTGATCTACAGCCTGTTCATCAACGAGATGGGGGGCGAGCCGGCGATGGCGGCGGCAGCGAGCGTGGTGCTGCTGGCGCTGACGACAGCGGTGCTGCTGGTCGAGCGATGGTATGTCGGGCGGCGCCCGTACGCGATGTCGGGCCTGCGGCGGCAAGCGGAGCGCGAGGTCTCGCCGGGGCTGCGGGCGCTGGCGACGGCGTTCACTTATGGCATTGTCGGGCTGTCGCTGGTTCCCTCGGCGGTGGTGGTAGTGACCTCGTTTTTCCCCAGCCGCGGGCCGATGATGCACCCCGGCTTCAGCCTCGGCAACTATGGCAGCGTGTTTCGCAGCGTGCCGCGCGCAATGTTTAACAGCCTGTTCTTATCGGGGGTTTCGACGCTGGCGTGCGTGCTGCTGGGGGTGATAATCGGCTATCTGCTGGTGCGCCGCAAGGGGCGGGCGACCGCGGGCCTGGACACGCTGCTGATGGTGCCCTACGCCATTCCGGGCACGGTGCTGGCGGTGGCGCTGATCAGCGCGTTCGGCGCGCCGCCGCTGCTGCTGACGGGGACGGTGGCGATCCTGATCGCGTCGTACACCGTTCGCCGCTTGCCGTATGCGGTGCGTGGGGTGGTGGCGGTGCTGCATAACATCGAGCCGGCGACCGAGGAGGCGTCGCTGAGCCTGGGGGCGTCGCCGGCGCGCACGTTCCGGCGCGTGACGCTGCCGCTGATGATGCCGGGGATCATCTCGGGCGCGGTGATGACGTGGGTGCAGGTGATCAGCGAGATCAGCTCGACGATCCTGCTCTATTATGGCGCGTGGGCGACGATGTCGGTGGTAATATATCAGCAGGTGCTGAGCGACAACTTCGGCACCGCGGCGGCGGCGTCGAGCTTGCTGCTGGCGGGGGTGTTCGTGCCGCTGCTCGCGTTCAATGTGTGGCAGGGGGAGCGCGCGGCGGAGCTGATGTGAGCGGAAGTGAGCCACAGATTACGCGGATTTCGCAGATGAGCGTTGGGCTAACGATCAAGGGATTGCGCAAGCGGTTCGGGCGGCAGGAGGCGCTGGCCGGGGTGGATCTGGAGATCCGGCCGGGCGAGTTCTTCTGCCTGGTGGGGCCGAGCGGCTGCGGCAAGACGACGCTGCTGCGCTGCGTCGCGGGGTTCGCGCGCCCCGACGCGGGAGAGATCATGCTGGACGGCGAGCGCCTGGACCCGCTGCCGCCGCACCGGCGCGGGCTGGGCATGGTCTTTCAGAACTACGCGCTGTTCCCGCATCTGTCGGTACGCGAGAACGTCGCCTATGGCCTGCGCGCGCGCAAGCTGCCGGCCGCTGTGGTGTCAAAGCGCGTCGAGCAGGCGCTGGCGCAGGTGCGGCTGGCGCACCGGGCATCGAGCTTTCCCGGCATGTTGAGCGGCGGCGAGCAGCAGCGCGTGGCGACGGCGCGGGCGCTGGCGATCGAGCCGCGGCTGCTGCTGATGGACGAGCCGCTGTCGAACCTCGATGCGAAGCTGCGGGTGGAGATGCGGGAGGAGATTCGCGGCGTGCAGCGCGCGCTCGGCATCACCACGCTCTACGTGACCCATGACCAGGAGGAGGCGCTGGCGCTGGCCGACCGCATCGCGGTGATGAACGCCGGCGCGCTGGAGCAGATCGGCAGTCCGCTGGAGATCTATCGCCGCCCGGCGACGCCTTTCGTCGCGGGGTTCATCGGGCACACGAATTTCCTGGCGGGAGTGGTGGAGGGGGTTGCGGGCGGCGAGGCGAGGGTCAGGCTGCGGGGCGCTGCGAGCGCGGGTTCTAAGGGATACTCGAAGGCGGCAGCCCCACCCTCACCCGACCTCTCCCTGGAAGGGAGAGGAGTCTCGCAGCCAGGGGCGGCTCCCTTTGCTGCGCTCAGGACAAGCTCAGGACAGGTCGTGCCACATGAGACTCGGGACTCTGACCAATGTAAGGCAATCAGCGTGCCGGCGGGCGATCTTTCCCCAGGGGACAAGGTAACGATCGCGCTGCGGCCGGAGCGATTCGAGCTTGCAGAAGCGAGCGTCGCGGGGACGATACGTGGTCGGATCGTGGGGCTCAGCTTCCTGGGGGCGATCACGCGGCTGCAAGTCGAGACGGCGGCGGGGCTGGTGATGGTGGAGCTGCACGGATTCTCAGGGGAAGGGCTCGACGTAGGCGCCGAGGTGCACCTCGCGGTGCAAAGTGAAACGGCGATAGTGTTTCGGGGCGGAGAAGATACTCAGCCGCGGATGAACACGGATGAACGCGGAGGGATGAGCAAATGACAGACTGGCTAGATGTCACCAGGGCGTGCGCGGATATCCGCAAGTTCAATGCGGACAGCACCTATCGGGCATCGGACTGGATGGTGGGCCAAGCATTCGCGGCGTATGAAGCGTTGCCGGAGGGGCAGGCGGTCTGTGCGATGATGTTGGTTGATAGCCTCTGGAATACCTCGTTATTGCGATTCAACCCTGAAGACTTCGATGCGCTATTCGAGGTGTATGAACAGCATCGTGCTCTCTATGCACAGACGCTGGTGCGCATCTACCCGCTCACTCTCGAGCGCGAGCCAGACAGGGTATGGGAGCACGCAGCAACTATGCTGAGGCCCTTACTTGAGTCGGACCGGACCGAGAAGCGTCACTACTCCTTCGCAACCAAGTTGCTGCACTGGCATGCGCCCGAGCATCTCCCGATCATGGATTCATTCGCTCGTAAAGGCATCCATTCAATGCAAAAGGAATGCGGGCAGACCGAGTGCTTGATACGAAGTGATGTCCCCGTTGGATCGGAGGTCGAGGAATACCGGGACTGGGTGCGGTTCTACGGCTGGCTGTTGTCACGCCTGACGCACGAAGAGCGTAAGCGCCTCAAGGAAGAGGACGCCGATTCGTTGCCCAAACCGCTCCATCGCGATAACACCCTGCTGCGCATCCTCGACAAGGTTTTCTATATCCGAGGTCGGCCGAAGAGAGGGACGAGGACTGCTGATGAATGAGACGAACGCCGATGCGCGGCGCACCAGATTGCGCCGGTGATGCTGCCCTTATGGAGTGCGGCGGCCCGCCGCCGCTTTGAAAGCGGGAGCAAGCTCCCGCACTCCAAGAGACGGAGCCACGAGCCTGCAAGGGCGCACTAGCCATTGACGCTGCGCCGCCGGGCGTGAATAGGGCAGGTTGGCCGCGGATGGACACGGACGAACACGGATGGTATGAGGCAGCGGTTGAGCGGTCCTACCGGGATTCCCGCCTGAGGCGGGCAAGCCGCGCTGCGCGGCTAGGTGCCGATGTCATCGGGACCGCCGCGGCGGCGGCGAAGTGGCTAGGCCGAGGGCCGCCACGGCGGCAGGCAAAGCCTGCCTAGCCGCCGCCTAGCCACGCGGACATTCGCGGTTCATCTCCCGCAGGGCGGCGACGACTTCGGCGATGATCCAGTCGGGGGTCGAGGCGCCGGCGGTGACGCCGACGCGGCGCTTGCCGGCGAACCAGTTGGGATCGAGCTCAGCGGCGGTTTCGACGTGATGGGTCTCGACGCCGGCCTGGGCGCAGACTTGCCGCAGGCGGTTGGTGTTGGCGCTGTTCTTGCCGCCGACGACGATCATGACCTCCACCTGCTGCGCCAGGCTGACCGCCGATTGCTGGCGCTGCGAAGTCGCCGCGCAGATGGTGTTATAAGCCCGCAACTCGCGCGAGCGCTCGGCCAGCGCGCCCGCCACCGCGCGCAATCGCGCCGGGGCCTGCGTCGTCTGCACCACCAACCCGACGCGCTGCTTGATCGCCACGGTTTCGAGCTCTGACTCGTGCTCGATAACCACCGCCTGCCCACCCGCTGCGCCGACCAACCCCGCGACCTCCGGGTGCCCTTTGTCGCCGAGGATGACGACCTGGCAGCCCTGCTGCGCGAGAGTGCGCACATTGTCCTGGGCGCGCGCGACAAAGGGGCAGGTGGCGTCGAGCAGGCGCAGGCCGCGCGCCTTGGCTTCTTCGAGCACGCTCGGACTTATGCCATGCGACGGGATGACCAGCGTGCCTTGCGCCGGCACCTGCGACACGGAAGAAACCTGGCCGATGCCCTGCGCGTGCAGGCGCTCGACGACCTGCGGGTTGTGGATGAGCGGGCCGAGGGTGAAGATGCGGGGGCGAGGCGGCGCGGCTGCGGCCGCCGGCGGCACCCCTGCGGGCGGCGGCGGCGCGGTTGGCGCGGTTTCGGGCGGAGCGGAGGCGGCGCGCTCGCGCTCGCCCATGACCATCTCCAGGGCGCGCTCGACGCCGAAGCAGAAGCCGGCTTTATCGGCGACGATGATCTCCATCGCTTCATGATAGCATCGCCGCGATAGCCGCGCAACCGCCGCGCGCGCGTCGCGTGTCATCGTGTGCAAATGACTGTGGGGCCAGGAGAGGTAGAGAGCGACGGCTATGCGCTATAGGGCTAGTACCATCGAGCACAAAGTCACGACCACGGTCGGATTGTGATGGCCCGGCACGCGAGTTATGCTGTAGTCGTGGGGATGGCGTGGCCAACCAACCGCTTGCTGTGCGGAAAAGGGAGTGATGACCGTGATCGAGCATCTGTGCGGCAGGTCGCTAGCGGAATCGGTGACCAGTCTGTCCGCCGGCCACGTCCTCCTGGGTCTCGTGCTGGTCTTTGGCATTCTCCCGCTAGCCGCAGCGCTGATCATCGGCGCGCTGCGCAACCGCCTCGCGGGCGGGTGACGACGCAGCGCCGGCGCGCGGCCGGGAGCGCGGCGCGGCGCCGCACGGGCAGCACGACGAGGACTCGGCCGGGCCCGGCCCGCGATTTCGTGGGCGCCCCGCGCGCAGACGGGGGCGGCCATGGTGCAGGAGTTGCCTTCCGGCGCGCCGAAGCAATAGTGTGAGTCTCATGGCGCTCAGGGGACGCACGCGGCGCGACCGCGGCGTGGACTTGCTGCATGAGCGGCCGCCGCAACTCACACCATGCCCGTTGACTTTCGCTATCATCTCGCCAGCCTGATCGCCGTCTTCTGCGCGCTGCTCATCGGTATTCTGCTGGGCATTGCGCTCGTGGGCGACCCCTCGCTGGAGCACCAGCTCAAGGCGTTCAGGGAGCAGCTCGCGCAGAACAGGCGCGCGATCAACAAGCTGCGAGAATCCGAGGACGACAACCGCGCGTTTGGCAAGCAGGTTCTTCCCGCGCTCATCGATTCACGGCTTCAGGGCATGCGCATCGCGGTCATCCTCAATCGTGATCAGGATGACGCGGGGTGGGTGGAAGCGGTCATTACGACCATCCGCCAGGCGGGGGCGCAGGTGACGTCGGTGACGTCGATCCTGCCCGAGTTCATGGAGCTGAAGGCGACCGAGGCGGCGGGGGTAATCAAGGAGCTGGGGTTCCTGGTGCCGATCGAGGGCGACCTGCGCAGCATCCTGGCGAGCAAGCTGGCGGCGCGCATCGCTGCTGGATCGCCGGAGCTGCCGTATCGGCTGCGGCAGTTGGGGCTGATCGGGGTCAGCGGCGACTACACCCGGCGCGCGGACACGGTGCTGTTTGTCGGAGGCGCCAAGGACGACCTCACCGCGGTGTCGGTGATCGACCTGCCGGTGATTCGCGCGCTGCAAGAGACGAACAAGCGCGTCGTCGCGTGCGAGGCGAGCGATGCGCAGCTATCGTGCATGCATGCATATCAACGCCGCCCCATGCCCACCGTGGACGACGCCGACACCGCCGCCGGGCAGCTCGCCCTGGTGCTGGTTCTCGCGGGCGCGGATGGCGACTTCGGCGTCAAGAATACGGCTGATCAGCTTCTGCCTCCGCTCACCCCTGGCGGGAAGTAGCGCCGCATGACCTCGTCCCTCAGCGCGCCGCCGCGAGTATCGGTCATCATCCCCGCTTACAATGAGCAAGGCCGCATCGGCGCAACGGTGATCGCGGCGCGCGTTATCCCCGGGGTCGCGGAAGTGATCGTGGTGGACGACGGGTCGCGCGACGCGACGGCGCAGGAGGCGGAAGGCGCGGCCGCAACCGTGATTCGCGCGCGCCACCGGGGCAAGGGCGCCGCGCTGAAACGCGGTGTTGCCGCGGCGACCGGTGACCTGGCGCTGCTGCTGGATGCCGACCTGGGCGAAAGCGCGGCGAATGCGCACACGCTGGTCGAGGCGGTAGCGGCGGATCGCGCCGACATGACGGTGGGGGTGCTGCCGGCGGCGCAAGGCCGCGGCGGTTTTGGCCTGGCGCTGGGGGCGGCGCGGATCAGCCTGTGGCTGCTCACCGGCAGGGAGTTCGCGGCGCCGCTGTCAGGGCAGCGGTGCCTGAAGGCGGAGCTGGCGCGCAGCCTGCCCTGGGGGCGCGGGTTTGGCGCCGAGGTGGCGGCGACCGTTGACGCTGCGGCGATAGGCGTGCGCATTGAGGAGGTGCCGGTCGAGCTCAGACATGCCGCGACCGGGCGCACGCTGGCCGGCTTCTTGCACCGCGGCCGACAATTCGCGGCGATCATCGCGGCTGCCATCCCGCGGATTCTCTACCCGATTGGCCCGACCGCGCGAGCGGCTGGCGCGCGCCGGCTCGTGGTGGCGGCGTGCGCGTGGGCAACGTTGGCGGCCGCGGGACAACTGCTGCCCGTTCGACAGGCTCAGGGCGGGCGTCCGTGGCTCGCAATGGCCGCCGGCGTCGGCGCATTCTGCATCGCCACCGTGGTCATCTCGCTGGGCATCAACCGCGCGGCGCGAATCATCCGCCCCAATTACCTGGGGCGCGCGATTCCGGCGGCGGGCGGCGCGGCCTTCGTCCTCGGGCCGTGGGCGGCGATCTTCATGGCGCCATCGGAATCGCTGCTGCACGCAATGGAGGCGCTGGCGCTCGGGGCGACGGTGATGAGCGCGGCGGGGCTGGCCGATGACCTGTGGGGGGCGCGCGATGCGTCGGGCCTGCGCGGGCATTTCGGCGCCCTGGCGCGAGGGAAAGTCACCACCGGGGCGATCAAGGCGATCGTGGGGGGCGCGGTTGGGTTGGCGTTTGGCCTGGCTCTTGCCTACGGCGAGGGACGGCTGATCGCGCTCAACGCGGTGCTCACCGCTGTAGTCGTTGCGCTGACCGCGAACCTGGTGAACCTGCTCGACCTGCGGCCGGGTCGCGGCTTCAAGGGATTCATCCTGCTGGCGATAATTGCGGTGGCCGTGGAGCGGCGCGCGGCGTGGGTGGTTGGGCCGGTGGGGGCCGCAGCGCTGGCATTTGAGCCACTGGATCTGGGTGGGCGCGCGATGATGGGCGATGTGGGGGCGAACACGCTGGGCATCATGGCGGGCTTCGCGCTGGGGCTTTGGCTGCCGCTGTGGGCGAAGGCGATCTGGGCCGCAGCCCTGATTGGCGTTCACTTGTACAGCGAGCGCCGTTCGATCAACGACCTGATAGCGCGCGTGGCGCCGCTGCGCTGGCTCGACCGGCTCGGCCGCGCGGACGAGATTGTTTCCGGCCCGTGAGAGGCCGTTGCACAGTTACTGTCAGTGCAGCTCGAGGCGCATGAGCGGGGCCGAGATTCTTCGCTCCGCGCTGCGCGCTACGCTCTGAATGACATTTTCCGGGTCGTCTGCCGGGACCTCAGTGAATTGTGCAACGGCCCATGAGCACAAACCGCCTGTGAACACCACGCAGCGATATGCGCAGTTCCTGTGGCTTGCGCCGGTGGCGGCGGTGCTGGTGGTCGTAGGCATTCTGGCGCGGCATCCAGAGGATGACCGCTTCCGCGCCGACGCCATCAGGCTTTTTGAGCGGGCCGAGCGGATCGAGGTGTACCCCGCAGGCCATACAGAGTCCGCGCTGACGATAACGCGCCGGGATCGGCGGTTTCTGGCGCTGCTGCACGGCATTCGCAGCTCGTGGGTGACCGCGCGCTGCCCGGCGCCAGCCGATACCTGCGTTGACATCTACCTGTCGCCCGGGGAGCGAGAGACGGCGATGCGTCACGCTTACTATCACACCGGGTGCGGGCAGTTGACGTTTGCCCAAGACGAGACCGAGCCGGAGGGGCGGGCGCTGCACATGGGGCCGGCCTTCAACTACATCTGCCGCGCAGAGCTGCGCCGGGCGCTCGGCGCGGGATCGGCATGGCCGCCGCCGTCGGCGTGCCCGAAGGAGTTCTGCGAGCAATGACGCGGTGGCGATCTGCACTGCGGGGTGAGTGCACGCTCCTTCGACAGGCTCAGGACAGGCTGGGAGCGAGACGACGGCCCGTCATGAGAGGGCGATGATGGCTGCGCACGTGCGGCGCGCGGAGCTTGCGGCGCGGCGGCTGATCATCATCACGGGGCCGTTCGGGAGCGGTAAGACCGAAGTCGCGATCAGCTACGCGCTTGGCAGCGCGGCGGCAGGGCGCGCGACCGCCCTCGCGGACCTCGATGTCGTCAACCCGTATTTTCGCGCGCAGGATCATCGGGCGGCGCTCGAGCGCGGGGGGGTGCGCGTGGTGGCACCCGAGGAGCCTTTCACGCGCTATGAAGTACCGGCGCTGTCGCGTGAGCTGCGGACGGCGATGACGGAGCCATCGCTCTACACGGTGGCTGATGTCGGCGGCGATCCGGTGGGGGCGCGCATCCTCGGCATATTCCGGCCGCATCTGAAGCGCGACGAACTGGAGCTGTGGTTGGTCATCAATCCGTGGCGTCCGGCAGCGGTCGAGGGGGAGCTGAGGGAACTGCTGGATGCCATTCAGCAGGAGGCCGGGCTAAGAGCGGATGCGGTGATTAGCAGCCCGAACCTGGGGCATGAGACGACAGCCGACGATGTGCGCGAGGGGCATCGGCAGGTCGCGGCGTACGCGCGCGAGCTAGGCTTGCCGATCCGGTTTGTGGCGGTTGACGAGAGGCTGGCGCAGGAGGTGAACGACCTTGACGCGCCCTTGTGGCCGATCATGCTGCGGGTACGGTTCCCGTGGGAGGAATAGCGGCGGGCGCTGGCGGCGAGCGACTTGAGACGCCCGGGTGACAGTGCGGGTATGACCGTTTTTCGTTGCGGCGGCAAGAGCGCGACTCAACCCCTCTTCCTGTCGCAGGGAGAGGCGGGGTGAGGCTTGCCCGCCTCAGGTGGGGTGCGACACAGCGGCTAAGCAGGCTTCGCCTGCCGCCGTGGCGGCCGAAGGCTTACTGAAGCTCGCATATTACGTTCGAGGCTAGCGATGGGACTTGACGCTCGCAAATAGCGGTTTGACGTATAACCTATTACGCGAGCGTCAACAGAGCCTCTAATAGAACCGATTGGTCGGTGCCGTCATTCCGAGCCTGGCTCGCGCTTGCGCGAGCTCCGGAATGCGGCGCCTGAGTGCGGCTGCGCCGCACTTCCGCAGCGCGCGTACCGCGCGCCGAGCGCCGCATCAAGCGAGGAATCTCGGTCCCGCTCAAGCACGCCGAGACCCCTCGCCGGCGCGGCATGGCCGCGCTTCGGAGCGGCGCACTGCGCCGCACAGCTCGGGGTGACATTATGCGAAGGTTTTGTTAGACCCGGATTATGCGTAAGGCAAGGAAAATGTCATTCCGAGCCCTTCGGCTTCGCTCAGGGTAGACTCCGCGAGGAATCCGCCTTCGCGGGCGACGATTCAGGCTTCGTAGCCCAAGGCAGGCGAGACGCCTGCCCTACCGCACGATCGGTAGCGCAGCCGTCTCGGCTGCGCTTCGGCGAAGTGGGCAGTTCCGCTCCGGCGGACGAAGGCGTCCCCTATCGCCCCTTCAGCAACCCCGGTAGGGGACCGGCCGCTGGGGACAGTTACCTGTTTCCCCAAGGGTTTCTGCTGCCCCCCTTCGGTTCTTTGCGGGAAATAGGTAACTGTCCCCAATGCTCCGGAGTGACATCACCCGTTGGGTGAGCGTGTCGCGCTCGATATGCATAATCTCGGTTAGAGGCACTTAGCCACATTTCACCCCACCTTCGTCCTCCCCCTGGAATAGGGGGAGGAGTCAGTTCGCCGCGTCCCAACTTTTCGCGGTCATCCCCGACAATGCCCGGGCCGAGAGGTGCGCGGCGGCGGCGACGAGAAATGGGATGTTGATACGCTAATGATCGTGGTTGATCCAGAGCGGTGCAAGGGCTGCGAGCTGTGTATTAGCTTCTGCCCCAAAGGGTTGATCCGGCCGGCGAAAAAGATGAACAGCCGCGGGTTCCATCCCGCGGAGCTGCGGAACAAGCGCAAGTGCAGCGGGTGCGCGCAGTGCGCGATGATGTGCCCGGACCTGGCGATAACCGTCTATCGGTGAGACTGCCGTCCCTCGGGGGACAGGACTAATACGCCTGTGATAAAGTGGCTCTCGGGCTCAGGGACTGCACGTCCAGGCCTTGTAGGGCGGGGATTCCTATCCCCGCCGCCTCTAGGCGGGCGTAGGAACGCCCGCCCTACAGGTGGAAACCTGCTCGTCGCACAGAGGTATTGGACTTCATCACAGGCCTGCTAAGGTGAGGGTGGAAGGCCGCCTATCCTACCCTCACCCGGCCTCTCCCTGAGAGGGAGAGGGGTCCTCAGTCGCGTTACCACACCCACTGGAAACGAACTTACCCGAGCGTTGTCCCGTGTTGCATAACGTTGATGTGACGCCGGCTGCGCCGGTCGGCTGTTGATCGCCTCCCTTTCCTGCGCCAGGATGACGCCCGCTGCCACGGAAGGGTATCATATCAACAGGAGCACACAGCGATGCGCAAACCGCAGCCGATCAAAGTCGCCGAAGTCGCCTGCAAGTCCATCCTCAGCAAGTCGGGGCTGTCGGATTGGACGATCAACTGCTACGCCGGCTGCGAGCACGGCTGCCGCTACTGCTACGCGCGGTACATGAAGCGCTTCACCCATCACCCGGAGCCGTGGGGGACCTTCGTGGACGCGCGGATAAACGCGCCACAGGTGCTGGAGCGCCAGGTGAAAAGCGCCAAGCGCGGGCGCGTCATCCTGAGCTCGGTGTGCGACGGCTGGCAGCCATTGGAGGAGAAGTACCGGCTCAGCCGCGAGTGCGTGCGCATTCTGCTGGAGCATGATTGGCCGGTGGGCGTTCTCACGAAGTCCGCGCTGGTGAGCCGCGATTTCGACCTGCTGGAGCGCGGCGAAGTGGATCTCGGCATGACCGTTTCCATCCGCGACGAGCGCCTGCGCGGCATCATGGAGCCGGAGGCGTCGCCGACCGAGGAGCGGATGCAGACCCTGGAGGCGGCGTCGCGGCGCGGCATAGCGATCTGGGCGTTCGTCGGGCCGTTTCTGCCGGGCCTGAGCGATAACGAGGACAATATCGCGTGGCTGATGGGATGGATGGCGCGGCTGCCGGTGACGCACTTCTATGTTGACCGCCTGAACTTCCGACCTGGCGTGGCGTCGTCGGTGCGGCGGACGCTGGAGGCGCATTTCCCGCAGTTGGTGGAGCGCTACCGCGAGGTCGAAAGCGACGAGGGCGCATCCGAGGAGTTCGAGCGGACGCTCTACGGTCGCGTGCGAAAGATCGCGCGGCGGCACGGGGTCGAGGACAAGATGCGGGGGTGCGCGTAGGCGGCGGGAATCCGGGATCGCCGCGAGGCGCGGCTCCCACCACGCCATATCGCCCCGGGACGCAGCGCTCGCGAAGGGCTACGGGACGCGGGCAGCCGTTCTTCAGCCTTTCCCGAAGACTTGCAGCCACTGCAGCAGCAAGAATTGCAGGCGGTCTATGAGCAGCGACATGCGGGCCATGACGGTGTTGCCGAAGATGGCGCCGAAGGCGATCATCAGCAGCCAGCGGCCGAGGCGTGCGCTGCCCCTGACCGCGGGATGACGCTGCTCGAAGGAGAAGAAGAAGTAGCTCATGACGGTGACGAGGGTGATGAAGAAGACGACGTTGTTGAATTCCACGTAGGGCGGGCGCTGAGCCCAGAGTGGCTTGAATGAGGCCATCAATTGCGGCGCCAGTCCGGTGACAAAACCGACGATGCCCAGGCCCGCCGACAGGCCCATGAAGAAACCAACCGCGACACGGTTCATCCACGACCAGCGCTTGGAGTAAACGGAATAGAACATCGTGCCGACGAGGAAGGCGAAGATCCAATACCAGCAGCCCTCTTTGAACAGCGGGGTGAACCACTTGGGGATGAGCACCTGGACGACGACGGTGTAGAGGCTGTAACCAGCGGCGAGGCCGATGAAGATGTGCTCGAAGAGACGGAAGACGACGTTCTCGCGATAGAGGATCGAGTAGATGGCGAGCGTTGCGATGGCGGCGAGCCAGATGCCCAGGGTCGGGGCGAAGACGTGGAAGCGGATACCGAGGTACGCCGCCAGCGCGAAGGCGCCCAGCCAGATGACCAATCGTGGTGCGACGGACCTCATGTCGTGGTGAGCCTCGCGCCGGGGGCCTGGCCGCGGCGGCGCGCCCGGAGATAGATGACGTTGCCCAGCACGATGAGGGCGATGATAAGGGCATGGGCGGACGATTGCGCCGGCATCCGCTTGAGCGCGTCGCCCCGATAACCGAGCAACTGCTCGTATTCCGCCGCCCCCGCCAGGCCCTTGAGAACGCCGACGATCTGGTGCGCGTCATAATACGGGAACGCCTCGGGCGCCATGACGCCAGTGCAGGCATAGCCGATCGGCGTGCGATAGATGCCGTAGACGAACTCGATCCACGTGATGAGGGTGTTCGACGGCGTGATATCAATAATGAGGCCAACGTCGCGCGCAGTGTTGACGCCTTTCATGACGGGGTAGGACATGATCGGCTTGTGGAAGATGTCCTCCTTGATAGTGCCCGGGATGTTCTTGGCCCAGCCGCGGATCATGGGTGAGCCGCCGGTGTTGAAGCCCCAGTTGACCCAGTCGCGTCCGTAGCGCCGGTGGTATGGGCGCTGGAGGCGCTCGGCGATCTGCTGCCCCAACATGGGTCCTGGAGGCCAAGTCCAGCCGAAAATCGCGAAGCGCTTGCCCAGCTTGAGGCACTGGCGGATGAGCGCCTCGGTCTGCGGGCCGTTCTCGCCGTAGGTGCCCATCTCCCAGTTGCAGCTTATGACGATGATCTTATCCGGCGGCACGGCCTCGACGGCGCGATAGAGATCCAGCGCCGGCCGGCTGACGTACATGCGCGCATGGACTTTGACCAGCAGAAAGACCGCGGTCGCGATCGCCAGCGCGAGCCAGATGAGGCGGCGCGACCAGAATTGCCAGTCAAGCTTCACTTACAGCTCCTGCTCGAAGAAGGCGCCGCGCTCGAGGTTGAGCCAGATGCGCAGCGACATCGCCAGGGCGCCGACGAAAATGCCAAAGGTGACGGCGCGCAACCCCGCCATGCTGAACACGCCGAGCACCCAGTTGGCCATGGATTCCATGCGCAGGTGCGACAGCGGGCCGTGCAGCGGCAGGGTGTGGGTCAGCCACATCCCCAGCGGCACCTGCCCCATCATGCAGATGAACGCCGCAACCATCATGAAGCCGGCCTCGGCGGTGCGCACGCGAAAGGCGCGGAACGCCGCCGTCGCCATGTAGAACGCGAGCACCGAGAACAGCGTCGAGCCCAAGGGCACGTAGGTGCTGTTGAAGAGGTAGCCGTAAACCTGCGCGACGGTGACCTTGCTCGCGAAGAGCTTGCTCGTCGGGGCATGATTCTGCCACAGGCCGAACGTCGCCATGGCGAAGAAGGCGAGGTAGAAGGCGACGCTGTTGTAATAGCCGGTACGGCGGGCGGCGATGTTCTTGCCGTGCACCAGGCACAGGTTAAAGGTCGCGAGCAAGAGGGTGAAGCCAGTGATCACCAGCGTGGCGACGCCGACGGTGTCGAGCATAGGCGAGAAGGGGTTGGTGTGATGGGTGCGCCAGAAGAAGATGCCGCTCTTCTTCGGCAGGTAGAACTCGAGCACGTAGAAGAGGCCCGAGACGAAGGTGACGACGACGGCGACGCGCTTCTTGACGCTCGCCGGCATGCGGTGCAGGAGGGCCATCAGGCCGATCCAGAATGCCACCGATCCGCCAACCGCCGCCCACAAGTTCGCGCCCTTGAGCGGCCTGAAGATCGGCGTAAGCGCGTGTGTCAGCCACCACAGCGCGACGGCGCCGACGAGGCCGGCGACGATGTATATGCCCAGGACTATCGCCCACTGTCGAGTGCGCATCATTCACCCGCCGAAGAGCCAGCGCGCCAGCCACTTGCTGATGAAATGAAGCGGCATGCCAGGCACCGCGGTCACGGTTCCGAGGACGACCATGAGCAGCAGCAGGCCCTTGCCAACATCCTGCCCCACCAGGCTGCCGAGCAGCGTCGGCTCGCGCGTCAGATAGGCGCTGGCGGCGTAGAACTCATCGCCGATGATGGTGTAGTCGCACGAGGCGAGGAAGAACGGGACCTGGGTCGTCGCCGGCGTGCCCGCGATCTGGATCGCGCCCACCTCCTGGCCGGTCTCCGACAGCAGCAGCGACTCGGCGTAGAAATAGCCGAAGAAGAAGGTGGAGGCGACGCGCTCGCGGTTGATGAGGCCCATCACGCCGGCGGCATAGGCGAACTGCTGGTCGGAGAGAAAGCGGACATCGTCGGCGCGAAACGCCTCGGGTTTGCCCTCCGAGGCGTATGCCTCGCGCACGAGCTGCTCGGCGATGGCGAAGACCACCGGGTCCACCACGGGCACGATGAGGCGGTTGCCATAGCGCGCCGCCAGGCGGGCGACGTACTGCGCGATGGCAAGGGCCTGGAGGCTGTCGATGTCTATGGTGCTGAGGCCGGTGGAGAAGAGCATGGGGCGGCCCATCTCGGTGGCGCGCCCCACCGCTTCGTCGATGGCAGACAGGCCGGGTATGCGCCGAATGAAAAGCTTGCGCCCGGCGCGCGCGGAAAGGATGGTGTAAAGGATGATCGCGCTGATGACGGCGACGAAGCCGACGTGCAGCAGGTTAGCGTGTTCGAGGGTCATGCGATGCCTTGCGCGCAGCGTCGCGCTCCCTGGCGAGCGTCTCGATGCGGGCGATCAGGGCGTCGAGGTTGTCCTCGGAATCGAGGATGCGCGAGAGCGCCTCGACATCGGGCGGCGGGATGAAGCTGCCGATTAGCGGGAGCGCCATCAACAGTCCCTGCCCGGCCAGGAACCTGAGCGGCCGATTCGACTCGAGGAACAGGACCGCGGGCGTCTCCAGGCGGCGCTCGACGATCACGCGGGCGACGCTCTCGATGACGCGGGCGCGCAGCTCGCGCTCGCGCTGGGCGTTCTCCGGCGCGCTCACGAGCGCGCCTCCTGGAGATAGCGTCGCACCGCCGCGGTTACGACGTCGGCCTCGTCGCCCAGCCACAGGTAAACCCCGCGATAAGCCTCCAGGCGCGAGGGGCGCGGCAGCGGGCTGAGCTTGATGCCGTGCGCGTCGTGATAACAGCGCTTGATTTCGGCCCACTTAAGATAGCGCGCGGACAGAAGATTGCGGCACGAGATGCCCTCAGGCGTGATGCAGTAGTGGATGGGGAGCAGGAACTCGGCGACCGAGGCGAAGACGAGCAGGCCAGCGAGGGCGGCGGCGATAGGGTGCGCCCAGATGCCGTATGCAGCCGCGGCGACGCCGAGCACGATCAGGACCGCGGCAACGGCGCGCGCGGGCCTGCGGCGCGCGAGATGCACCCGCCACCGGACGATGATGTCGGGGGGATGGCCCGCGGGGGCAAGCGACGGCACCGTTGGCGGGGATGGCGGCATCATCTGTGACTTCAGTTCCGCCTCTGCGGCGCGAAATCCTGCCGGCGCAGACGAGGCGTCACCGGCGCGCGTGGCTATCCGGCGGCGCGCGGCGGCGTCTCATCAGCGCGATGACGCCGACGGCGACCGCGGCCCCAGCCACGTCCGTTAGCCAGTCGCGAACGTCCGCGGATCTGCCAGGGACATAGTATTGGTGAAACTCATCGGATGCTCCGTAGACTGTCGCGACCACGAACGCCACGGCCAAGGCGGCGCCTGGGCCAAGCGGCGCCGCGGCCCACAACAGCAGCGCGGCGAGAATGGCGTACGCCGTGAAATGCGCGATCTTATCGGGAATATCGATGCCGCCCGGCACCGGTGGTAAGGGCCCGCTCGAGAGCCAGAAGATAAGCGCCATCCATGCCACGGGCGGCAGCCAGCGTATAGCGGTTTTCACGGTTGCCTTAGAGTCTCGTGCTATCGCCGGTGCGCGGGGACAGCTACCTATTTCACGCAAGCGCCCAAAGGCGCGCCGCAAAACCCCGGGGAAATAGGTAACTGTCCCCAATTTCCCCGGGGCCTGACGGCCAGGGCTGTCACTGGTTGTAGCTGTGAGTCAGCGCCTGCCCCTTCTCGTATGCTTCTTGCAGCTTATCATAGTTGCGCCGCACCGTCTTGAGCTCCTCCGCCGGCCCGTCGGGCTGCTCCAGCGCCTGGTAGAGCACCGCGCCTTCAGCATCGCGCGGAACCGGCAGTTGCAGCAGATAGCACACCGTCGGCGCAACGTCGGTCAGCCAGGCATTGCGCTCCAGCCGACAGCCCCGCTTGATGCCCGGGCCGTGCAGGATCAGCAGCGGCCTGAGCGAGCCCTGGCTGAACTGGACCGTCGTGAGCTGCTGGCCGTGCTGGCCGCCGAACGCGGGCTCGACGGCGTAGACCACATCGCCGACCATATCGCCGTACAACCCCATGATGCGCGCGTCTTCTCGCCGCAGCGCAAGGGTGATGGCGCGGCGGCCGGTCTTGGGATCGCGATAGGCCAGCAGCGCCTGAATGATGGCCTCGCGCACCTGCTCGTACTCTTCGCCCGGCTCGACGATGCCATCGGGGTCGCGGCCTTTGAGGTTGACATAGACATAGCACGAGCGCTGGGCGAGGGCGCGGGTGCGCGACCAATCCACCACCTTATGGTCGCCCTCTTGTTTCATCACCGTCAGGCCGGCGTCCTCGATAATCTGTCCCACCGGCGCCCAGGTGCCGGTGGCCTTCGCGCCGTGGTCGGAGACGATGACGGCGAGAGCGTCGTCGCCGGCGGCGGCGAGGATGCGCGCGATCATGCGATCGAGGCTGGCGTAGATGCCCCGGATGATGCGCTCGCACGCGGCGCGCTGCTCCGCATCGGGGTTGGTCGCGGGGTCGGCCTTGGTCGCCATGGCATGATAGAGCCAGTCGGGGGCGTGAGCATGCATGAAGTACATGTCCCAGCGCTCGTCGCGCATCAGGCGCTCGGCGCAGCCGGCGTACCATTGATGCTGAAGGTCCTGCACTTCGACGAAGGTCTCGCCATCAACCCAGCCCAGGTTATAGGCTTCGAAGGCGCCGCCGGGCAGCGGCAGGCCAGGCAGATCCCGCAGGCGATCGCATAGGTTCTCGGGATGAGTGTAGAAGCGGCGGTCGCAGAGCGCGGTGAGATATAGCCGCAGGTCGCTGCCGTCCGGCGCCAGCCGCAGCAGCTTCGCCCGGAATATGGCCTCCTTCGGCCCCTCGGAGGTCGAGAAAGTATCAGCCAGCGTGTCGCTCCACTGGCCCGGCGACAGCGTGCAGAACGCCGCCGCCGCATCCTTATCGGGCGCCAGAATCACTCGCTCGCAGCCGTGTCCATCATCGAGCGCGCACAGATGCCAGGTCTTGGGTTCAACTGGGTGCAACGGTCGGCGGTAGTTGTCCAGCGCCACTTCGGCTGCGCGGGCGCGCCGGTGAGGAGGCAGGTTGCCCCAGCCCTCGGCGGGGTGCAGCTCGAGGCGGATGATCGCGCCGGGCAAGTCCTCGGTGGTGGCGACCATGTCGCCGGCAACGCTGCACGGCTCGCTGTAATGCGCGCCGGCGCGCCATTCGTTGACGCTCAGCCCATGGCCCGCAACCTGGAGGCCGTCGCGCAGAGTCGAAGGGTAGGTCGTGGGATAGTTGACGACGATGCTGCGCTTGCCCGCGCGCTCGGCGGCGTTCCAGATGTACTCGGCGCGGCATTCGCGGGAATCGAATGCCTGATGCACCTGGTCGAGCGGGTCGCCGGGCCGGTGCACGTGAAAGCAGGTGATGCCATGCGTGCCGTTCCACGCGCCGGTGACGATGGTGGTCCAGTTGGGCGGAGTGATGGTCGGGAATGGCGCCATCGCGTTGATACAGAATGTGCCGCCGTCGATCAACGAACGCAGCGTCGGCGTCACGCCCTCGGCGGCATAGCGCTCCACGGTCTCCACGATGGGCGCGTCGAGACCGATCAGGACGAGCTTCTGCGGACGCTTGGAAATGGGCACAGCAGACCTCCTGTTAGGACTATCGAGAGTACGCGCCGCCTAGCGCCGATACGGTTCATTCAGCGCCCTGCTTGTCATGCTGAGTAGCTGCACCTCTGGCCGCCACCTGGTTCATCGGGCCGAGCCGCGAAGCGAAGCATCCCCTGCCGCCCGTGCGACCACGGTAGGGGATTCCTCGGCTTCGCCTCGGAATGACCTCGCGCGGCGTTGACCGAACAGCATTGGGGCTAGAGCCCCAGCGCCTCGCGCATGTAGGCTCGGCTCTCGGTGATCGATTGCGCGACGTTTTTGTCGGTGCGGTCCTGCTCGCAGACGATCCACTCGGGGTTGGTCGCGAGCGCGGCCCTGGTCGCAGCCTTGAGATCGACCTGCCCCTGCCCCAGCTCCTTGAAGACGCCGGGCCCGCCGTCCTTGAAATGATAGTACGGCGCGCGATCGGCGTAGCGCGCAATGAACTCATCGGGCCGCTCGCCGCCGACCGTGACCCAATAGACGTCGATGCAGAGCTTGACCAGATCGGGGTCGGTCAGCGCGGCCAGGCGATGGATGCCCTTGATGCCGTTGAACTGCTCGAACTCGAAGGCATGGTTGTGGTAGCAGAAGATGACGCCGGCGTCTTTGCAGCGGCGGCCGGCGTCGTTGAACACCGGCGCCGCCTTCTCGAAGCGCTCGATGCCCTCGCCCTCGGCAACGCCGGAGCAGATGAGATAGCGCGCGCCCATTTCCTTGAGATACTTGATATGCGCATCAATGCGCGCGGGCGACTTGAAGTCGCCGAAGCCGGTGTGGGCGCCGGCGACGGCCATGCCGCTCTGCTGGATCAGCCCTTTGACCATCTGCGGATCGCCGAGGTCGAACAGGTTGCCGCCCTCGATGCCCTCGTAGCCCGCTTGCTTGATCTCGCGCAGAACGCCGGTGGGATCCTGCGTCGGTCGCCCCCCGTAGATGATGAGCTGAAGCCCGACCCTCGGTTTCGCCATGAGCGCCTCCTTTTAGTTCGGAAACCTCCTTAACTTCGATTCCGCGCCGCGGTTTCCTGCTGAGTCACGCCGCTGGGGGCGCGCAGAATGCCGTGTTACACTGCGACCGGTCACCGTGTCCCATCATCGCCTGCCGCGCCGCTGGCCCCGATAGAGGTTACGCGGCCTCGATGTGCAAGATGAGAGCGACGCGCGGGTTGCGTCGCATTCACGTCACATGGGACTCAGGCTTTCGACATTATCCCACATGGTGGCGCTCGTCTTCGGCGCGTACGGCGTCGGCTTGTTCCTGCTGGGGCCGTCCATGACCGCGATCGCGGCGACCTATTCCGTGCCACTCAAGGTCGCGGGGCTGTCGTTCGTCGCTTTCTCGGTGGGCTTCTTGCCCTGCGTTTTTCTCGCCGGCTACCTTTATGAGCGCTGGTCGCGCAAAGGCGCGGTTGCTGTCGGCGGGGCGCTGATCGCCACCGGCCTGCTTGCATTCGCTGCGGCGCCGGGGATCGGTACGCGTCCAGCATTCGGGCTCGCGTTCGTCGCCATGCTGCTGCTGGGCATGGGCGCGGCGCTGCTCGAGGTCGCGGGCAATGCCATCATGGCCGACCTGAACCCCGCGCGCGCCGCCCTGGCCGTCAACTACGCCCATGCAGCGCTCGCGGTCGGCGCGGTCATAGGCCCGTGGATGGCCGGGCAGTTGATGCAGGCGCAGTTGTCGTGGCGAATCGCCTATGTCGTCGCCGGCGGGTGCTGCGTGGCCGCGCTGATCGCGCTCGCGGCGCAGCGGGCGGCGCCTGTGGCCTCGTCGCAGCAGATCAACCTGCGCGACATGCGCGCCCTGCTGCAACGACCGGTGGTATGGGTGGCGTTCGCGGGTATCGTGCTGTACGTGGCGGCTGAGACCGGCATCGTCGGCTGGGTCTCGACGTTCATGGAGCGCGACCTGCACGCGTCGAAGGCCGCTTCGTGCAGCGTCGTGTCCGTCTTCTGGCTGGCGATGACGGGCGGAAGGCTGATCTGCACCCTGGGCGCATCGCTGCTGCCGCCTCAAGCATGGGTCGTGGCGCTGTGCGCGGCAGGCGCGGCGGCATCGTATGGCATCGGCGCCTGCCACACGCCGGCGGCGTGCTACGCGCTGGTCGCGTTGTCGGGGCTGGCTTTTTCGGGCATCTTCGCCATGGTGTTGGCGCATGCGGCCGCGGAGCTCGGGCGCTACCTGGGCGCCGCGTACAGTCTCATAATCTCCGGCGTCGCTATCGGCTCGCTGACTTTTCCGCCGGCGATGGGCTGGATCGCGGATGTTTCGAGCATGCGCACCGCGTTGACCGTGCCCGCGGCGCTGCTCGCCGCGCAGGCGATCCTCTACCTGCCGTATGCGACCAGGCGACGAACACCAAGCAGATCAAGGTCAACGGTGGGAGTACGGCCATGCCGGCCATGAGCGAAAGACGCTATGATGTGGACTGGCTGCGGGTGTTTGCCATCCTCGTCGTCTTCTACTTCCACAACGCCCGCTTCTTCAACAATGAGTCGTGGCACATCAAGAACGCACAGACCAGCTTCGGCATGACCGTGTTTGTGGCGTTCACCGACGTGTGGATCATGCCGCTGTTCGTCATCTTGTCGGGCATGGCGAGCGGCCTCGCCTTGAGTTTCCGCAGCAGCGGCGAGTATGCGCTGGAGAGAGTGAAGCGCTTGATCGTGCCGCTGGTGTTCGGCATGCTGGTCATCGTCCCGCCCCAGGTTTACCTCGAGCGCCTCAACCGGTCGCAGTTCCATGGCTCCTACTGGCAGTTCTACCCGCACTTCTTCAGCGGCGTCTATCCGACGGGCAATTTCAGTTGGCACCACCTGTGGTTCCTGACCTACCTCTTCGCGTTCTCGATGGTCGCGCTGCCGCTGTTCAGTTACCTGCGCGGCGAGACCGGTCGCCGCGCCGTTGCACGTCTCGCGTCGTGGCTCGACGGCCGGCGCGGGCTGCTGCTGCTTGCGGTGCCGCCGCTGCTGCCTGCCATCTTCCAGGCAGCGCTGCTACCGATCTTCCACGGCATGCAGACCCTGGTCACCGACTGGGCGCGCTTCCTCGCTTTCCTTGCCCTGTTTGTGTACGGCTACTTGCTCGTCTCCGATGCCAGGCTCGGGCGGGCGCTGCAGAGATGCTGGGGGGTGGCGCTGGCGCTGGGTGTGTGCCTCACCGTAGTGCTCGCGTTCATCCTCATCAACCACGATCCCGGGCTGAGCTACAGCCCGGCCTCGATCGGCTTCAGGGTCGTGGCGTCGTTCAACACCTGGTTCTGGTTGGTGGCGATCCTGGGCGCGGGGCGGAGATTCCTGAGCTTCAACCGCCCCATTCTGCGCTATGCTAACGAGGCGGTGCTGCCATTCTACGTGCTGCACCAAACCGTCATCATCATGATCGGCTATTATGTCGTGAAGTGGCACACCGGCATCCCGCAGAAGTACCTGTTCATCAGCACCACCGCGCTCATCGCGACGCTGCTCGCTTATGACCTGCTAGTGCGGCGGACGAATGTGACGCGGTTTCTGTTCGGGATGAAGGTGAAGCGGAGCGAGAGACAGCCGGATATGCTCACCCAACGGACGATGTCACCCTGAGTGGCTAGGCCTGCGGCCGCCACGGCGGCCCGATTCATCGGGCCTAGTGTTCAGTAACGGAATTAGCTATACAGTCTTGACCGCCTTGGCGAGGATGTCGTCGGCGGTTTTGGTCCACACAAAGGGAGTCGGGTTGTCGTTCCATGCCGCCCGGAAACGTTCGATGGCG
>Ga0315280_10002565_pt1 | contig 29304 bp, 26 predicted proteins | sample YL17G06_40_MG_FD_203697 | JGI IMG/M metagenome (GOLD analysis project Ga0315280, IMG submission 203697) | Sediment microbial communities from Yellowstone Lake, YNP, Wyoming, USA - YL17G06_40 | ecosystem: Environmental > Aquatic > Freshwater > Lake > Sediment | place: USA: Wyoming | collected... | reverse complement strand
CGGGCGAGGAGGCGCTTCCTTTGGCCAAAAAGGCAGCTGTTCTTCCATGGCCTGGAGCTTAACTTCGACCGCTGAGGCAGGCTGGGGTTCTTTTTTGCGCTTTTCCTCTGCGGCAGGAAAGTGAACAGCTAAGAATAAGGCTCATCCCGCCGTTTGGCCAGCACTCAGCGCCTCCCCGCCCGGTTTCGTAAATCCGTTAGATTTTTCAATAGAAAATAAAAAGTGAAGGGGGGCAAGACGATTCCTCCGCTTGACTTTGGCAGGCAGACCTGTTAATTTGCCCCTCAAAGCACAAAGCATCAAACCATTCAGCGATCAGCGATCGGGCAGATGCAGGGGCGAAGGGCCAAACGTTCTTACGCTGCAGGCTGAAAACTGACCCCGCCTTTCGCGGGTCTGAACGCTTAGGAAATTGGGGGGATGGAGATGATCCCGCGATACTCCAGGAAGGAGATGGCGGCGGTTTGGGAACCCGAGAACCGATTCCGCAAATGGCTGCAGATCGAGATCCGGGCCTGCGAGGCCATGGCAAAAAGGGGAGAGGTTCCGGCGGAGGCTCTGAAAGTCATCAAGAAGAAGGCGAGCTTCGACGGGGGGCGGATCGAGGCCATCGAAAAAGTGGTCAAGCATGACGTCATCGCCTTCCTCACCGCGGTGGGCGAGCACATCGGGCCCGAGGCTCGCTACCTGCACCTGGGCTTGACCTCTTCGGATATTTTAGATACTTCCCTGGCCATGCTCTTGGTCGAGGCTGCCGAAATTTTGCAGGACGACCTGAAAGCCCTTCTTAAGGTTTTAAAACGACGGGCCTACGAGCACCGGCAAACCCCGATGATTGGCCGCACCCATGGGATGCACGCGGAGCCGATCACCTTCGGCCTGAAACTGGCCCTGTGGTATGCTGAGATGGAACGGAACCTAAGGCGCCTTAGACGGGCCAAAGAAACGGTGGCTTACGGGAAGGTCTCCGGGGCGGTGGGGACCTATGCCCACCTTTCCCCTGAGGTAGAAGCTTATGTCTGCAAGAAATGCGGACTCAACCCGGCCCCCATCTCCAGCCAGATCATCCAACGAGACCGGCATGCGGAATTTTTCACCACCCTGGCCTTGATCGCCTCTTCCGTCGAGAAGATCGCCTTGGAAATTCGGCACCTGCAACGGACTGAGGTGGCGGAGGCGGAGGAGCCTTTCAGCGAGGGTCAGAAAGGGTCTTCGGCGATGCCCCATAAGAGAAACCCTATTGCTTCGGAAAATCTTATCGGGCTGTCCCGGGTGGTGCGAGCCAACGCCTTGGCGGCGCTGGAGAATGTGGCTCTCTGGCATGAACGGGACATCAGCCATTCATCTGTGGAGCGAGTGATTGCCCCGGATAGCACCCTCCTCCTCGATTACATGCTCAATCGACTTACCCAATTGCTGGACCAATTGGTCGTCTATCCGGAAGCCATGATGTCCAACCTAAAAAAGACGCGGGGGTTGATCTTTTCAGAAGGGGTCATGCTGAAGCTGGTTCAAAAAGGGTTGAGCCGGGAAGAGACCTATTCCTTGGTGCAGGGAGCGGCTTTTCGGGCGCTCAAGGAGAGAAAAGATTTTCAATCCGTGCTTCTGAAGAACGAGGCGATCCTCAGGCATCTGGACCCGGGGGAAATTCGGGAATGTTTCGAGCTGAAGCGATCCCTGAGGCACGTGGATGGGATCTTTCGCCGGGTTTTCCGGGAAGGGAAAAAGCGGTGAGCGTTCACCGCGGAGAGCGCAAACAGACAAAGGGGAAGGGCGCAATGCATTGCGCCCGCGCTGAGCGAGGAGGGATGATGAATTTTCGAGAAAGATTGCTGGACCTTCTAAAGGAGAAGTCCTATACCCGGGGAAAGGTGATCCTGACTTCAGGAAAGGAGAGCGATTTTTACATCGACTGTCGGCCGGTGACCTTGCACCCCGAGGGAGCTTACTTAGTGGGGAAATTACTCTATGAACGCCTGCGGAGTTCTCCACGCCAGGGCGTGGTTGTTCAAGGGGTAGGGGGCATGACCATGGGGGCGGACCCCATCGTCACTGCCGTATCCCTGACCAGTTTCCTGGAAGGCAACCCGATCCCGGCTTTCATCATCCGCAAGGAGCCAAAGAAGCATGGCCGGGGGCTGTGGATTGAGGGGATCAGGAACCTCCCTGCAGGGACAAGGGTGGCCATCGTGGAGGATGTGGTCACCACAGGCACAACCACGATGAAGGCCATCGAGCGGGCCAAGGAAGAAGGGCTGGAGGTGGTCAGGGTTCTGGCCCTGGTGGACCGGGAGGAAGGAGGAAAGGAGAATCTGAAAAAAGAAGGATATGAACTGGAAACTCTCTTCACCCGGGATGATTTTCTCAAAAACTGAGTATTTAAACTTTCACCGCGGCAATCGTTCAGCGAAAGGCAACAGCCGCTCGTAGATTGACTGGAGGAGAAAATTGGGATATTTTAAATAATTTAGGGGAATCAGCCCGTCGCTCTCTCAGAAAAAATATCCTGTTTTTTTGACTGGGTTCAAGGTAGGCGAGTTGAAAGAGCTTTTTCTGCATCGAAGAAAAAAGGCCGAAGAATTGAGAAGAGAGGGGATTCCTCTCTATCCCAATACCTTTCGGGTGAGCCATCCTATGGGAGAGCTCCTGTCCCGTTTTGAAGGCGTGAGGGGTGAAAATTTAAAGGCCCTCGAGGAGCACTTCTCCGTGGCCGGGCGATTGATGCGTCTCAGCGATTTTGGGAAGACGGCTTTTTTCCATCTCCAGGACTGCAGTGGAAGGATACAAGGGTACCTCCGGCGCGACCGGGTTGATGAGAGAAGCCTGAAGATATTCCTTCGGTTGGACATTGGGGATATTGTGGGCGCTCGGGGAAGACTTTTTCGCACGAAAACAGGCGAGCTTACCCTCCTCGTGGAGGAGTTGGAGCTTCTGGCAAAATCTCTCCGCCCCCTGCCCGAAAAATGGCATGGTTTGGCGGACCAGGAGATCCGGTACAGGCAGCGCTACCTGGACCTCATCGTAAACCCCCGCTCCAGAGAAGTTTTCATCATAAGAAGTCGGACCATCGCTTGCTTCCGGGAGTTCTTGACTGCCCGGGGGTTTTTAGAGGTGGAGACCCCGATGATGCAGCCTGTCCCCGGCGGGGCCACCGCCCGCCCTTTCAAGACCCACCATAACACCCTGGACATGGAACTGTACATGCGCGTGGCTCCGGAACTCTACCTCAAACGGCTTTTGGTGGGCGGCTTCGAACGGGTCTTTGAGATCAACCGCAATTTCCGCAACGAAGGACTCTCCACCCAGCACAACCCCGAATTCACCATGCTGGAGTTCTACCAGGCTTACGCCACCTACCGGGACCTGATGAATATGACCGAGACCATGATTTCCTCCTTGGCCCAGGAGATCGCCGGAAAAATGATTTTGCAGGTCCAGGGGAGGCAGATCGACTTTAGGCCGCCGTGGAAACGAATAAGCATCAAAGAGGGCCTCCTGACTTACGGGGAGTTGAAAGGGGCAGAGTTAAAAGACCCCGAGAGGGTTTTTGGTTACGGGAGGCGGCTGGGAATGGAGCTCAAAGGAGATGAGCCGCTGGGGAGAGTCTTGGTGGACCTCTTCGAGAAAGTGGTGGAGCCCAACCTAATTCAGCCGACCTTCGTGACGGAATACCCCATCGAAGTCTCTCCCTTAGCCCGGCGGAACGATCAGAATCCGGATGTGACGGAGCGCTTTGAACTTTACATCTACGGCCGGGAGATGGCCAACGCTTTTTCTGAGCTCAACGACCCTCTGGACCAACGCCAGCGGTTTATGGAACAGGCGAAGGCCAAAGCCGGGGAGGAGGGGGTAGAGGGGTTCATTGATGAAGATTTTCTCCGGGCTCTTGAGTATGGCATGCCGCCGGCAGCCGGGGAGGGGATCGGGGTGGACCGCCTGGTCATGCTCTTTACAGATTCTCCCTCCATCCGGGACGTGATCCTCTTTCCTCAAATGCGGCCGGAGAGCCTGGAAAAATGATACGCCTTCAGCGGATCAGCAATCGCAAGCATTCAGCCGGCAGCGCTCAGCGACCCGTCGGGGTAAATTTGTTCTTCTATTTAATTTGGCTATGATCGGGATGCCTCATGCGTTATGAACTCTTTATCAGCCTTCGCTACCTGAAGGCCAAGCGAAAACAAATCTTCATCTCGGTGATTACGATCATCTCCATAGCTGGAGTCGGTCTGGGGGTGATGGCCCTTGTGGTTGTCTTATCTGTGATGAGCGGGTTCGAAGAAGATTTGAAGACGAAAATCCTGGGGACCAATGCCCATCTGGTGATCCTGCAGCACGGCTCGGCCATGAGGGATTACGATGAAGTTCTCCGGAAGGCCCAGGAGATCAAGGGGGTTGTAGCGGCCACCCCTTTCATTTTTAGCCAAGCGATGCTGGCCTCAGAGTCCAGCGCCCATGGCATTCTCCTGCGGGGGATTGACCCGGAGACGGCCGGGCGAGTGATCAACCTGGAGAACAACCTGAAAGAAGGTTCGCTGGACAGCCTGAAGAAAGAAGGCGAGTCTTCTGGCCAACCCGGGATTTTCATCGGGAAGGAGCTGGCCCGAACTCTGGGAGTATTGCTCCAGGACACCGTCGTCGTTGTCTCTCCCCAGGGAGCCCTGGCCCCGATGGGGACCGGGCCGCCGATGAAAAAATTCTGCGTTCGGGGCATCTTTGATTCCGGGATGTATGAATACGATACTTCTTTGGCCTATATCTCCTTGAAGAGCGCGCAGAAGTTCTTGGGCCTGGGGGAGGCGGTTTCCGGGGTGGAGATAAAGGTGAAAGATATCTATGGGGTCAAAGAAGTCGCCCGGGCCATCCAGAGCAGACTCGGGTTCCCCTTCTGGACGAAGGATTGGATGCAGATGAACAGAAGCCTTTTCTCCGCGCTGAAATTGGAACGCATGGTGATGTTCGTCATTTTGGTGTTGATCGTGTTGGTGGCCGCCTTCGGAATCGTGAGCACGCTGATCATGGTGGTAATGGAAAAGAACAAGGACATCGCCATTCTCAAATCCATGGGAGCCAAAGCCAAATCCATCACGAAGATCTTCATCTTCGAGGGTCTGATCATCGGGGTCGTGGGAACGATCTTAGGCCTCATTGGGGGGTATGGAATCTGTGCGATCTTGGGCAAGTATCAGTTCATCTCCCTCCCCAGCGACGTGTATTACATCTCCCGCCTCCCGGTGAAGATGAACGGATTCGATTTTTTGCTCGTGGCCATCTCGGCCATCGGCATCAGTTTTCTGGCCACTCTCTACCCTTCCTGGCAAGCTTCTAAGCTCGACCCGGCAGAGGCTTTGCGCTATGAATGAGGGACGAGGAATCATCGTTCACTTAAGAGCCCGACCTGTGAGAAGTTTCCGAATTTATAGGTCAGGCGGAGGCATTCCAATCCTATGGGGGTCGCAGGCTTTAGCCTGCGGAAAATACCGTAGCCTGAAGATGGCGACAGCTCAAACAGCATTTTCGCAGTTTCCTCTGCGCTCTCTCCGATGAACGGGGCGAAAAGGAGGGCTGGATATGGCTGGATTTTGGGATCACCTGTTTTCTCGGGTGAAATATGACAAAGAATTAAAGGAATTGCAGCAAAAAGTAACCCACGACCCCCAAAAACTGCACCTGCGGGTCAGGATTGGGGACCTGTTGGCGAAGATGGGCAATAGGGCAAAGGCCGTGGAGACCTACCGCCAGGCTTCCGAACAATATGCCGCCAGTGGTTTTTTAATCCAGGCCATCGCCCTGAATAAACTCATCCTGCGCCTGGACCCTTCCCAGAAGGGCATTCCCATGACTCTGGCCGAGCTCTATGACCAACGGGGAGTGGTCATGGGTGCTGAGCCGGAAGCTGCCAGAGGGGAGGTTGCCGCCAAAGAAGAAAGGCTCCCGCCCATCCCTCTCTTTTCAGATTTGAAAAAGGAAGAGCTCTCCCGGGTGATGGAGAAGATCCAAGCCAAACAGTTTGCCAAGGGGATGATCATCTGCAAGGAAGGGGAACCGGGGAATTCAATTTTCATCATCAGCCATGGAAAAGTGGGGATCTTCCGCCAAAATTTACAGGCAGAGAAAATCTGGATCAATGAACTAAAAGAAGGAGATTTTTTCGGAGAGTTTGGGTTCTTCTCCAGCTCCAGGCGCAATGCCTCTGTGGAGGCCCTTAAGGATACAGAAGTCTTGGAGATCAGCAAGGAGGACTTTCAGGAGATCATTCAGGAGTTCCCCAGCGTTTCGGCGGTCCTATTCAAGTTTTATAAGGAGCGTGTCCTGGATACTCTCTTAGCCACCTCCGAGCTGTTTCAATCATTTTCTCCCCTGGAGCGGAAGGAAATTTTGGATAAATTCACGGTGGAAGAGTTTCCCCAGGGGGCAATCGTCATGGAAGAAGGGGCTCCCGGGGATTCTATGTACATCATCAAGAAAGGCGAGGTTGAAGTTTTTACCTTTGACGCCAAGGGGGCAGAGTTGACCTTGGCGCGGTTGAAGGAAGGGGATTTTTGCGGAGAAATCTCACTGATCACGGGTAAGCCACGCACGGCCTCGGTCAAGGTTTTGCAACCCACAGAGCTGGTTTGCCTGGCCAAAAATGATTTTGATCAAATCATTGCCCGCCATCCGGGGATCAGGAAAATCCTCGAAGAGACCTTGCAAGTACGAATGGAAGAGAAACTCAAGGCCCTGGGGGTCTTTAAGAAAAGCCCGGAGAAAGGGGAAATGGTCTGATTCCTCACGCGAAGATCGGTAACCATCCACTTATTCAAGCCCAGGGTCTGAAAAAATCTTATATTTTCGGGAGCGGCCGGAAGGTCATCGAAGTCCTGAAGGGCGTGGAGCTCACCCTCATGCCCGGGGAGATGCTGGCCGTTGAGGGGGCCTCCGGGGCTGGGAAGAGCACTCTTTTGCACATTTTCGGTGCCTTGGACCGGCCCACGGAGGGGAAAGTTTATTTCCAAGAGGTGGACCTTTTCGACCGCAGCGATGGGGACCTGGCCGAGATTCGTAACCGCCACATCGGGTTCATCTTCCAGTTTCACCACCTGCTCCCGGAATTCACCGCCATAGAGAATACCATGATGCCCGGATTGATTCAGGGAATGGTCCAAGAAAAGGCAAGGAGCGACGCGGAGAGAATTTTGACCCTGCTGGGGCTCAGCGACCGTCTACAGCATAAGCCCGGAGAACTCTCCGGAGGAGAACAGCAACGGGTAGCCGTAGCTCGGGCCTTGATGTTGAACCCGCAGGTGATTTTGGCCGACGAGCCCACGGGAAACCTGGATACGAAAACTGGGGATGAGGTGTTTAACCTATTGCTGCGCATCAACCGCGAGCAAGGGATCACCATCATCGTGGTTACGCATAACTCCGCGCTAGCCGCTCGGCTGCCCAGGAGGGTCGTGCTGTTGGATGGCAAGCTGCTTGAGAATGGCTGAAATAGTAAGCGTTCACCACAAATTTTTTTCTTATTGCTGAGGTTTGAATGCATGTAAATTTTTCTCTGCTTTCTCAGCGCCCTCAGCGGTGAATGCTTACGACGGGAGGGATTGGTAATGGGTCTCCCGACGAGCAACGCATTGGAAATGGAAGCCCCGGCGAGAGGGCCGGGGGAGGAAACGGGCATTGATGGACAAGCGAATTCTGTCCGGCGTTTTCTTCTGCCTCTTCCTGTATGCGCCCTTGCTGGCCGGGGAGGCTGGGGGGCAAGAAGTGGTGAAGGTGGGAGTTTCCCCTTTCCGGGTTTATGCGGCCGAGCTGCAGAAAGTCGAGGTATGGCCGGAGCGGGTGGCCAAAATCATCTCCTCGGAACTGGCTAAAGATGAGCGAATCGTTCTCGTGGAAGAAGAGCGAATCCAGGAGGCTCTGGCCCGGGAAGGCCAGCGGGAGGTGGATGAGCCGCTGGCCCGGGAGATGGGGCGGAAGTTCGACGCGGACTACATGGTCGTCGGGTCCATCACCCAGATCGACGGAGCGATCAGCCTGGACGCGCGAATTCTGGATATTCATCTGCAAACGGTGCTGGCCTTCGCTTTCGCCTCCGGGAAAGGGCCGGAAGAGCTGGGTAAAATCGCTCGGGAGTTGAGCCGGGAGATCAACATCAAAATTTTGAAAAAAGAAATGATTACCAAGGTCCTGATCGAAGGAAACCAGGCGATCGAGGAGGGGGCCATCCGGGCCCAGATTAAAATAAAGGAGGGAGATGTCCTTTCCTCCCGGGCCTTGCGGGAAGACTTGAAGTCCATCTTTCAGATGGGATATTTTCTCGACGTGCGGGCCGAGAAGCGGGATTGGGAACGGGGGAAAGCAATCGTTTTCCTCGTTGAAGAGAAGCCGGTTATCAAGGAAATAAAATTCTCTGGGAATAAGGCTCTCAAGACCAAAGAACTCGAGGAAGTTGTGGGCCTCAAAACCCGGGCGGTCCTGAACCTGGAAGCGGTAAAGGAGAGCGTGAGCAAAATCCTGAAAAAATATCACGAAGAGGCCTTTTTCGTCGCCGAAGTGGAATATGAGCTGGAAACCCTTAAGAAGGGGGAAGTGGTCGTCCATTTCAAAATTAGGGAACACAAGAAGATCCGCATCAAGACCATCGCTTTTTCGGGCAATCGGGTTTTTCCGGATGAGAAACTGAAGAAGCTTCTGCCGGAGACGCGGGAGGAGAGTTTCCTGTCGTGGGTTACCAAGGCGGGAACCTTCAAGGAGGAAGTGCTGGAGAGGGACCTGGATGCGATTCTGGTTTTTTACTACCAAAAGGGTTTCTACCAGGTGAAAGTGGGCAAGCCCCAGGTGACTCATGATGACCGGGGGATCACCATCACCATCCCGGTGGAGGAGGGGCGCCAGTTCAAAGTGGGCAAATTAGACATCAAAGGAGACCTGCTTGCCTCGAAGGAAGAATTGTTCAAGCTGGTGAATATCTCCGTGGGTGAAATCCTCAACCGGGATAAAGTGAAGGAGAGTGTCTCCCGCCTTACAGACCGCTATGCCGACAAAGGATACGCCTTTGTGGACGTCACACCCCAGACAGTCGCCCATCAAGAGAACGATTGGGTCGACCTGACCTTTGAAATCCAGCAGGGCAATAAGGTTTTCTTCGAGCGGATCAATATCTTGGGAAACACAAAGACCCGCGATAAAGTCATCCGCCGGGAGCTGAAGGCCGTGGAGGGCGAGCTCTTTAGCCTCAGCGCGTTGAAGAAAAGCCGCCAGAGCCTGAATCAGTTGGGGTATTTCAAAGAGGTGAACCTGAACCCGAAAAAAGGGAGCGCGGATGATAAGCTGGACCTGAACGTGCAGGTGGAGGAAGCGCCTACAGGGATGCTCAGCGTGGGGGGTGGGTATAGCTCGATCGATAAGATGATCGCCATGGTTCAGATCTCCCAGAACAACCTCTTCGGCCGCGGGCAGAAGCTTGTCCTCTCCGGGCAATTCGGGACCATTTCCCAATATTACAATTTATCATTCACTGAACCCTGGCTATTTGACACGCGAATCTCTGCAGGAGCCGACCTCTTCCGCATCAGGAGGGAGTACGACGAGTTTACAATCGAGAGAACGGGTAGCGGAGCTCGCTTTGGGTTCCCTTTATTCGAGGAAGTGCGCGCTTACACAAGTTACAAGTATGAGGAAATTGAGATCAGCAACGTGATGCCCACGGCTTCCCTGATCATCCAGGACCAGGTGGGAATCTCGACAACCAGCAGCATCACCGGGGCCCTGCGGCGTGACAGCCGCGATCAGTTTTTGGACCCCAGCACGGGTTCGGACAACACGCTCTCCATAGATTTTGCCGGGGGCCCCCTGGGGGGAAGCAACTACTTCACAAAATACGGTTTCAATTCATCGTGGTATACAACCCCTTTTGGGGAAGTTACCTTCATGCTCCATGGCCGGATCGATTACATCCAATCCTATGCGGGGCATCGCCTCCCCTTATATGAGCGTTTCCGGCTGGGGGGAATAAATTCCATCCGGGGTTTCAAGGCTTATACGATCGGCCCCAAAGCGCCAAACGGGGAGGTCATCGGGGGCGACAAAGAATTGCTTTTTAATGTCGAATGCATCTTCCCCCTGATTCCGGTCGCCAAGATTAAAGGGCTCGTCTTCTTCGATGCGGGCAACGCCTTCGACGTGGGGGAAGCATATAAATTGGAAGATCTTCGGACCAGCGCCGGCGTGGGAATCCGCTGGATTTCTCCCGTGGGTCCCTTGAGGTTAGAATGGGGGTACAACCTTCGCCCGAAGCCCGGGGAACGGCGCCATGGATGGGATTTTTCCATCGGGACATTCTTTTAAAATAGGGATGCCAGGCATTGCCCCCGCATGGATCAGCGATCACTCCTTCTCCCTTTCCAATGGGAGAAGGGCCTAATGGAGGGTGTCGTATGGGCGAATGGCCTAACCCCCCTACAATTTGGGTGTTCGCACCGGGGCCTGTGAGAGAGTGAACATCTCCCGGGTCAGGCACAGTGGTGAACAATTACAGGAGGAAGGAATGAAAAGAGCTGGGGTTTTAATTTTGTTGCTGGGATTCCTGGTGGCTTTTGCTCCCCTGACTTGGGGTGCGGAGCCGTTGAAGGTTGCTTCCGTGGATATGCAGAGGGCTTTGAATTTCTGTGAGGCCGGCAAGGAAGCCAAACAGCTTATTTCCCAAGAAGTGGAGAAAATGCAGAAAAGCTTTGTGGGGAAGCAGAAAGAGCTGGAGAAGCTCAAGGAAGACCTGGAGAGACGCGGTTCGGTCCTGAGCGAGGCCGTGCGGCGGGAGAAAGAGAAGGATTACCAGTTGAAGTTGCGCGACCTGCAGCGCCTGCAACGCGACTACGAGGAGGATTTGCGGCGGAAGGATCAGGAGTTGACCAATCGCATCTTGAAAGATTTAGAAGGGATCATTAAAAAGCTGGGGGAGGAAGGCAAATACACGGTCATCTTCGAAAAAAACCAGCCGGCGATCATCTATATCTCGAGGGCTCTGGACCTGACGGATGAAGTGATCAAAATTTCCGACCAGAAAAGGAAATAAGCCATCAGCGATCAGCTTTCAGCCTTCAACTGATTGCTGACGGCTGACCGCTGGTAGCTTCCCGGAGGTGCAAAGATGAAGGCCACGCTGGAAGAGCTGGCGGCTTTAGTGGGGGGGCAGGTCGAGGGCGACCGCACCCTGGAAGTCGGCGGTATTGCCAGCATCGAAGAGGCGAAAGAAGGGGAGATCACCTTTCTAACTGAGCTCAAGCATTTCCGCCGACTGGAGAAAACGAGGGCTTCGGCGGCCATCGTTCCTCTTTCTTTACCCTCTTTCCCCAAACCGATCATCCGCACTTCCAACCCTTATCTGGCCTACGCCAACGTTCAGGCTTTTTTCACCCACCAACCCTACATCCCCAGGGGGATTGATCCCCGGGCGCACATTGGCCAGGGTGTGCAAATGGGGCGGGAAGTCTCTATCTATCCCTTCGTGTACATCGGAGATGGGAGTCGAATCGGAGACCGAGTTGTTCTCTACCCGGGGGTTTATTTGGGCGAATCAACCCAGGTGGGGGAAGAGAGTATCCTCTATCCCAACGTGGTGGTCATGGACAGATGTCTCATTGGAAAGCGGGTCATCGTCCACCCGGGGACGGTTATCGGCAGCGATGGGTTCGGGTTTGCCCGGGATGGTTTCCGGTACGTGAAGATTTCCCAGGTAGGCATTGTCCGCATAGATGATGACGTGGAAATCGGAGCCAACTGTGCCGTCGATCGAGCGGCCATGGGAACGACCTGGATCAAACGGGGAGTGAAGACGGACAACCTCGTCCAGGTGGGGCATAACGTAACCATTGGAGAGGACACGGCGATCGTCGCTCAGGTGGGGATTTCGGGAAGCACGGAGGTGGGCAATCGGGTGGCCCTGGGTGGACAGGTGGGCGTGGTCGGGCACATCACCATCGGAGACGGGGCTATGGTGGGAGCCCAGTCCGGCGTTGCCCAGGACGTACCGCCGGGCCAGGTCGTCTCCGGCTCCCCCGCCATCGCCCACCGGGAGTGGCTGAGGTGCCAGGCCCTCTTTTCCAAGCTTCCGGAAATGAAGCGGGCCTTGGCGGCCTTGGAGAAAGAGTTCAAGACCCTAAAAGAGAAGATCGAAAAGGATTAAACCGTCAGCAATGCAGGCGCGTATGGCCATATGCTCTTACACTACAGGCTGGATGCTGACTGCGGATAGCTGAAAGCTTTTTTAAGGAGTCACCCGTGGAGATCCATTCAACGGCCATCGTTCACCCCAAAGCAAAGATTGCCCCCGGAGTAAAAATTGGGCCGTACAGCCTGATTGGGGAACACGCCAGCATCGGAAAAGATACGCTCATCGACTCCCACGTGATCGTGGAAGGATGGACAGAGATTGGGGAACGATGTCGCATATTCCCTTTTGTTTCTATCGGGGGGCCGCCGCAGCATATGCGCTACAAGGGGGAACCCACCCGGGTAGTCATCGGAAACGATAACGTGATCAGGGAATTCGTGACCATCCACCGGGCCACGGCCGAAGGGGGCGGAGAAACAATCCTGGGTCATGGCAATTTTATTATGGCCTATTCCCACATTGCCCACGACTGCCGGGTGGGGAATCGAGTCATCATGGCCAATGCCTCCACTTTAGCCGGGCACATCGATGTGGAAGACTTCGCCATCGTAGGGGGGCTGGTGGCCGTCCACCAGTTCGTCCGCGTGGGGTGCTACGCCATCATCGGGGGGGCCTCGGGGGTGCCCAAGGATATTCCCCCTTACATGTGTGCCGCCGGGAACCGGGCCAAGCTTTTCGGCCTGAACACCGTGGGGTTGAAGAGGCACGGTTTCCCGGAAGCGACGATGAGTGCCCTCAAGAAGGCCTACCGGATTCTTTTCCGCTCCCACCTCACCCTGAACAAGGCTATGGAAAGGGTGGAGGCCGAGGTTCCCGACCTGTCGGAGATCGGGCATTTGCTGGCTTTCCTCAAAAGCTCGAAGCGGGGCATTTGCCGATGAAGCGGATGATGGGCATTATCGCGGGAAATGGCCGGCTTCCCCTGCTGCTGGCCGCCAGTGTTCGGGCGGCTGGCCACAGGGTGATGGCCATCGGACACCTCGGGGAGACCAGGAAGGATTTGAAGCATTATGTAGACTCCTTGCTATGGGTGCGCATCGGGGAATTAGGAAAGACCATTGAACTCCTCAAAGAAGGGAACGTAAGGAGAGTCCTGTTTGCCGGCGGGGTGGCCAAGACGCGCTTCTTTTCCAAGGCCAGACCCGATGCCCGGGCGATCAAAGTTCTAAGCCGGCTGCGAGAAAAGAAAGACGATGCCATCTTGCGGGCGATCGCCGAAGAGATCGAAAGCGAAGGGATGCGAGTCGAGAGCCTGGCTCCATACCTGAGGGAGAGCATGGCCTCCAGAGGATGTTTAACAGAGAGAAAGCCAACAGAGGGGGAGAAGAAGGACATCGCCTTTGGCTGGACGATTGCCAAGAAAGTAGGAGCCCTGGACGTCGGCCAGAGCGTTGTGGTCAAAGACCAGATCGTTCTGGCTGTGGAAGCCATCGAAGGGACGGATGAAATGATCAGGCGCGGCGGAAAATTGGGCCGGGGAGAAGTGGTAGTCATTAAGGTCTGCAAACCCCATCAGGACCCCAGGCTGGACTTGCCGGTGATCGGCCCTTCCACAGTCAGAAGGCTGAAGGAGACAGGGGCTTCTGCTTTGGCGGTGGAGGCCGGAAAGACGATCATCGTTGATAAAGAGAAAGTCATCCGCGACGCGAACAGGAACCGCTTATGCATCGTAGGAGTTTGAAACTCTATCTTTTCGCCGCGGAGAGCGCCGAGAGCGCCGAGATACGATCCAATTTGAATAATTTCCCTCTGCGTTCTCGGCGGTCTCTGCGGTGCATTATATAATGAAAAAACTTAAGGTTGGGGTTATCGGCATTGGCTACCTGGGGAGGTTTCACGCCCAGAAGTACGCCGCCCTGCCAGAGGTAGAAATCGTCGGACTGGTGGACATCGTCCTTCCCAGAGCAAAGGAGTGGGCGGATAAGCTGAGGACCATTGCCTTCTCCGACTACCGTAAGCTTTTAGGGGCGGTCGATGCGGTGAGCGTGGTCGTGCCCACGGACTTGCATCACCGGGTGGCTAAAGATTTTTTGCAGTCCGGGAGCGATATCCTTCTGGAGAAGCCCATTTCGACAAGTCTCTGGGAAGCCGAAGATCTGATTGCCACCGCCCGGGAAAACGGGCGAATTCTGCAGGTGGGACACCTGGAGCGGTTTAATCCGGCAATCCTGGCCGTGCAGGGGAAAATCCGGGCTCCCCTTTTCATCGAATCCCACCGCCTGACTCCTTTTCGGGGCCGGGGGACAGAGGTGGACGTGGTGCTGGATTTGATGATCCACGACCTGGACATCATCCTCAGCTTTGTTCGCTCGGAAGTAAAGCACATCCACGCCGTCGGAGTGCCGGTGCTCACGGAAAAGGTGGACATCGCCAATGCCAGAATGCAGTTCGAAGGCGGTTGTGTAGCCAATGTCACCGCCAGCCGGATTTCCCTTGAGGATCAGCGGCGCATCCGCGTTTTCCAACCCGAAACCTATTTGACCGTGGATTACGCTGCCCGGCGGGTGGACCTGTACCACCGCGTTCCAAGCTGCTCCGGGGGAAAAACCCAGATCTGCCTGGAGCAGGTTAAAGTGGCGCCCGGAGATTCTCTGGAAGGAGAGATTCGCTCCTTCGTCAATTCCTCGACGAACAGAACGACTCCTTTAGTCACCGGGGAGGATGGCAAGAAAGCCCTCACCGTGGCCCTGGAGATCAACGAGCAGATTCAGGCAAACATCGAGAAGATCCCCTCTATCATTTCTTTCTACGAAAAGACCATTGATGACTGACAGCGGGTATCCGTCCACCGCGGAGGGCGCAGGCAAAAAACAATCTGCCTGTTTGCTCACCGCTGATGGCTGAATGTTTCCGTCTGGTGTTGATTGGCAAAATGGCCACCGGAAAAAAGAAAATCATGATCGTGGCTGGAGAAGCTTCTGGGGACCTTCACGGCTCCAGAGTTGTTGAAGCCCTGACGCGGCTGAATCCGGAACTTCATGTTTACGGGGTGGGAAGCGAGCGCCTGCGCCGCGCCGGGGCAGAGATGATCGCCGATTCCTCAGAGTTATCGGTAGTGGGAATTACCGAAGTCTTTGCCCGGATGGGAAACTTACTCGAAGCTTATTGGAAGGTGAAGAAATTTATTCGGAGGAGCGGGCTCTCCCTGTTAATTCTAATTGACTTTCCCGACTTTAATTTGCTCCTGGCCCGAGCGGCCAATGGAGTCGGCGTGCCAATTCTCTATTATATCAGCCCGCAGGTCTGGGCCTGGCGCTCTGGCCGGGTGAAAACAATCGCCCGGCGAGTCAAAAAAATAGCCGTGATCTTTTCTTTCGAGGTATCCATTTACAAGAACGCCGGGCTGGATGTGGAATTCGTCGGACATCCGCTTCTGGACCTGTTCGGTTCAAATCAGCAGGACCTCTATATTCATGAAAAAATGGAAGGGGATCCACTTGTGGCCTTACTACCGGGAAGCCGGCCGGGAGAGGTTCAGCGCCTCCTGCCCGAGATGGTCCAGGCCGCTAAAATTTTGACAGCCGCGAAGCCGGGGGCAAGGTTCATTTTGCCAATGGCCCCGACGGTGAAGGTTCAGGAGCTGAAAAAACTCCTGCCTCATGATTCTGTTCCCATCTCGGTCGTCGAGGGCAAAACCTACGAGGCCCTGATGGCGGCCGACTTAGCCGTTGTGGCCTCGGGCACGGCGACTCTGGAGACAGCTATTTTAGGCAAGCCCATGGTGATCGCCTATCGAGTTTCCCCGTTAAGCTACTGGGTGGGGAAAGCAATGGTGAAGGTAGATTGGGTCGGGCTGGTGAACATCGTCGCGGGAAGGAAAGTGGTGCCAGAGCTTCTTCAGGGAGAGGCTAGAGGCGAACGGATCGCCGCAGAAGTGCTGAGGATTCTGGATGATGAACCCTACAGGAAGGAGATGCTCGGCGGATTGGCGGAGGTCAGGGAGAAGTTAGGGACTCCGGGCGCGGCGGAGAGGGTGGCCAGGATGGCCCTGGAAATGATCAGAAATAAAGGATAGGCCTACAGCCTTCAGGGATTCGCTTTTAGACAATGGAAAAAGTTGTAAAACTTGGGGGAATATGCTAAAAAATGATTTAAGGAGGAGAATGTTCCTGAATTTTTAGCGCTAAGTTGTTTGGGGAGTGGCAACTTTCGGGTTGGCCGATTTTCCATGGGCAAAAGCTACGAAGGGTTATGAACCTTTACTATCGACTGTTGCAGTTTGTCAAACCTTATTGGGTGCGCCTGGGCGGGGCCATGGTCTGCATGCTCTTCGTCTCGGCAGCCTCTTCAGCCGCGGCTTTTCTGGTCAAGCCTGTCTTGGATGATATTTTTTTCAAGAAAGACCTGGCCATGCTCAAGCTGATCCCTCTGGTCATCGTCGGGCTGTATGTTCTCAAGGCTTTTTTCGATTATGGGCAGGCTTACCTTATGTCCTACGTGGGCCAGCGAATCATCGCCGACCTGCGGGAAAAGATCTATAACCACCTTCAATCACTCTCCCTTTCCTTTTTTACCCGGAACCCAACCGGGGTCCTGATGTCCCGCATCACCAACGACGTCGGCATGGTCCAGGGGGCGGTGACGGATGCGGTCACTATCTTGCTGAAAGATTTCTTCACCGTCCTCGGGCTGGTGGGGGTAGTTTTCTACCGCGACTGGAAGCTGGCGTTGGTGGCCATGGTCGTTTTCCCCCTGGCGGTATACCCGGTGGTTAAATTCGGGAGGAAGCTTAGGTCTTACAGCGCCCGAAGCCAGTCCACCATGGGAGATATTTCCACCATCCTTCTGGAGACGATTTCCGGGAATCGCATCGTCAAGGCTTTCGGCATGGAAAATTACGAACAGGAGCGCTTCTCCAGAGAGAATCGAAAGCTATTAAAAATTTTAATGAAGTCCGTCCGCGTGCGGGCGATCTCCCATCCTTTGATGGAGATGCTTGGCGGCCTGGGCATTGCTTGCATCGTATTCTATGGGGGGTACAACGTCATCAAAGGAGTGGCCACCCCGGGCACCTTCTTCTCCTTTCTGGCGGCCCTGCTGATGCTCTATGAGCCGGTGAAACGCCTGAGCAATGTGAATAACGTTGTGCAACAGGGGTTGGCGGCTGCCTCCAGAATCTTCGAAGTCCTGGATACGGTTCCCGAGATCCGCAACCAACCAGGAGCCAAGGACCTTCCCTGGATCTCCCAGGGTATTGAGTATCAGAATGTCTCCTTCAAATACGAGGAGGATTGGGTCTTGAGGGACGTCAGCCTCAAGGTAAGAGCCGGCGAGGTGGTGGCCTTCGTCGGCACGAGCGGGGGAGGGAAGACCACCCTGGTTAACCTCTTGCCCCGTTTCTACGATGTCACCTCGGGAAGGGTGCTCATTGACGGTCAGGATATACGCGATGTGACCGTGGAGTCCCTCAGGGCTCAGATCGGCATCGTCACCCAGCAGACCATCCTCTTCAATGAAACGGTGAGGAACAACATCGCCTATGGAAAGATCGGCCAGCCCTTTGAAGAGATTGTCAGGGCCGCCAAGGCGGCCCATGCTCATGAGTTCATCCAGAATTTACCCCAGGGGTATGACACGGTGATCGGGGAACAGGGGGTGAAACTCTCCGGGGGAGAACGGCAGCGCATTAGCATTGCCCGGGCCCTTTTGAAGAATGCCCCCATCCTGATCCTCGATGAGGCCACTTCTTCTTTGGACTCTGAGTCCGAACTGGAGGTGCAGAAGGCCTTGGAATACCTGATGAAAGGGCGCACCACCCTGGTCATCGCCCATCGTCTCTCCACGGTTCGCCAGGCTGACCGCCTCGTGGTCATCTCCAACGGAGTGGTTGTGGAAGAAGGAACCCACGAAGAGTTGTTGGAAAGGGAAGGGGAGTACAGAAAATTATACCTCCTGCAATTCATCGATAACGATTTGGACAGGGCGGTGATTCCGGAAAAGGAGCAAAAGGCTTTGGCCATTTCCTGAAGGGAGGAATATTATAAAATTTCAAAATTAAAGTTATTCATTCCGAAGTTGAATGTTCAATATTAAGATATTATTTAATAATTTAATTTCCGCCCAAAAAGAAAGTGAGCTCCGGAAGGCAGTGCTTATCCCCCTCAGCTTACTTTCTTTTTTTTATGGGTGGGCGGCTTCAGTGCGGCTATTTCTGTACACCAGAGGAGTGTTCCGAACCCGCTCCCTTCCTTGCAAGGTGGTTAGCGTGGGGAACATTACGCTGGGGGGTACGGGGAAGACTCCTTTTGTTTGTCTGCTGGCAGAGATGATTAAAGGGCGCGGGTATCGGGTCGCCGTTCTCAGCCGGGGTTATAAGGGAAATTTTCCAGAGCTCTTCAGCCTGGTATCCGATGGGGAGCGAATTTTGCAGGATGAACAGCAGGTTGGGGATGAACCCTACCTTTTGGCAGAGAAGCTGAAAGGGGTTCCAGTAATTGCCGGAAAGAAGAGGTGGGTGTCGGGCCAATATGCTATTAACCGTTTCCAGAGTGAGGTGGTCATCCTGGATGATGGATTTCAACACCTCCCTTTAAAGAGGGACCTGGATCTTCTTTTGATCGATTCCTCCTGCCCGTTTGGAAATGGGTATTTATTTCCCCGAGGGGTGCTCAGAGAACCGCTATCCTGGCTTTCCAGAGCGGATGCCATCATTTTGACAAAGGTGGGTCAATCTGGTAATATTAAAAAATTAAAGAAAAATTTGTCAGAGATCGTTGATGACCACCCCATTTTTCAGGTTGACTTTGCCCCTGGGGAAGTCCGGGTGTATGGAAAGGAAGCATCTTTACCCCCGGAGTGCTTGAAAGGAAAGAGGGTTATCGCTTTTGCCGGAGTGGCCAAGCCGGATTCATTTAGGCAGACACTTCTGGGATTGAAAGCTGAAGTCGTCGCCTTGGAAAGCTTTCCCGACCACTATCGGTATGGCCGAAAGGATGGAGAAAAGCTCTGGCGGATGGCGATGCGGTTAGGAGCCGATGCCTTGGTGACCACTGAGAAGGACCTGGTCCGGGTGAAGGGTTTGATTCCAGGCTCCATTCCATTATGGACGCTGCCCATCCATCACGTTTTCCCGGGGGACGGTCAACCGCGCTTTGAAGAGTTTCTATTCTCACGTCTGGGTCTGGGGAGATGAGGCTCCTTCTTTTTGCCGTCAACCTCATCCCGTTGAAGTTGAGGATTTGGGTTCTGCAGGGCTTGGGCCTGTTCCTCTACGCCGTTGACGGGCGGCACCGGCGGATCGCCCAGAGAAACTTGGCTCTGGCATTTAAGAATAAAGACGAGAAAGAGCGGGCTCAGATTACCCGCTCAGTCTTTCGAAACCTGGGGAGGATCCTGGCAGAATTTTCCTTCATCCCCCGGTTGAATAAAAGGAACGTCAACCGCTATGTTTCCATCGAGGGCCTGGAGAATTTCCACCGGGCACACGGAAAGGGCAAAGGGGTTCTCTTTCTCACAGCGCACTTTGGCAACTGGGAGCTGATGGCCGCGTCTTTCCCGCTTCTGGCTTGCCCTTGCCACGTGGTCGTCCGTCCTCTGGATAACAAGTTCTTCCATGGCATTGTGGAGCGGGTGCGTACCTGGACGGGGAATCGGACAGTTCCCAAGCAAAAATCCCTAGGCCGCATCTTGCGCCTCTTGAAAGAAGGGGAAGTGCTGGGGGTCCTCCTGGACCAGAACATGGCCTGGCAGGAAGGGGTCTTCGTGGATTTCTTTGGAGAACTGGCCTGCACGAATAAGGGAATGGCCCTCCTGGCCCTAAAAACAGGGGCCCCGGTGCTTCCGGTTTTCAACATCCGGCAGGCCGATGGCCGCTACCGCGTGGTCATTGAACCCGAAGTGAAATTGGTGAAGACGGCGGATAAAGATGGGGACGTGGAAAAAAACACGGAAATATTCACGGCCATCATCGAGCGATATGTGCGTGATTATCCCGATCATTGGTTTTGGGTGCACCAGAGATGGAAGACCCGCCCCTGGCAGGTCAGGAGGCAAAAAGGATAAAGAGCCATGAGGGAGGCCGCGGGCATTCCATTTTTGGATGTCAGGAAGGTGATGGTTCGCTCAGCCAATTGGGTGGGAGATACAGTCATGAGCCTTCCGGCCATCGCCTCTTTGCGGCTGAATTTCCCCCGGGCAGAGATTTCCGTCCTGGCCAAACCCTGGGTGGCGGAAATTTTTCAAGGGAACCGGGATGCCGATCGAGTCATTCTCTACCAAAGCCCTGGCATTCATCAAGGGATTGTCGGCAAATGGCGGCTGGCCAAACAACTGAAGAAAGAAAGCTTTGACCTTGCCCTCCTGTTGCAAAATGCCTTCGAGGCAGCTTTGATTTCTTTTCTCGCCGGTGTCCCCCGGCGGGCCGGATACAGCACTGATGGGCGAAGCCTCCTTCTTACCCACCCTGTTGCTCTAAGCAGTAAAAAAAGAAGAGGCCACCAGGTCGATTATTATCTGGAAATCATGAGATCGTTAGGCCTGAAGCTGGCGCCTCACATCCCTTCCCTGAGAGTTTTGGAAGAATCTCAGAGAGAAGCCAGCCGAGCTTTGAAGTCTCTGGGATTAGGAACGTCGGAGGTGCTCGTGGGGATAAGCCCCGGAGCGACTTATGGCTCTGCCAAGCAGTGGTTTCCCGAAAGGTATGCGCAGCTCTCTGACCGGCTTGCCAGGGGCCTGGGAGCCCGGGTCCTAATTTTTGGGAGCCAGGGAGATAAGAAAGTCGCCTCCACGGTGTGCCGGAATGCCCGGGTCCCATTGATTGACCTGACCGGCATGACCACACTGGGGCAAGCGGTGGCCCTGATTGCCCGCTGCCACGTCTTTGTGACAAATGACTCGGGGCTGATGCATGTGGCTGCCGCCCTCGGCGTTCCCCTACTGGCCATTTTTGGGTCCACGGATCCCCGGAGAACCGGCCCTTTGGGCAAAGCCTGCCGGGTGATCCAAAAACCGGTGGCCTGTGCACCCTGCCTGAAGACTGAGTGCCCGGAGGACAGGCGATGCCTGGACCTCATCTCCGTGGACGAGGTCTACAGTGAGGCGACAAAGGTTTTTTTCGGGGGAGGAGCATGACCGGGGGCCACGGGGCAGTCTTCATGGACCGGGATGGGACGATCTGTGAGGAAGTAGGGTATCTGGACTCTGTCGAGCGTTTTCGCCTGCTTCCCGGGTCGGCAGCGGCTATTAAATTGCTCAACGATCGAGGGCTTAAAGCCGTGGTGGTGACCAACCAATCGGGCGTGGCCAGGGGCTATTTCCCCGAATCGCGTCTGCAGGAATTGCACGATGAGTTGTGCCGCCAGCTGCGGCGGGGTGCGGAAGCTTTTTTAGACGGCATCTATTATTGCCCTCACCATCCCAGCGAAGGGGAGGCTCCCTATCGAAGAATATGCGACTGTCGCAAGCCGGCTGCGGGTCTTCTCCTCAAAGCGGCGGAAGACTTGGGGCTGGATTTGACGGCTTCCTACATGGTCGGGGATCGCCTGGAAGATTTGGAATGCGGGTACCGCGTAGGAGCGCGAGGGATACTGGTTTTGACGGGATATGGAAAAGAAGAACTGGAATCCCAGAAGGCTAAATTGGAAACTCAACCTTCATTCGTTGCCGGGGACCTTTACGAAGCTGTCAAATGGATCATTGTCAATGTGGAGAAGCGGTGACTTCTGAAAAAAGTGGTCATCCCCAAAAGATTCTGATCGTCAAGCTCAGCGCCATCGGCGACGTGGTTCAGACCCTTCCCATGGCCGAAGCTTTGAGGAGCCAGTATCCTGGGGCTTATATCGCCTGGGTCGTGGAAGAGGAAGCCGAGGACCTGCTCACCGGCCATCCTTCACTGGACCGGGTGATCGTCAGCCGCCGCAAGTCCTGGCAAAAGCGCTTTTTTAAGAGGGGGGAATTCTGGTCCACGTTGCGGGAAGTGGGAGAATTCATCCGGAATCTGAGAAGGCAGGATTACGACTGGGTCATCGACAACCACGGCCTTTTCAAGAGTGGCCTTCTGGTCTTTTTGAGCCGGGGGCGGCGGAAGATTGGCTACAAACGTTCGCCGGGAATCGCTGAGGAGGGAAGTTACCTATTCACGAACGAAAGATATAAGCCGTTAGACATCGAGAAGCATGCACTGGAACGATATCTGGACCTGATCGCTCAGGTTGGGGTTCGAGTGGATAAGCCCAGATTGAGATTTTCGCTACCAGCGGATTCTCTCAGGAAGATGGAGAGAGTTCTCGTAGAAAATGGCATTTGGATGCATCCACTGGTCGTCATTCATCCCATGGCCGAATGGCCGACGAAGCTGTGGCCTGGCGAGAGATTTGCCTCCCTGGCCGAATCCCTGGGGGAAAAAAGGGGGGCTTCCGTTGTCTTCACCGGAAGCCGGGAAGATGAAAAGCCAGTGCAGGAGATCCTGCGACGGATTAACCCCTCACAAAAAGTGCTGACCCTCGCCGGGCAAACCGGCCTAAAGGAATTGGCCGGCCTTTATTCGCTCTCTGATCTGGTCGTGTCTACAGACACCGGACCCATGCACTTGGCCGCGGCTGTAAACGCTCCTTTGATCGCCCTCTTCGGGCCGACGGCGCCCTGGCGGACGGGTCCTTACGGGAACGGCCATGTGATTCTGCGGAAGCCCCTGGGTTGCAGTCCCTGTTTTAAGAAGAAATGCGAATCGATGGAATGCATGAACTCTCTTTCGGTAGAAGAAGTCCTGGAAGCGGCAGAAGTTAAATTACAAGGGGTCGCGGATTCAAGGATTCAAGGGGTCGAGTAAAATAGTTTTTTTAAAATCCCTTGAACCCATGAACCCTGGAACCCTTGAACCCTTTTTAAGAAAGGGGGATTTTATGGCGCTGAGCAAAGATCTTTTGGACATCCTGGCCTGTCCGAAGTGTGTCCGGGATCCTGGATGCACAGGAAAACTGGAATACCGGGAAACTGAGAACCAGCTGATCTGCCATCATTGCAGATTGATCTACCGCATCGAAGATGACATCCCCATCATGCTCATCGATGAGGCGGCCCCTTTGACTTAGGAGGTTGCTGAAAAGGTGAGCTTTTCGCTGCCCCCCTTTTTGACTTTTTCAGGGATCTCCAAGGATAGAGAGTAGAGGAATGGAGAAAGTTTCCGTAGCCATCATCACGAAGAACGAAGCGCGAAACATCCGCGACTGCCTGCAGAGCGTGAGTTGGGCTGATGAGATCGTGGTGGTGGACAACGGCAGCGCAGATGAAACCCAGCAGATCTGCCAGGAGTTTCAGGCCAGATTCTATCTGGAAGAATGGAAAGGTTTTTCCCAGCAGAAAAACAGCGCCATTGGGAAGACGAAGAACGACTGGGTTTTAAGCCTGGATGCCGATGAACGGGTCAGCCCCGATCTGCACAAAGAAATCGAGAAGACCCTGCAGGGGAATTCCCTCTATGATGGTTATTACATCGCCCGGAAAAATTTTTTTCTCGGTCGCTGGATGAGGCATTGCGGCTGGTACCCGGATTTCAACTTGAGGCTTTTTAGAAAAAGCCGGGGAGGCTTCCGAGAGAGAGCGGTGCACGAACGGGTGGAGATTGAAGGGAAAGTGGGTTACTTGAAGCATCCCCTGGAGCATGAGACCTATTGCTCGCTGGGCGATTTTTTTGCAAGGATGGACCGCTACTCCACATTGGCGGCCAAAGAGATGCAGGGCTCAGGGAAGCGATACCGGTTCTCCGATACCCTCTTCCGTCCCCCCTTCACCTTTCTGCAAATGTACCTTCTCCGCGCGGGTTTCTTGGAAGGTTACCTGGGATTTCTTCTATGCGTTCTTTATTCATTTTACACCTTTGCCAAGTACAGTAAGCTAAAAGAGTTGCAGGAACAGCAAACTTCCTCTGCTGAACCGCTAAAAAATTGTAGATTAGCCAAAGTTCATCATGAGTTGAACCGGAAAAATGATTAGTGTAATAACCCCAGTTCATAATCGTTTATCCCATAATAAGGTTTTTTTGAATTCCTTAAAGGAATATTCTTATTGGCCTCATGAATTGATAGTTATCGATAACCACTCTACGGATGGCTCTTATGAACTCTTTAAAGAAGCGGGATGTAAGGTTATTAGAAACGAAAGGAATCTATGCTATCCGGAGTCGATTAATTTAGGTTTAGCCCATGCTAAGGGCGATTTTATTTGTTTCTTGAATAATGATGTCTTTTGCGGGGTGGACTGGGATAAACATCTCATCCATGGAATGATGATGTATAATTTGGATATCGTATCTCCTTGCGGGATTGAAAGAATGCCCAGTTTACCTTTAACCCATTTATTTTTTAAGCGGTGGCGAAGGGCGGGAGAAAAAAAACATTTAAATGCCGATCCCGAAAGACTCCGCCGCCTTTTGATATATATGTATGGTGGTTGGGAGAAATTTTGTAACCGGGTATATGAAATGTATTATCCCCAGATCATGGAAGGAATTGCGGGAAATTGTATATTATGGAAGAGGTCGGTTTTGGAAAAGATAGGCTTTTTGGACGAGAGAATACAGGCTGCCGACTGGGACATATATCTGAACATCAGGAAGAGAGCCGAAGAACTGGGAGATGTCCATCGGGTAATGACCGTGTGTTGGGCTTATGTACATCACTTTATAAGGACCACGCTTAAAAGCAAGCCGGAGCCTTTTGCCTGTACCCATCCTAAGCTCACCCTCGAAGAAAAATGGGGCAAAGAAGAGATTAAGCGACTTTGGGCTTTTCCCAAAGAAGTCAGGGATCGGCCTTCTTTTTATAAAGAGCCAATAGAGTACTGGAAATATAAAAGGGAAAAAATAAAAAGTCGGAGAACAGGGACCGAAAATGAGAATAACTGGATTCAGTTTTGGAAGGAACTTGATAGAGCTTGATTACCCCGTGGTGGAGGCGATTACCTCCGTATGACATTTAGTAGATGAGTTTATCTTGAATCCTCAATAATGCCTGCAGATGGAATTTTTTGGCTGAAAACTGTTGAAAATATTGGATGCCTTCTCTTGGGTCACTTGCAAATTCATAAAATTAATAGCAGATAAAGTATGCCGATTTTCTGCAGGGCATTCTCGAAGTGCTCTCGATAATGGTAATCTTTGGGCAATTGCGTTATGTTTCGATGCCCAGTATTGGTTAACTTGGCTGGCAAAACCAGAAAATCGGTGCGAATCGTATCCAAGGTAGCATAAAGATACTCTTTGGGAAGACATAGCCTTCTGAACCAATGAACAATTCTCAAGTAAGTATATTGCCTTCTTCAATCTCGGTGATTTAGGGAAGTGCTTCCATTAACAAATAGTAGGAGAAAAAATGAAGGTCAGCGGATTCACCTTTGTCCGGAACGCAATGAAATACGATTTTCCTGTGGTCGAGGCAATTCAATCGATTCTCCCAATCGTTGATGAATTCATAGTCAATGTTGGAAAGTCAGAGGACGACACGCTTAGACTCATTCAATCCATCGGATCCTCAAAGATTCGAATTATGGAAACTATATGGGATGAAAAAAAGCAAAAGGATGGAGAGATTTATCGGGAACAAACTGACCTTGCCCTTAAGGCCTGCTCGGGAGATTGGGCATTTTACCTTCAGGCCGACGAGGTTGTTCATGAGCAAGAGCTTCCGCGCATTCAAACACTGATGAAGGAAAACCTGGCGAAGGCAGAAGTATTAGGGTTTCTTTTCCGATACCTGCACTTCTACGGCGATTACTGGACCCTGAATCCTTGGTTTTATCATAAAGAAATTCGTGTTATCCGGAATAATGGAAAGGTTCGATCTATTGGTGATGCCTGCGGGTTTTACTGCACGGACGATCCGATTATTCGTAATTTAAAGGATGGATCGCGATACCGATTTATAAAAACAGGATGCCACATTTATCATTACGGGTGGGTAAAAAAACCAAAAACGATGCTTGATAAAAAGATTTTCCAGGAATCTCGTTATCATGGAGTGGAATCGGAAGTAGTAATGAAACTTGCTGGTCAGGAAGAATGGAAATTTGATGATTTCGACATCATGAAGGATTTCCGTGGAACCCATCCTGCCATGATGCGATATCGGGTTGCGAATTTTCATTCATATCTTTCCCGGGGAAACCGCTGGCTTAATTTTCGGTTTTACAAGGAAGTCTTTACCCATGGCTTCAAAGGATAGGATTTCTTTAGTCTTGATTACCTATAAGGAAGAGGGGAAAATCCAGGAATGTCTAGAGACGGCGAAATGGATGGATGAAATCATCGTGTTGGATTCTTTTAGTACAGATCGAACCTTAGAAATCTGTAAAAGATATACTCAGCGGATATATCAGCGACCATGGCCAGGGTTTGGGAAACAAAAGAATTTTGCTATCGAACAGGCTTCTATGGATTGGACGTTTATTTTAGATGCAAACGAACGCATCGCCGGAGAACTTAGAAAAGAAATCGAAGGAATTTTGCAGTTAGGAGAAAAGGAGTTTTGCGCGTATCGGGTACCGCGAAAGAACTACTTTTATGGTCATTGGTTGAGGGGGGGAGGTCAATACCCTGATTGGCAGATACGTCTTTTTAGAAAGGGAGCCGGCTTACTCGATGATTTTGAGCCCCACAATAGCTTTATTTTTGCGGGCAAACTCGGAACTCTTAGGAACCCACTAATCCATTACCCAGAACGGAACATAAGCGATCATTTTCCGAAACTTAACAACTTTACCAACTTGACGGCTGAGCATCGGGTCCAGACGTGTAAAAAAGTTCATTGGTATGACCTGGCCTTCAGACCTTTAGTTACCTTTTTTCAACTCTATCTTCGCAAACGGGGTTATCGGGATGGAATTCCCGGGTTTATCCAAGCCATATTTAAGAGTTTATATACCTTCGTAAAATATGCGAAAGTGTGGGAGATTCATCAACGAAAAGCGGCTATGTAAAATGCGCATAGGGATTGATGCTACTGCTATTTTCTTACGCAAAGGGGGAATAGGGTATTATACCCATAATCTTTTAGAATCCCTTACCCGAATAGATACGCAGAATGAATATATCTTATTTAAGACAACTGAGAAGCAACCTGAATCGCCCATTCCCTTTATCAATCGTCCAAATGTGAGAGTAATTTATGCGCCCAAAGCGCTGCAGAAATGGCGATCGAAAAAAGAAAAAGTTGACCTCTATCATGGAACCAACTTCCGTTTGCGAGGAAGAGGTTGTAAAGGGAATGTCGTGACGATTCACGACTTGGCTTTTAAACATTATCCCCACTTTCTTAAGAAGAAATTCGGGCAATCTCTGTCATTCTGGAAAACAAAGCGGGATGTCCACCGGGCGGATCGGGTCATAGCCGTCTCTCAGCACACTGCTAAGGACGTGATTGATTTTTTTAAAATTGATAAAAAAAAAGTTAGGGTGGTTTATCATGGAGTGGGTGATCATTTCCGTCCAGATGTGCCCGGGGAATCGATCTTGGAAGTCAAAAAATATTATCGGATTTCAACAGCGAAATATATCTTATGGGTGGGTACATTAGAACCAAGGAAAAATCTCCCAACATTGATCAAGGCGTATAGTCAGTTAAAAAGTATCCATTCGGAATACACCCTGGTTTTGGGTGGGGGGCCGGGCTGGCAGTATCAAGATATTTTGAATTTGACTCTTTCTCTTGGAAATAGGATTCAAATTACGGGCTATCTTCCCCAGAGGGATCTTATTCCTCTATATGCAGGGGCGTCTCTATTTGCTTATCCTTCGTTATATGAAGGATTTGGCATGCCTTTATTGGAAGCCATGGCCTCTGGAGTTCCTATCGTTGCTTCGAGAACATCTTCCATTCCGGAAGTGGTCGGTGATGCCGGGGTTTTGGTTGATCCTTTAAGCATTTCAGATATGGGTAAAGCAATTATGAAATTATTGGATGATAGCTCCTTAAGGTCCTCTATGCAGGAAAAAGGGATTCAGAGGGCTAAACAGTTTACCTGGGAGCGGGCTGCCCAGGAGACTTTACAAATTTACCAAGAAATACTCGGCCGCTCATGAACATGAAATAATTATGTTAAAGGTACTGATCATTAAGTTGCGATACATTGGAGATACTTTAACCTTGCTTCCAGTTGTTAGAGCCATAAAAAAAAATAGACCAGATTCCCATGTGGCCGTTATGATCTACAAGGGCACGGAAGGAATACTTGCTTATCAAAAGGGAATCGATGAAATTATCCTCATTGATCGGGAAGAAATTAAGCAAAGAATCCTTTTAAAAAGGCTAAAACATAATTTAAAAACTTGGAAAGATTTATATAAAAAGAGATTTGACTTGGTCATTGATCTCACCTCTTCTGACCGGAGCAGTTTTATATCGTTGGCCACCCGTGCTCAAAAACGAGTTGGCGCCCCCCTAGGAAATCTTTTGGAACGGTTTGCTTATCACGAATTGATCGAAGGAGATCCTAAAAAAATACATATCATTGAATACCAATTAGGCAGCTTAAAAAGGCTGGGATTTCCCACTCAGGAAGCTGACATGAGCATATTTGTTCCGGAGGAGATAGAAAAAAAGATCTATGACCAGTGGGCCTCCGTTATCAATTCAAAACCATTGGTGATAATCCATCCAGGGGCTAGAAGCCGCCTTCGCCAATGGAGAGATGAGCGGTTTGCCCAGATCGCGGACCGGTTAAAAACTACCTATAATGCTCGGATTGTCCTCATTGGCGGCCCAAATGAAGAAACCAGCGTAAATCAAGTAGAAGCCAAGATGGCTCAAAAAGCGGAGGCAAAAACAACCTCTCTTCGACTTATCGAGGTAGCCGCTTTCTTAAAGCGGGCCCAGCTATTTATCGGGAATGATACAGCTACGGGCCACATTGCCGCAGGAGTTGGAACACCGCATATCATCCTATTTGGTCCAACTTTTCCCCATCTTTGGACACCGAGGGGAGCAAGAGGGATCTCCATCTTCAAATCTCCAGATTGCTGCGGATGTCGGCAGATAACTTGTTTAAAAGAAGAAAATCCTTGCATGGACTGGATTAGTGTGGAAGAAGTATGGCAAGCGGTGACGACATTCCTATGACCAGGCCTCCTTGCACGCGAGTTTACTTGGCCTGAGGAAATAAGAATGCAATCGGACAATATCTTCAAATGATGCTTTCCATTATATTGGGGCGATTTTTTAACGAAT
>Ga0315280_10002564_pt1 | contig 29321 bp, 22 predicted proteins | sample YL17G06_40_MG_FD_203697 | JGI IMG/M metagenome (GOLD analysis project Ga0315280, IMG submission 203697) | Sediment microbial communities from Yellowstone Lake, YNP, Wyoming, USA - YL17G06_40 | ecosystem: Environmental > Aquatic > Freshwater > Lake > Sediment | place: USA: Wyoming | collected... | reverse complement strand
CTAGTGCTCTGTCAATCATGTATTGATGGGTGTTTCCCCTGTAGGGGCGCAACTTGGCTAGGCTTCGCCGCCACCCCGGCCCCAAGGGCTTAGGGGCATTGCGCCCTCCCGGGAAAAGGCGTGATGAATCACGCCCCTACAACGGGCATTCGTCATATCAATGTTGACGTAGCACTAGCCACTCGGAATGACATTTTGCCGGGTAACATCCCATTATGCATCATTCGACCTGCCTCGGATCGGTGTGGGTGTTTCTCGCGGCGGCGGTTAGCGCCGCCGCTTTCGCTGCTCCGCTTGCCGCTCAGGAGACCAAGCCGATGCCCGCGTTCGCGCCGGTGCTGGTGGAAGTGCGCTTCGTCAACTCGACGGCGCGACCCGGAGGGCGGCTCGGCGTGACCTATGTCTGGCGCAATGACGGCGGCCCCGCCGAGAGCGATTACATGGTCTTCGCGCACTTCGAGCATCCGGGCCGCGACTGCGCGCATATCGTCTTCCAGCAGGACCACTTCCCCCTCGTCGCGACCACCTCGTGGGAGGGCGGGCGCGCGATCGAGGACGGGCCATATTCCGTGCCTGTGCCGGCGGAGGCAGCGGAGGGAGACTATGCCGTCCACGTCGGGCTGTGGCAGCCAGCGACCGGTGCGCGGGTATGCGAGACGTACTGGGGGCAGGTCACGGTCAGCGCTTCAGCGCCGCTGCCTGAGAAGCCGACCCCGGCGGCGGACGCGGCGGCGCGCCGCGCGGAGGCGCTCGACGCGCGCTTGACCTCGCCGCAGACCATCGAGAGCGATGCCATCGCCTTCACCGTCAGTGCCGATAATGGATGCTACCGGTTGCTCGACAAGCGGTCTGGCGCGGCGTGGCGCTCGTCTCCGTTCGCTGAAGGCTTCGGCGATGTCGAGGCGCGGCTGGCCTCGGGGCGGATGAAGTCGCTGCACCTGGGCAAGCCGTCGCGGACATCGCGCGGCGCACGGGAGCTGACGCTCGAATATGAAATGCCACAGGCAGGGCCGCAGTGGCGTCTGGTCGTCACCGCGCGGCTAATGGATGACCCGAGAAGCCTGGAGCTGTGCTGGGCGACGACGGGCGCGGGCGCACAGGTCAGCGGCATCATCTTGCTTGCCGACGCGCCGTGGACGACGGCGGCCGGCAGCGGATATGTCGTCATACCGAGCCGCATGGGCGTGCTGCTGCCGGCGGACAGCGGCGAGGCTTATGTGGAGCGGTTCGACACGTTCGCAACCGGCGGCTGCCAGATGGAGATGCTGGGCGCGGTCGAGGGCGGATCGGTGGCGCTGGTAACCTGGCAGGACGCGTACGGGCTGGCGTCGGTGAAGAGCGTGGTGGGCGACAAGCCGGCCGAGCCCTGGGGCCAGGTGGTGGCGCCATCGCTGCGGCTGCAAACGCCAGGCTCGAAGATTCGCATCACGCTGCTGGGGAACGGCGGCTACGTCGAGATTGCGAAAGCCTATCGCGACATCGCGCGCCAGAACGGCTGGCTCATGACCTGGGCGGAGAAGGAGAAGCGCTGGCCCAAGCTGGAGGCGGAGAAGCTCTTCGGCGCGCCGGATATCAAGCCGTTCGTGCTCAGCCGGACGGTGAAGTCGTCGCGCTACTACTCCGGCCTGCCGGACGCGCAGGAGGCGGTCAGCGGCGGCTATACATTCGACGAGGCGGCGCAGATCGCCGAGCATCTGCGCCGCGACGTGGGCGTGGACAAAGCGCTGTTCGTGCTCGCGGGTTGGATTCACCGCGGCTACGACAACCAGCATCCCGACGTTCTGCCGGCGGCGCCGGAGTGCGGCGGCAACGGCGCCCTCGCCGATGCCGCGGCGCGGATTCGGCGGCTGGGCTATCTCTTCGGCTTGCACGACAACTACCAGGATATGTACCGCGACTCGCCGTCGTGGTCCGAGGCGGCGATCATGAAGCGCCGCGACGGCGGGCTGGTGGAGGGCGGCAACTGGGCGGGCGGGCAGGCGTGGCTGGTGTGCTCGGAGGAAGGGCTGAAGTATGCGGCCCGGCCGCAGCAGAACCTGCCGCGAGTCAAGGAGCTGTTCGACCCCAGCGCCTACTTCATAGACACGACGTTTGCTGCGCCGCTGTATGAGTGCTTTGATCCCGCTCACCCGCTGACGCGTTGGGACGATATGAAGTACAAGTCCGCGCTGTCGGATCTTTCGATGGGCCTGTTCGGCGTGCACGGGTCGGAGGAAGGCATGGAGTGGGCGGTGCCGCATGCCGCGTATTTCGAAGGCATGGCGAGCGCGTGGGCCGACCCGCCTTTCGGGCTGCGCATTCCGCTGTTCGAGCTGGTGTACCACGATTGCATCGCGCTTTACACGCACCAGGGCGATCGCGCTTATCCCAACCGCCCGGATTACATCGTGCGGCTGATTGGCCTCGGCCGCATGCCGCTCTACGGCTTTGGCTCGCACTTGTATTGGAAGGACGAAGGCGGCGAGACGGTGCGCGCCACGCCCGCCGGCGAGCGGCTCGATCAGAGCGGCCCGCGCACGTTCGATATCTGGTACCGGTGGACGGTGGGCGAGGATGTCAAGGGCGACTGGCGCGCCTTCGCTCATTTCACCCGGAGCAACGGCGACATCGCTTTTCAGGGCGACTATTCGCCCAGCCCCGCGACTGCAACCTGGCGCGCGGGGCAGCAGATCGTGATCGGGCCGATCAAGGTTGAGGCGCCGCAGGGGCTGGAGGGCGCATTCGACATTCGCACGGGCCTGTTCAGGCTCGAGGGCGGCGAACGGGCGCTGCTCGCCGACACCGACGACGGCATGCGCCGCTACACCGTCGGCCGGGTGCGTATCAGCGGCGCGGGCGCGCAGACGCGGATAGCGCTCGAGCCGCCGGATCGCCCACGCCTCGACGTGCTCTGCCTGGCGCGATCGGATGGACGCCCGGGCGGCAACCTTTGCCTCACGGATCGCTTCATTAAGAACACCTACGAGGTCATGTCGCCGCTGGCGGTGCTGACAGCGCGCCTGCCCATGACCGGGCACGAATTCCTGACGCCGGACCGGCTGGTGCAGCGCACCGTCTTCGGCGACGACATCGAGGTCATCATCAACCTCAGCGGCGCGAATTACAGGGCGACCACTGCCGGCGGCGATGCCCTGCTGCCGCCGTTCGGGTTCTCGATCTGGGGGCCGCGATTTCGGGCCTTTCACGCGCTGTCGTGGCAGGGCATCGATTACCACAGCCCGGCGCTGTTCGCGATTCGCGCGCTCGATGGTCGCGCGATCGAGAGCTCGCAGAGGCTGCGCATCTTCCACGGCTTCGGCGACCCGACGGTGAGGGTGCGCGGTGAGACCTACACCGTGGACACTGAGCGCATCATCGGCGAGGGCCACTGACTTGACCCGCCGCGTAAGTGCTCATTTTGTCGACGCCGAGTGCGACGCCGACAGAGGAAACTGACTTGACCCGCCGCGAGCGCGTGGAGGCTGCCTTCCGCCACCACGAGCCTGACCGCACGCCCTTCTTCGAGAAGCTCATCAAGAGCCCCATTGCCGACCTGGTCCTCGGGCAACCCAGCGTGACCCACAACTTCGTCCACCGCATGAGCCTTCTGGCGACATGCGAGTGGGAAGAGCTGATGGAGGCGGAGGCGGTCGAGATCGCGGACACGGTAGAGCGCCTCGACATGGACCTGGTGCGGCTGGGGACGAACATGGGGCGAGGCTTTGCGCGGCCGGAGCAGATCGGGGAGTTCACGTGGCGCGAGGGCGAGAGCATCGTGCGCTTCATCCCCGGCAGCCCGTGGGTCGAGCGGCGCCCGGCTGACGGGCATGTCGCATCGCCGCAGGACGAAGAGCGAGCGATGATGCGCCACCTGGCGCAAGACGTCGCCGCGCCTCAGCCGCCGAGCGACGATGAGCTTTACGTGTTCCGGCGCGTGCGCGAGATGATGCGCGAGCGCGGCCTCGATCCCGCCGTCTTTGTGTCCGTGTACACCATGCCGGTATGCACGCTGCCGCGCTACATGTTCGCATGGTTCTACGACCGCCCGGAGTCGCTCCGCCGCTACTACGAGCGATGCTCGGCGAACGCGCTGCGCCTGATCCCCAAGTATATCGAGTTGGGCGCGGATATCATCGGGTTGGGCGGGGATCTGGCAGCGGATGCCGGGCCGCTGATATCGCCGGCGCACTATCGGGAGTTCGTTCTGCCGCACATTCGCGCGCAGGCGGAGTTGTGCCATGCGCTGGGCGCATGGTGCACGACTGCCTCCGACGGCGACCTGTGGTCGATGCTTGATCTCCTGTTGATCGAATCGGGCGTGGACGGCTTCGAGGAGATAGACGCGGCGGCGGGCATGGAGCTGCGGCGGCTGAAACGGACTTACGGCGAGCGCATGACGTTCATCGGCAACATGGACATCCGGCGGCTGCTGACCGGCGCCTCGGTGCAGGAGGTCGAGCGCGCAACAGTCGAATGCATCGAGGCGGGTTGGGGCAATGGCGGGCACATCCTGATGAGCAGTAACTGCATCCACGAGGGGATTCGGCCGGCGAATTTCGAGGCCATGGTGCGGGCGTACCGGAGCTATTTTGGCATTGCTGGCGCGCCGGCGCCGCTGGCGGTGGCAGAACTGGACCTGCCGGGATATGTGATTCCGGCGTAGGGGAGAAACGGCTTCCCCAGCGCGGGTGTGACCTCGGAGAGTGGGGATCGGGCGGCGCACCCTTCGACAGGCTCAGGGCAGGCTCTGTGGCAGCCCGGGCCGCGCCAAGCGCGGCGCCCCCGGGCGATCCGGATCGCCGCGAGACGCGGCTCCCACATAGACGCCACCCACCGGGAAAGGTCACACCCCCCGGCGCTGTCGGTCCCGTCGCGGTCCATAACCGCGCGGGGCCTGGCGGGAGGCGCGCGACTTCACGCAGGTCGCGCCTGGACAATCGCGGCTTTACGGAAATCGCGCCCGGGGAATCGCGGCCTCACGGCAGCCCCGCCCAACACGGAGGCGTGGCATGGGCGCGGCCATTCCCGGCGCTTACTTCACCGCGTTTGCCGCTTCGTTCGGCACGACACCTGCCGTTGAGTGGCAAGCACTCGCCAAGCCTCGCACCGACCGACGTCAGCGCGTCACGTCGCTCGCGGATGGGGCGCATCGCCGTCGCCCACTGCGGCGATGAGCTCCTTGATCAGCTCGTCGTGGGCGCGGGCATCGCGCTCAGCGACGTGGAGATCGGCGGCGGGCGATTGGCCGGCGTCCATGACCGCGGCGGGCACGAATGTGTTCGCCGGCTTGATGACGGCGGGGATGCCCTCCTGATCGAGCAGCGCGGCGAGCGCTTCGACCGCGGCGCGGCTCGAGCTGAAGATGCTGACCGTCTTGCCGCCGCGCAGGCGCCGGGCTTTGGCGCCGTCCACATCATCCAGGCTCGCAACCAGATCCACGTCGCAATCCGGGCATCGGCGCAGGCCTTCGCGGAACTCGTACCCGCACCCTGGGCAAAACGCCATGCCTACCCTACCTCCTCGTCGGCATGCGATCGGTTGGGCATCGAAAACGATCAATTGCTATGATAGCCTCACAGCCTGGCGCGCGCCCTGGGCGGCCGCCCGGTAGGCCGCCTCGATGATGAGCTGCGCCTTGAGCCCGTCTTCGCCAGTCACCTGGGGCTCTCCTTCGCCCCGCACGCAGTCCACGAAATGGCGAACCTCGAGGGTGAAGCGATCGGGCCCGGCGGGCTTGACCTTGCGCCAGGTCTTCATCGCTCCCACGCGATAGCGCAGGAGATTGCCGTCGTAATCGACTATCGCCGTGCCTTTCTCGCCGTAGACCTCGACCAGGTTGTCGCCGTATGGCGTTGACCAGCTCGCTTCGATAATGCCGATGGCGCCGCCGCTCGAGCGCAGCACGACCGCCGCCGAATCCTCCACGTCCACGCGCTGCACCAAGGTCGCGACGACGGCGCTGACGTCGGCCACCTCGCCCACGAGGAAGCGGAACAGGTCGGCGCTGTGGATCGAAGTGTCGAGCAGCGCACCGCCGCCGGCAATCGCGCGGCGCCCGAACCATTTATCCTCCATAGATATCATTCCACCAAAACGGTTGCGATACATAAGGACGCGCCCCAGGCGGCCGCTGGCGATGAGGGCTTTCGCCTTGACCACCGGCTCGTGGAAGCGATGGCAGAAGGCGGTCATGAGCAGGACGCCGCGCCTTGCGGCGGCCTCGACCATGTCGCGCGCATCGGCGGCGCTGTACGCCAGCGGCTTCTCGCACAACACGCGCGCGCCGCGGTTGATGCATTCGAGCGCGGCGGGCTTGTGGGCCACCGGCGGCGTGCAGATGCTGACCGCGTCGGGGCGCTCGGCGTCGAGCAGTGCGACATAGTCGTTGTAGGCGCGACCGCCGAACTGGGAGGCGGCGCGCTGGGCGCGATCGCGGTCGATATCGGCCATGCCCACGATCTCGACGCGGTCGTCCGCGGCATAACCGTTCATGTGGCAATAGGAGATGCCGCCGGCGCCGATGATGCCGATCCTGGTCTTGGTGTCGCTCATGATGGCGTGAGGTCCTTCCTTTGGGGCGGTGCGCCGCCTGCGGGCGGTGTTTTCTGCGCGAAGCTGCTTTCCCCTCCTATTGACGCTCGCGTAATAGATTGACTTGTCAAACCGCTGACCTGGGCGAGGCTCGGCCTCGCCTCCGGAGCGACGCGAAGCGTCGCGGGGCTTAGCCGCGTTCCGGAGCGGCTGGACGAGGCTCGGCCTCGTCTCCGGAGCGACGCGAAGCGTCGCGCGGCGCCGCCAGCAATAGCGAGCGTCCCCTCGTCCGGCGTCAACTACCGAGGTTCGTGTATTAGGGCAAGACGCTGATGGTGTTCGCCGCTCCGCGAACGAACCTCGTCCGGAGGAGTTTCGTGTGCCAGCCATCTCCTCTCCTCCGCTGATGCACGAAACTCTATAGATATGCGAGCTCGAATAGTTGGCGCAGGGATACGGCGCGCGGCGGATAAAGCTGCGGGGGAGGCCGAAGCAGGATGATGCATCACATCGTTGTGGTGGGCGCCCCTGGCAGCGGCAAGACCACGGTCGTTCGGCGCACGATTGACCTGCTGCGCGCGCGGGGGGCGCCGGTGTTCGGGTTCTGGACCGGCGAGATCCGCCAGGCCGGCGGGCGCGTCGGCTTCGACATCGAGTCGGCGAGCGGGGCGCGGGAGATCATGGCGCACATGGATTTCAGGCGCGGGCCGGCGGTGTCGAAGTATCGCGTTGACGTGGAGGCGGTCAAGCATGTGGCGGTCGCCGAGATCCGGCGCGCGCTCGGCGCCGGCGCGAGCGGGGCGGTGCTGGTCGTAGATGAGATCGGAAAGATGGAGCTGTTCTCGGAGGAGTTTCGCGCGGCGGTAATGGCTGCGCTGGAGAGCCCGCTGCGCGTTCTCGCCACGGCGATGAGCAAGCCGCACCCGTTCGTCGATGCGATCAAGGCCCGCGATGACGTCGAGATCGTGCGCGTTACCAGCGGCAATCGTGATGGCCTACCTGACGAGCTGGCGCGACGGCTGGCTTGACCTTGAATCGTGGCTAGACCCAATGCTCTTCGGTTAGTGTCATCCTGAGCGAAGCGAAGGGTCTTGTCCGGGCAAACGGCACCTCCAAGATTCTTCGCCTGCGGCTCAGAATGACATCTCTCTGCTAACCGAGATTATGCATATCGAGCGTGACACGCTCACCCAACGGGTGATGTCACCCCGGAGCATTGGGGACAGTTACCTATTTCCCGCAAAGAACCGAAGGGGGGCAGCAGAAACCCTTGGGGAAATAGGTAACTGTCCCCAGCGGCCCGCGAAGGCGGATTCCTCGCGGAGTCTACCCCTTCGCTTTGCTCAGGGCAGGCTCTGAGCGAAGCCGAAGGGCTCGGAATGACATTTTCCTTGCCTTACGCATAATCCGGGGCTGACCGAACAGTGTTGCGCCTACTGAAGGTCGCATATTGCGTTCGAGGCTAGCGATGGGACTTGACGCTCGCAAATAGCGGTTTGACGTATAACCTACTACTATTACTCCCTTAGGTCGCCGCGATGCGTTCGGGGCACGCCCACTCACTCCTCTCCCTTGTAGCTTAGCATTACCCACATCTCGCCTGGCGGCGGAACGTGCCTTATGGAGTGCGGGAGCTGCGCTCCCGCTTTCAAAGCGGCGGCGAGCCGCCGCACTCCAAATCGGCCGCCACATTCCCGTTGGCGCAAGGTGAGACCAGCCCGTCGCTTGCCGCGAACCTCCTCTCGATCTGTTCCGCGAGCACGATGTGGGTAATGGTAAGCCCTTGTAGGGAGAGGACAAAGGTGAGGGTGCATTCCTTGAGCGTCCACCCTCACCCCGCCTCTCCCTCCGAGAGGGAGAGGGGTTCAGCCGACGTGCCACCGACGCCAAGTAACGGAGTAATACTACGCGAGCGTCAATAGACCGGCTTCAACAGCAGGTAGTCAATGCCGATCATGTACCCGACCGACTGCGGGTTCTTGCCCGTGACGGCGAAGCGGAACTCGTGGTCCCCCGCCGACAGATGAACCCTGCCGAATGAGACCTCGGGACTCAATACGATATCGTTGTCAAACCCATCGAAGGGCGGCCCGACCGGCGCGCCGTCGATCTTCAGCTGAAATATCGCGTAGTCGCGCGCTTTGGTGAGCTGGCCGACCACCTCGTAATTGCCCTCCTCAGCGACATGAACCGGCACGGCGACGAATCCACCCGGAGCGCCCGGCTGGTACCACAATTGCGCGCCCCCGCTCCAGGGGCGGTCGAAGCTGTCGAGCTTCTGCACCTCGGCGCTTCCACCCTCCGCGCGCGCCAACGGCGCCAGGCTCTCGCCCTCGATCGCGCCCTTGACCGCGCCGGGCTCGCGCGGCGGGCGCGGCAGGCGCGCCTCGACTGGTGGCAGCGGCGACCAGTTGTAATGCGGCTCGGTCTGGTACCAGTAAGCGCAACTGGAGACATCGTCGGCGCGGTCGTTGGCGTGGCCGTGCTCGATGGTGACGCGCATCGACTTGCGGAAGTGGACGGGGTCGAGGATATGGTAGCGATAGACGCAGGTCTTATCCCTGAGCGCGCCATCGCGGCCGACGACGGTGCAGCCGAGGAAGTTGCCGGCGTACTCGTGAGCGAATCCCCAGGCCGCGTTGAAGTAGTCCTCGGAGCCGGTGCCGACGATTGACGGCACGGTCTCGCCGTCGATGAACATCATATCGTCGCCCTCGCCCCACCAGCCGCCCGAGAGCTGATGCACGCTGTAGTTGCAGCCGACGTAGTGGCCGCGTCCCTCGGCCTCGAGGATGACGTAATTGTCGGCGCCGGTGGTGTTGGGACTGCCATCGGTTGCCGTGGTGGGATTCTCGCGGTGCCAGCGGGCGTGGAAGTAGGCGGTGTCGGGGCCCAGCGTCTGCGGCGAGTCATAGGTCTCGTAGTCCACGTGATAGAAGAAGGCGCCGACGGGTTGCGCGCCATCATTGGTAACCGTGATGCGCGCCGATTTGCGGAACGGCATGGGGAAGTAGCAGTTGAACCCGCGCGCGGTGATCATCGCCAGCGGCAGGCTGATATAGTGGGTGACGACGCCATGGCCGACGCCGAAGAAATCACCGATGGGCGCCTCGACGCTGGGATTGGCCTCGCCGTCCCAATACATGCGCAGGGCGAGCTTGCGCAGGAAGGCCTCCTCATCGCTGGCGATGGTGACCCAGATGTGGCGAATGCAGCCGGGGCCTTTCAGATCCGCAAGCGTCAGGGTCGCCCCGGGGGCGATGGGGCGGGCATCGGCGTTGCCGCCGGAGCGATCGTAGCTCGACTCGCGATGACTGCGCGCGTCAGACAGCCGGAACAGGTCATCCATGCCGGCGCCGGCGTATGAACGCCCGAGCGCGAGCCCCAACAGGATTGCGACGCCGAGCCGTAGCATTGCCTTCATGTCAGCCTCCCGTCAAGACGACGCCCGCATTCTTCGGCGGGCCAGGGGCGCTTTCCTCCGCCGCAGAAGGTGCCGGGCGGGCAGCGACGAAAATCAGGTGCAACGGCCGCCATGACGGCCGCTCAAGGAGGCAACGGCATGTTCACTAAAACGCTGGTGGTGGTCTGTCTCATGGTGGCTGTTCTGTTGACGGCCGCGGCGTGGTCGGGCCCGGCGCAGGCGCAGGGGGCGCTCATGGCCGGGGCGGCCAAGGCGAAGATCACGCCTACCACGCCGCAGTGGATGGCGGGTTATGACAACAACCGCCGCAGCACCGGGGTGCACGACGACCTGTGGGCACGCGCACTCGTGTTGAAGAGCGGGGACCAGGTACTGGCCATCGCGTCGGTGGACCTGCTCGGTTTCCCCAACGTCTATGTGCAGCGGGTGCGCGGGATGGTCAAGGCGGTGCCGGCGGATCGCGTCATCATCGCCGCCACGCACGTGCATTCCGCGCCCGATGTCATCGGGTTGTGGGGGCCGAAGGAGGGCGAGTCGGGGGTAGACAAGGCCTACGTTGACATGGTGGTAAACACCGTGGCGCAGGTCATCGAGCAGGCGGCGGGCAGCCTCGCGCCGGCGAGCATCAAGTACGCTGGCGGCGACCTGCCCAACGTCTCCAAGAACGTGAACGTGGAGGCGATCCTCGATCCCGGGCTCGCGGCGCTCCAGGCGGTGGGTGCGGATGGCAAGCCGATCGCGACCCTGGTCAACTTCGCCTGCCACCCCGAGATCATGCAGAACACCCAGATCACGGCGGATTTCCCCAACTGGACCTACCAGCGGATCGAGGGCGCGGGCGGCGGGGTGGCGCTGTTCATAAACGGCGCGCAGGGCGGCATGATCACCGCCAATATCGAGAACATCTACCAAAAAGGCAAGGACAACTGGCAGGATCCCGAGATGATCGGCAATGCCATTGGCGACCGGGCGCTGGAGCTGATCGGCAAGGCGGAGCCGGTGAAGGAGGCGCCGATCGTGGTGCGCAACAGCGACATGCGGGTGCCGCTGAAGAACGCGCGATTCGAGGCGGGCATCAAGGCCGGGGTGCTACCGGAGATGCGCCAGAACGGCGACGTCAAGACCGAGGTCGAGGCGGGCACGATCGGGCGCGCGGAGTTCGTGACCATCCCGGGCGAGGCGTTCCCCAACATCGGATTCCTGCTCAAGCGCTGGATGACGGGCGACGTGAAGTTCATTTTCGGCATCACCGAGGACGAGCTGGGGTACATCATGTCGCGCGAGGACTGGGGGCTGAAGCTCTACGACTACGAGACGAGCATGTCGGTGGGACCGGACATGGGCTTCATCCTGGTGGAGACCCTGAAGCCGATGATTGAGGCGGTGAACCCGAAGGCCGCGGAGGCAGCGGTGGCGGCGACACCCGCGGGGGCGACGCCGGCGGCAGGCGGCTCGCTCGATGAATGGTTCATGGGGCTGCCAAAGCGCTTCAATGCGGACGCGGCCGGCGACATGAAGGCGGTGTACTACTTCAACGTAACCGGCGCGGGCGGAGGGAATTACGGGATCACCGTCGCCGACAAGCAGGCCAAGGTCGAGCGCGCCAAGCCCGAGAAGCCCGACCTGACGGTGACCGTTGCCGCGCCGGACATGGCGGCCATCGTGGCGGGGACTTTGGATGCGCAGGCGGCGTTCATGACCGGCAAGCTTCAACTCGACGGCGACATTTCGCTAGCGATGAAGCTCGGAGACCTATTCTTCGGCAAGTGATGTGACAGCTATCGAGGTTCGCGCATTATCGGGATGACCCGTGGGGTTGGGTGCGGACATAAGAGGACCTCGTCTGGAAGAGTTGGGCGCGGCGAAAGCCGCGCTCCGGAAAGACGCCGTTGGCGTCTTGCGGCATCAGCGGTCCTCGGCTAATGCCAAACACTCCATAGAGCAGTTTGGGGTAGCCGAGCAAGATGCGAGGTCGAGTGCTGCGCGCTCGACCTCGCGGCCTAATGAGGCTCCTGCATCAGCGGAAGGGCCGAAAACGGCCGCGCCGGTAGGGGCACGGCGGCTAGGCCGAGGCCGCCGTGGCGGCAGGCCATGGGCTGCCTAGCCACATGGCGTGCCCCTACGAGCCAGGCTCTTGAGGCGTACGCCGCTGGATGGTACGGATGGTGACCCCTGCGCCCCTGCAGTAATATCTGGAGCCTCATCCCAGATAGAGGTTGCGCGCGACATGGCGTCCTCGACGATACGGGATTCCCGCCGGAGGTTCACCCGCCCCGGGTGGGCGGGGCAAACCTCGCGCCGCGCGGCGCTCGGAATGACATGACCGTGGGTTTGGGTGAGTGTGAGCGTTCTTCGCTGGCAAGCACATGTAGGTCGGGCGTTCCCACGTGGCTGGGCGAAGCCGCCATGGCGGCCTCGAGGCCTAGCCACCCCCCGTCCGGCGGGGATAGGAGAGGCTGTTGCATAATTGCATATCGCGGGTCGGCCAGGAGGCCGACCCCTACGCCCGGGAGCGTAGATCGTAGGGGTCGGGTTCCACCCCGACCCGTCAATCCGGGATTACGCAACTACGCCCGGGAGCGTAGATCGTAGGGGTCGAGTTCCACCCCGACCCGTCAATCCGGGATTACGCAACTACGCCCGGGAGCGTAGATCGTAGGGATCGGGTGGCTAGGCCGAAGGCCGCCATGGCGGTCGCCGAAGGCGACCTAGCCATTCCACCCCGACCCGTCAATCCGGGATTACGCAACAGCCTCAGGAATCCCCGCCCTACAGATCGCGCGTCCGACCAACGCTCCACGTTCACACCCCGACCATAGGTTTGGGTTGACACCAGGTGCGGATGCGGGTATATGTATTTCAGGCGCGCGAGCGGCGCGCCGGTTCTTTGTAGGGGTGAGCAACCCAGAGCGGAGGGGCTGATTTGGCAGGGCACACCAGCCGTCGTGAATTCCTGCGGAAGATCGTCGCCACGAGCGCGGGCGCGTATGGTCTGGGACGATTTGCGCGCGGGGCCAGCGCCGCGGCGAAGACGCTGGCGGGCAAGCGGTCGAGAGTGGTGATAGTGCGCTCTTCGGCGCTGGGGCCGTTCGAGGGTCGCCCGCAGCCGGATCAGGGCCTGCTTGCCGAGATGCTTGGGCGCGGCCTGAGCGCGCTGACCGGGGAGAAGTCGGTGATGAAGGCGTGGTCGAAGGTGCTCAAGCCCAACGACCGCGTAGGCATCAAGGTCAATGGTCTGGGCGGGCCGCGCTGCTCGACGCGGCCGGAGCTCGCCAATGCGGTCGCCGCCGGGGCGCAAGCGGCGGGCGTTGCCGCTGATGACATCATCATCTGGGATCGCAGCGACCGCGACCTGGTTAGCGTCGGCTTCGCGGTAAACCGCGGCGCAGGCGTCAAGTGCTACGGCACCGAGGGCGACTACACCGACGAGATGGAGCATCGCTCGTTCCGCGGGCGCATCTCGCGCATCCTCGCCGACCGCACCACCGCGCTCATCAACGTGCCCATCCTCAAGGACCACGATAACTCCGGAGTCACCGCCGCGCTCAAGAATCACTACGGCACCTGCAACAACCCCGGCGCGCACCATGGCAATCACTGCGATCCCTACCTCGCCGACCTCAACGACCTGCCGCTGATCCGCGATAAGACGCGGCTGGTCGTGTGCGACGCGATTCAGGCGGTGTGCGAGGGCGGTCCCGGATTTGCATCGCCGAAATACCTGTGGGATTACCACGGGCTGATGCTGAGCTTTGACCCGGTGGCGGTGGACTTCATCGGCTGGCAGCTTATCGATGGCCGGCGGCGGGAGATCGGGCTGCCGTCGCTGGCGGAGGCGGGGCGCGAGCCGAAGTGGATTGCGACCGCCGCGGCGCTCGGCCTGGGCGCGGCGAGCAAAGACCACATCGAGGTGGTCGAGATAGCGGCGTGAGCCCGGCGGCGGTTTAGAGCCAATCCCCAAAACGGGCAACTGTCATCCCGAGCCCTTCGACGCTGCTCAGGGTAGACTCCGCGAGGGGTCCTCTACCGGGGTTGCAGCGAGGCGATAGGGGATTCCCGCCAAAGGCGGGTAAACCTCGCTTCGCTCGGAATGACACTCCGATAACGTCACAGATGAGGCAACTGGTTTGAAGGATAGAATCGGCAGAAGAGATTTTCTCCGAGGAATGGTGGGAGCAGGCGCGGCGGCGGTGCTGGGCGGCTGCGCCGCAAGGGTTGGGCGGGCGCGCGCCGCGGGAAATGCGACGCCGCGTCTGCCCAAGCACGCGCTGGAGACAAAGCCGATGCTGGCGATCGCCTCCGGCGGCAGCATGGAAGCGCGCGTGCGGGCGGCGGTGGGCGCGCTCGGCGGCATGGCGGCGTTGGTGAAGAAGGGCGCGTCGGTGGTGATCAAGCCCAATGCGGCATGGCAGCGTTCGCCAGGGCAGGCGGCGACGACTAACCCGGAGGTCATGGTCGCGCTGATCAAGATGTGCAAGGAGCAGGGCGCGGGGCGCATCTTGATGATCGAGCACATGATAGATACGCCGCCGCGGCTGGTGTGGGACATCACCGGCCTGGGCGAGGCGGCGCGTGCTGCCGGCGCGGAGGTGGTGTCGGCAGACGACCAGCGCGATTACGTGAAGCTGAAGATCCCCCAGGGCAAGGCGCTGACTTCGGATGAGGTCATTCAAGCGGTGTTGGAGGCCGACGTCTTCATCAACGCGCCGATCGCGAAGGTGCACGACGCGAGCGTCATCACCGCGGCGATGAAGAATATGATGGGCGTGATCTGGGACCGGCAGTACTGGCACCAATCGGGGCTGCATCAGTGCATTGCCGATCTCTCGACCGCAGTGCGACCGGACCTCATCATCCTCGACGCGAACCGCGTGCTCCTGACGGGCGGCCCCAAGGGTCCCGGCACGACCAAGGACGTGGGCGAGGTCGTGGCGAGCTTCGACCCGGTGGCGATCGATGCCTACGCCGCGACGCTGCTGGGCCATCAGCCGCAAGACGTGGCGCACGTCGAGTTGGCGCACCAGGCCGGCGTCGGCGAAATGGACCTGGCCAAGGTCCAGATGAAGCATGTCAAGGCCTAGAGCCGCAACAGTCCGGCGCGTCTCGCAGGGGCTTTTTCTCGCCGCGTTCGTGGTGCTTTTCGCGCTGACGGTATGGCCGACAGGGCTCGCCGCGCCGGTCGAGATTTTTCTGCAAACCGATCCCCTCGCGGTGCTCACCGCCCAGCTCGCAAGCAAGGTCTTCGTCCTCGACCTGGCCTTGCTCGGGCTGCCGGTTGTCGTGCTGGCGCTGCTCGCCGGGCGGATCTACTGCGGCTGGATCTGCCCCCTCGGCACGACGATCGACATCTCCGACCGCCTGTTCTTCGCCAAGACACGCTCGCGCGCCAGCAGCGAGCGGCGCCGCTGGAAGTACTACGCCCTGGCGGCAGTCGTCGTGAGCGCACTGTTCGGCGCGCAGCTCGCGTATTTCATGGACCCGATCGTGGTTCTCACGCGCACGTTGACGTTGGCGGTGTTCGGCCCGGTGGACAGCGCGGTGCGCGCGCTGGCGGGCGTGGGCTGGGTGCGCGACACCTATACCGCCCTTCACGGCCGTCTTCCCTTCCTGGCCGACCAGAGCTTCTTCCCCGCGCAGCCGGCGGTATTCCGCATGGGCGAGGTCGTGCTCGCGGTCTTCGTGGGCACGTTGGCGCTGGGGGCGGTGGAGAAGCGGTTCTGGTGCCGCAACCTGTGCCCGCTGGGAGCGCTGCTGGGGGTGATCTCGCGGGTTCCCGTCCTTCGCCGCCGGGTGAGCGACAAGTGCACGTCGTGCCGGCGCTGTGCGCGCGATTGCGCGACCGGCGCCATTGATGGCGATGACCCGAAGACACATCGCATCGTGGAATGCATCCAGTGCTATAAGTGCGCGGCGGTGTGCCCGGAGCACGCGGTTCGATTCCTGCCGCAGGCGAGCTTCGCGGGGCGCGAGGCGCGGCTCGATCTGTCGCGGCGGCGCTTGCTCGCATTCGGCGCCGCCGGCCTGGGATGGGCCGCCATAGCGCACACTACGACCGCGGCGCGCACCACGGTCATCGGCAATTCTGCCGCCAGCCCGCAGCTGATTCGTCCCCCCGGCGCTCTGCCCGAGCCGGAATTTCTCGACCGCTGCGTGCGCTGTCAGCAATGCGTGAAAGCATGTCCCACCAATGGCCTGCAGCCGGCGCTGTCGGAAGCGGGACTCGATGGCTTGTGGACGCCGGTGCTGGTGCCGCGCATCGGCCCGTGCTCCGAGAAATGCAATCTGTGCGGTCAGGTGTGCCCGACACAAGCGATCGCGCCCATCCGCGCGGAGGACAAGCCGGCGATCTTCATCGGGCAAGCGAATATCGATCGCAGCAGTTGCATCGTGTGGGCGGAGGAGAAAACTTGTCTCGTCTGTGATGAAGTATGCCCCTACAAGGCAATTGAGTGGAAAATCGTAGAAGGAATTAAGCGACCGGTAGTGAATCAGCATAAGTGCACCGGGTGCGGTGAATGCGAAAAGAACTGTCCGGTGCAACCGCTGGCCGCGATACGAGTCTTCTCTCTGGGCGACCGGCGTCACTGGGGCCGAGGGCGCCAGCGTCAATGGCGCTATGGCATACAGCGCGCTGACGAAGGTTGACGGCGCGCTGGCAGGACGCAGGGGTCGAGGTTCTTGTGCTGCGGCTTCGCAGCGAGGCGGGAGAACCTTGGCCGGAGGAGCTCTTGGTACTACCCATCGTCGGGTGATGCCAAGACTCCGTGGGTCAGCGCAGGGAAGGAGGTGAGGTCATGCCGGCAAAGAAGAAGGCGGCCGCGAAGAAGAAGACCGCCAAGAAGAAGTAGATGGATGTTAGTCGCGGGGCGGCAGGGTTCTGCCGCCCCGCGCGTTTATGCGCGCGGGTGTGCTTGGTCGTAAATCTCCTTGAGTCGCGAGCGCGTGACGTGGGTGTAGATCTGCGTCGTGCCCAGGCGCGCGTGACCCAACAACTCCTGCACGACGCGCAGATCGGCGCCGCCCTCCAGCATGTGGGTGGCGAAGGTATGGCGCAGCGCATGGGGGCTGACGCCGCGGCGCGCGCTGGTGAGCATGACGTACTTGTGCACCAGGCGGCGCAGGCCGCGATCGCTCAGGCGCGTGCCATTGCGGTTGAGGAAGAGCGCGGACTCGCCATTGTCCGCTCGGCCGCGCAGCAGCGCCTGGCGGCCGGTTGCCAGGTATGCCTTGAGGGCTTCACAGGCCTTCGATCCCATCAGCACCAGGCGCTCGCGACCGCCCTTGCCTCTGATTCGCAGCTCGGTCGGGCCCGCGATCGCCTGCCCCAGTTGGAGCCCCACGATCTCGCTCGCCCTCATGCCGGTAGCGTAGAGCATCTCAAGCAGCGCGCGGTCGCGCAGCCCAAGCGGGCTGTCAGAGGGCGCCGAAAGCAAGTCCAGCATCTCCTCGGGATAGAGGAAAGCGGGCAGGCGCGAATGGGCGCGCGGCGCGCGAATGCCGACGGTGGGATCGCGGGCGCCGCCGCGGCGGCACAGGTACTTGTAGAGGGAGCGCAGCGCCGAGAGCTTGCGCGCCATGGATGCGCGCTCGTACTGCTGCGCGTGCAGCGCAGCCAGGAAACGGCGCAGCATCAGGGGCTCGGCTTGCCCCCATGACTGCACATCGAAGCGCTCGCGCAAGAAAGCGGCGCATTGCGCGAGGTCGCTCGCGTAGCCGCGCAGCGTGTGCTGCGACACCTGCCGCGCTGAGCGCATGTGCTCGAGGAAGGCGTCGATGTCGCGTTCCATGGTCATGCGATGGTGCGCCCGCATCGGCGCAGGCCGGCTGACCGACAGCGGCGGCTGCGGCTTTGCACCGGCGCGATGGTAGCACAACCGCGGCGGGCATGCAAGCGCTTGGAGGGGCGAGGCACGGCCTGCGCGCCGCCAAACCTATGGAGTGTTTGGCATTAGCGGAGGGCCGCTGATGGCGCAAGACGCCAATGGCGTCTTTCCGGAGCGCGGCTTTCGCCGCGCCCAACTCTTCCGGACGAGGTTCTTTTATGACCGCACCCAACCCGATGAGTCGTTCCGATAATGCAAGCACCTCGATAGGCCGCGCGCTGAGTGGCATGGTCTCAACGAGAGTGCGCATTGACCTGTGGCCGATGCCGCGGTAGAATCGCGCCATGACCGCGGCTGTCGAGTCGCGCCAGCTCTTTCATCTATACGACGGGCGGATGGTGCGTTGAGCGAAGTCACATTCGTGTCGGCCGAAAAGCTGCGCAGAATCTGTGCGGAGATTATGGAGGCTGCCGGCGTTCGCCCCGCCGAAGCGGCGCTGATCGCGGACTGCCTCGTTTACGCCAACCTGCGCGGCGTTGACACGCACGGCGTCATCCGCCTCAAGTTCTACCTCCAGCGGATCGCCGCCGGGGGCGATAATCCGCACGCGCAGATCGCCGTGATTCGCGAATCGCCGACGACGGCGCTGCTCGACGCCGACAATGCCTTCGGCCCGGTGGCGGGGGTGCGCGCGATGGACATGGCGATCGCCAAGGCGCGCGATGGCGGCATTGCTGCGGTCGCGATACGCAACGCCAACCACTTCGGCGCCGCCGCCTACTACGCCGAGCGCCCGCTGTGCGAAGGCATGATCGGCATCTGCATGGCCAACGTCGTGGCCTCGATGCCGCCGCCCGGCGGGCGCGCGGCGCGCGTGGGTAACAGCCCGATTGCTTTCGCCTTCCCCGCCGCCGAGGAGCCGCCGGTGATCTTCGACGCTGCCACCAGCGTCGCGCCGTGGGGCGCGCTGATCGAAGCCAAACTGCACGGCGAGCCGCTGCCGCCCGACAGCTTCCTCGACCGCGACGGAAAGTTCACGCGCGATGCCGAGGCGGTGCTTGACGGCGGGTTCCTGGTGCCCATCGCCGGTCACAAGGGCTTCGGCCTGGCGCTGTCGATCGCGCTGCTGACTGGTCTCTTGGCGGGCGGGGTGTTCGATACCGAGATCACCTATCCATATGGCGATGTCTCGATTCACGGCAACAACTCTTTTCTGATGATCGCGCTGCGGGTGGATGGCTTTGCGTCGCTGGAGGAATACACGCAGCGGATGGATGAGGTGATTCGGCTGATCCGCGCCACGCCGACGGTCGAGGGCGTGGAGCGCGTGCTTCTGCCCGGTCAGCGCGAGCACGAGACGGCCAACGAAAGGTCGCGCCGCGGCATTCCCCTATCCCGCGAGCTGAAAGCCGAGCTGGAGGGGCTGGCCGCGAGCGTCGGCATCCGGATTGATCTGTAGCCTGGCCGCGCGGGGAACAAATCATGATGCGCATAGACGCACACGTGCACGTGAGCCTGGAGCCGGGCTACGTTGAGCGCCTGGTCGCCGAGATGGATCGCCTCGGCTTTGACCGGGCGCTGCTTAATGGGTTTGTGGGCTACGGAGATCAATCGGGCAATGACGCGGTCGCACAGGCGATGGCGCGTCACGCGGATCGGATCATCGGCGCGGCCTATCTGGACCTGGCATCGCAGGGCGCGGCGGAGGTGCGAGCTTTTCGCGAGCGAGGCTTTCGCGCGCTGAAGCTCATCGGGCCGCCGGCGAGTTATGATGACCAGCGGTTCTACCCGATTTACGACGAAGCCGCGGCGCTCGGCATGCTGTGCCTTTTTCATACGGGCATCGTGTCGCGCTCCGCGCCGCCGATTGACCGCGCGCACGATGTCAACAATGACCGCATGCGGCCGGTCTATCTCGACACCATTGCGCGGCAGATTCCCGAGCTCAACATCGTCGGCGCGCATTTCGGCAACCCGTGGTACGACGAGGCCGCCATGGCCGCACGCTGGAACCCCAATCTCTACTGGGACCTGAGCGGTTCGACGCTAAAGTACCGCACCGCCGAGGATCTCTCGCGCCTGTTGTGGTGGACCGAGACGAGCCGTTACCGCGACCCGCTCGGCCGCCCGGCGTGGCAGAAGATCGTATTCGGCTCCGACGTGCCCATCGCGGAGATCGGCGAGGTGGCGCAGGACTACGAGCGCGTGCTCCATGCGCTCAACGTCCGCGACGACATTCACGCGGCCATATTCGGCGGGACGGTGGCGAAGCTGCTGGGGATCGCGTGAGCGCCCGCGGCCTCGTGCGTATGATTGGGCGCGGCCTCGCCCTTCGACCCTTCGACGCGCTCAGGGTCGTCCCGAGCGGAGTCGAGGGACGACGAGCTCGAAGCAAGCGCTGACGCCGCGCCCAATCACATGCATCGTCGCCAGGCGGCGCGGCGCCGCCACACTAGTGCTTTCTTGTACATCTGTTGTTACTATACCACCCTCACCTCAATGGCTAGGCCTGAAGGCCGCCACAGCGGCTCCGACTGCGTCGGAGCTTAGCCGTCCTCTCCCGCCTTCGCGGGCATCGAAGCCCAGCTTCCGCCTTCGCGGACGACGATTCAGCCTTCGTAGCCGAAGCTACTTCGGCGAAGTGGGCAGTTCCGCTCCGGCGGACGAAGGCGTCGGCGGGCGAAGTTGCCCTGGCAGGGAGAGGAGGAACCTGGCCCGACCCCTCTCCCTTCATGGGAGAGGCGGGGTGAGGGTGGTCGGCCAGGTAACAGCAATCTTACAAGACAGCACTATTGACGGTCGCATAATAGGTTATACGTCAAACCGCTATTTGCGAGCGTCAAGTCCCATCGCTAGCCTCGAACGTAATATGCGAGCTTCACTGGGAGCCTAGTGCACCGTCAGTCATGAATCACGGGATAAAGTCGCTTCAACTTGATACGGGCGTCTTGGGCGGGCGTGGGTCAGCTTGCGCGCCGCTGCCTTGCCGGCTTTCACCATCTCCCCCAACTGCTGTCGTTCGTCAACGGTCAGTTCTACGATATACTTCTTCTTCATGGGCTGCCACCTCGCTGCTGCGATGTTTGCTGCGTCGGTTGACGGCGATCTCAGCCATGGCAGCCCATTATACCTCAAATCCTGCAAATCACTGTTGACGGTGCACTAGCAACCCCCGCAGGATCTTGACGTATCGCGGTACCGCTTCCGCGGGATCCTCGTCAGCCTCGTGCTCGATGGTCAGGTAGCCGCGGTAGTTGACGCCGCGCATAATGTCGATGATGCGCTTGAAGTCCATCGGCTGCTTGCCCTTGCCGCCGGGGTTGACCTCGGTCTTGAGGTGCATGGTGATGGCGTACTTGGCGACGAGGGCGGTGTCTGCATAGGGATCGGCGGTGTGATAGTTGCCGGGGTCGAGGTTGAGGCCGAACCAATCGCTCTTGACGCCGTCGCAGATGCGCTGCGTTTGCTCGCCCGTGCCGGTGATACCGCCGTGGGTTTCGAGGCCGCACATGACGCCGCGCGTGCCGCCATATTCGCTGACCTGCTGGATAGCGTCGGTGCACCAGCGGAGCGTGTCGTCGTAGGTCTGGCCCTCGTGGATGTTGCCGGCATAGATGCGGCAGAACGGCGCGCCGAGCGCCGCCGCGTGGTCGATCCACAGCTTGACCCACGTGATGTCGTTGTCGCGCTCGGGGCCGGGCGGGCGGCAGAAATCGTTGCGGTGCCCGGTGCCGCTGATGTCGAGGCCGGCGAGATAGCATCGGCGCTTGATGCGACAGAGGTAGTCGTCCTCGACCGGCGTGGGGAAGTAGTAGCCGGTCGGCTCGACCCCATCGAGGTCCATGCCGGCGCAGGTGTCGATGAAATCCTCGACCGTCATCGTCGGCTTGGCGCCGGACAGGTAACGGCGGTATGAGTAAGCGGCGCAGCTCAGCTTGAGCCGCGGTCCCTGGCGGCGAGCGATCGGCTCGCGCGCATAAGCTCGTGCCGCGCCGGCGCCGGAGGCTGCGGCGCCCGCCGCCGCAAGCGCCGCCGCGTCGCGCAGGAATTGTCTTCGCGTCGTGCGCAGTGGATCCATAGTCTCGCCTCTCGTCGTTGTGTGATCGCGCCGGTGCAGGCGTCACTCACCTTTTCACCGCGCAGCGGATGTGTCCCTGCTGCGGCAGGCTTTGTCGCGCGACGGTCGAACCGGGTCATGCATGAACCGAATGCTGACCACATTGGTCTTGATCGCCGCGAGTGCGGCGGCGCTCGCGGCAAGAGCGGAGGCAACGCCGATGAACATCGGGTCGGCCAAGCAGCTTTTCGTTGACGGCGCGCTCATCGAATCGAGCCGCGGCGTAACCTTGACCATGAACCCACCGCGCAAGACGGGCGAGAAGTGCATCGCCCCCGACCGCCCGTGGGAGAGCTACGGCGTGTGCGCTTACAACAGCGTGACGGAGGACGGCGGCATCTACAAGCTGTGGTACGACGCCATCGCCAATGACGACAGCCGCTGGCTGTGCTATGCCACCTCGACCGACGGCGTGCACTGGGAAAAGCCGGCGCTTGGCATAGTAGAGTTCGGCGGCGCGAAAGATACCAATATCGTCTTCCCGCTGGAGAAGAAGGACCACGAGCCGGGCTGCGTGTTCATCGACCGCAACCCGAAATGCGCGGCCGATGCGCGCTACAAGATGGTGTGCAGCTACGACGGCCCGGGCGGCCCCGGAACCTATGTCTTTCAGTCGGCCGACGGCCTGCGCTGGCGGCCGATAAGTGACAGGCCGTCATTCCGTAGCAGCGACACCGGCAACGTCGCGTTCTGGGACGACCGCATCGGCCGCTACGTCGCCTACATCCGCACCTGGACGCCGCTGCGCATGGTCGGCCGCTGCGAGTTCGACGACCTTGCCGACTTCGGCAAGGAGCAGGTCGTCTTCGGCTACGACGCGCAAGATCCGCCGGATATGGATTTCTATACCAACGCGGCGGTGAAGTACCCGTACGCGGAGAACGTCTATCTCATCTTCCCCAGCGCGTACTTCCACTACCCCGAGCCGCCGGTGGGCAAGTACCGCAACGACGGGCCGCTGGACATCCGCTTTGCCGTCAGCCGCGATGGGATTCACTTCGCCCGGCCCGATCGCAAGCCGTACATCGGGCTCGGCGTCAAGGGCCGCTTCGACGACAGCGCGATGTACATGACGACCGGCATGATCCGCCACGGCGCGGAGCTGTGGCAGTATTACGAGGGCTACGATTTCACGCACGGCGCATACCACGTGGCGACGGATAAGTTCACGGGCGTGATCTCGCGCGTGGTGCAGCGGCTGGATGGATTCGTTTCGGCGGACGCGGCTTACGACGGCGGCGAGCTGACGACGGTGCCGGTCGTGTTTGCGGGCACGCGGCTGGAGCTTAACGTTGACGCGAGTGTCGCCGGCTCGGTGCGGGTCGAGGTGCTTGACGCCGGCGGCAAGCCTGTCGCCGGATTTGCGCTTGCAGATGCGGACGCAATCAAGGGCAACTACGTTGACAAGGTGGTGACCTGGAAGGGCGGGGAGGACGTGAGCGCGCTGGCGGGCAAAGCCGTGCGGCTGCGGTTCGTGATGCGGGATGCGGCAGTCTACGCCTTTCAGTTTGTACATTAGCCGCGCGTGAAAGGACACACAATGGCCGATCAACGGACTCTTCGTATCTACCTCTGCCTGCCGTTTCGGCTTGACCTAGACGATGGCGACTACGATATTCCCGGCGCCGAGGGGGTCACCGTCGAGCGCCTAAGTTTGAGCAACAATCACCATCTCTTTGTTACTCGTCACGTAAGAACTGGACGACTTGAGGCACAAGTAGTGCCGAATTCGGAAACCGCGCGCCTGAGTGAACTGCGGAAGGGCAGCGCATCTTACGAGATACCGGTGCATACGCTCGTTTGGTATGACTTCCCTTTGGGCGTGACCCGCGGAGGAAGAGTACGGTCAGTGGTGCGTCGGAAGCTGTGCTGCGCTGAACAGCTAGCGATGAACGCGACCAATCGGATGATAGACGCGTATAGGTGCTTCTCTCTGGGTGGCAGGCTCGGTGCTTACCGTGTCACAGAACTGAATTGCCGCATGGGCTGGTGCCTAACTACCGACGATGGGCCGTCAACGGCAATCAGTCTTGGCTCGGGGCCGCAAGCGCTAAGCAGCACCCTGACCGACAAGGAGCGAGAACGCGTCGCTCGTCACCTTAGAAGTGGCCACGTGCCATTTGCGGAGGATCGGTTGATGGGGGACGCCTACTCTGCTTTCCTTCGCGGAGAGTATTGTGCTGCGATTACCGCGGCCGTCACGGCTTTGGAGTCCGCCGTCGCATACTGGTTCGCCGACACGTTCATGGAAAATGGCCTCGACGAGAGGACGGCGCATGAACGCGCTGATAAGATCAGTCGCATGGGCATTGCGGCGAAGCTCAAGCTCGTTCGATCTTTGGAGCCGTCCCTCGATCCCGTGTTGACGTCCGTTCCTGGAGCTGTAAGTGACCGCAACAAGATTGCGCATAGGCCGGACGAAGTGCGGCTGGATCCGACGACGACGGAAGCCCACCTCTCCCTCATTCACAAGGCGATCGACGCTCTTCATAACGTCACGCATCCTCTGTTGAAACTACAGAAGCGCCTTGCGCTGCGCCGAGACAGCGAGGATGCGCTGAAGTTGTCGCTGGATGCGACACTTGGTCTCCTCAAAGGTCCGTGGTGGATCGATGCCATCACATGGCAGGTCGCGGGAACTATGGACCAGCAAGCGAAAGAGACAGCAAGAGCCGAACCGTTCGAACTGCGGCAAGAGTGGCTTCCCGAAATGTTTCGGCTCTTACGGCAGACCGTCGAGAACGCGACAAGCGACTTGGCTGAGAGGGGCCTCAAAGTTCAGGCGTCGGATACATCCATCACGATCCGGTGTTCCGAGGGGACGCGCGCCCCCAGTTAGCATACACACGAGCCTTAGAGCCTCTAACAAAGCTGACGCTTACTATGATGTCATTCTGAGTGAAGCGAAGAATCTTGGTCTCGCTCTGACCCTGCCAAGACCCTTCGCTAGCGCTCAGGGTGACGGGATACTGCGGTCTTGTTAGAGGCTCTTAGAGACCGAGCGGGTGGGACACTAACGAGCCTGCCGCTCGACGAAGGAGGTGTGACAATGGACTGGCAAGCATGGGGTAAGAGGCTGAAGCAAGTGCTGGAGCTGCCGCGCAGCGCGGTGGCGATCACGTACACCGACACGCCGCCGCAGCAGCCGGCGACGCGCAAGTGCAGCGTCTGCGGGCTGCTCAAGAACGTCGCCGAGGGCGAGACCTTTGTCCTGACCGCGGAGAACTCGCGCTGCCCGGGTGGGTCGCAGTACCTCGGGCTGCAAGCGCAGCACCCCGAGCGAGCACGCGCGCTGCGCAGCTTTCTCATCAACGGCGAGAAGCTGTTCGCGTCGCCCGCGTGCATCCTGCGCGCGGCGGCGATGAGCGAGGCCAAGCCGCCCTTTGGCGCCGCCGAGGCGATCCTGTTCGCGCCGCTGGAGCAAGCCCCACAGCCGCCCGATGTGACGGTGTTCCTGTGCAACGGCTGGCAGGCGGCGCGGCTGATCAACCTCGCGTACTATCTCGACGGCGCGCCAATGCGCTGCGACCCGACCGGATCGCTGTGCCGCTCGGCGGTGACCTATCCGCTGGTGACGGGGCGCGTGAACGTGACCTTCGGCGATGTCACGGCGCGCAAGATGGAGAAGTTTCCCGAGGACGTGGTGTTCGTCAGCCTGCCGTATCTTGCGCTGCGCAACGTCGCGGACAGCATTGATCGCTGCACCGCCGGCACGGCGAAGACCGAGATTCCGGCCGAGTTCCGCCGCGAGATCGAGCAGATCGAGGGGCGCGGGGAGGTGTAGGAGGAGACCATTAACCGCCGATGAACGCGGATCAACGCCGACCGGGACCGGATCGCCGCGTGGACGCGGCTCCCACTACTTGGGCAACCGCCGATAAACGCCGACGAAGGCGGATCGGAACTCCTCTCCCTTCAAGGGAGAGGCCGGGTGAGGGTGCTGGCCAGGCAACGGCGGCCTGGCAAGTATGCGGCGGGAAAGCCGACGTGTCTAGACGCGGCTGGGCGGAGAGGTCAGTCGGCGTCGGACCGCAACTCCTTGGCGCGGGCGCGGTTCTTGCCGACCTGCGCGACGACGACTAGCAAGGCTCCGGTGAATACCAGGGCCCACCCAATATGAAGTAAGATTCCGGGAAGCCGCGGGCGACCAAGGAACAGCTGTATCGCCGGAACGATGAGCACGGCTATCCCTAGCACGGCAAGAAAGTTGGCGATCCTGATCAGCCTTCCCCATCGCTTGACGGCCGCCGACTGCTGGCCGGGCGCCGGAACGATGCGCCAGTATCCGAGCTGCGCCTGAACCACCGTTGTGAGCCACCACATGCTCGGGATAATCAACGCAGATGCGGCGACAAACCATAGCCAGCGGTCGGAGAACAGGTAGACTGCGGCGCCGACGCAGACCCCGGCGACTGCGCCGACCAGAACCGCCAGTATGTGCATGTTGGCGATTTCGAGCCACGTGCCGCAGGCGTGGCACTCGCGCAGCCCCCGGCTCCACTCCAGCCGCGTGCGCGGCCAGGCGTTGATCGGCGCGCCACAACGAGGACACTTGATCGTGGTCGTGAGCATGGCGGCCCCCCCTCGGTGATCATACCATAACGCCTGCGCCACCTTTCGCAAGCGAGCCTACTTCGCCAAGGCTGCGTAGGCCAGAGGACGCCTGCGCTACCCCTTGATGCGGATCGCGATCACGCTGTCCCAGCGGTCGGGCGCGCGCGACGGGAGGTTGCTCAGCGTCAGCCGGTCGCCGTCCTGCTTGACTGAGACGCGGTCGCCGGTCGCCAGCACTTTCGCCGATGTGACGGACACGTTTAGCCCCGGGACCTGCACCGTCTCGCCCGGCCATTGGAACAGGTGCAGGTAAACCGTGTCGCCCTTGGCCGTGGTCAGGCCGAGCGCCTCGTCCGCGAACGGCGCGCGCCCGCAGGCGGCGCACCGCCCGCAGCCGTAGATCGCCTCGCCATTGACCTTCATCCACCGCCCGACCTGCTTCAGCCGCATCTGCGCCATCGCGGGGAACGTCCCGTCGGGCTTCGGCCCGACATTGAGCAGGTAATTCCCGCCGCCGCTGACGCAGCGCACCAGGTTCCGGATGAGAGTGGCGGTGGACTTGTATTTGCCGTTGCCGGGGACGTAGCCCCAGTTATCGTTCATGGTCATGCACGATTCCCAGGGGCGGGTCGAGGCCTTGATCTCCTGCTCCGGGGTATCGAAATCCTCCGGGAGCTGCGAGCGATTGTTGATGATGATGTGCGGCTGAAGGCGCCGCACCATGGCGTTGAGCTTCTGCGACTGCCAGGCATTGGCGTCATGGGGCCAGCCGCCATCGTACCACAGGATATCAATGCGGCCGTAGTTGGTCATCAGCTCGCGCACCTGCGCGTGGACGTACTTGATGAGCTCAGCCCAGCCCTGCGGATCCTTCTCCGGCCCATCCCAATATGCTTGATAGCGCCAGTCCAGCAGCGAATAGTAGAAGCCGACCTTCATGCCCGCCTTGTGGCAGGCGTCCACATAGGCGCGAATGAGGTCGCGGCTGGCCGCGGTCTTGGGCGCGGTGAAGCTGGAGACCCGGCTGTCAAAGAGGCTGAAACCGTCGTGGTGGCGCGAGGTGAGCACCATGTACTTCATGCCCGCGTCCTTCGCCATGGCGACCCATGCGGCGGGGTCGTAGCGGGTCGGCTTGAAGCGATTGGCGAAGAGCGCGTACTTATCGGCCGGGATCTTCTCGGTGTGCATGACCCATTCGCCGCGCGCGGGGATGGCATAGACGCCCCAGTGGATGAACATGCCGAAGCGCGCATCGGTCCACCACTTCATGCGCGCGGCATCCGCGGCTTTCTGCTTCGCCATCTGATCCTCCTGGGTTTGAGCGTTTGCGGGCCGGTTGGCCCTCAGCGACACACCCACAAGCGCGGCGCAAGTCGCCACCAGCGCGATGACCACCGGCGAGCGGCCGGCGAAGCTCCTCGCGCCGAAATGGAATCGCCCCTTCAGCGGAGGCTCACCTGCGGCGGATTGGCGTACTGGTCGTAGAGCGCGGCCAGCGCCGCGGCATCCGCGGGGCCATCGTGAAGATAGAACCGATAGCGCAAGGTCAAGGTCTGGCCCTTGGCGAGCGTGTACGCGCCGGGCTCTTCATCGCGGATGCCCTCGAAGTCGTGTATGCCGAACGGATTGGCCGCGAACAGCCCGTAGTCGCGGACATGCCAGTAGGTCGGGTGGCGCAGGTTGCGCGGATCATCGAATATGGTCACGCCGACGATCTTGCCCTGCACCGGGCCGGAGTAGTCAACCCAGTCGGCGCGCTTGCCCCAGGTTTCGCGGTCCTTCTGGCCGGCGGAGTTGAGGATATGCCCATGGCCGCGCGTCAGGGTGATCGAGTCGGCGAGCCGCAGCCCGAGCGTGCCTTCCTTGGTGTCGCCGAATTTCACCTGGCCCTCGGCGGCCGTGATGGCGATGTCGAAGTCGAAGAGGCGGCCTGTCGGCACGCGATATACCCGGACGTCGCGGACATCCTCGCAGACCGTGTTGCCGCCGGGGGCGATCCAATCGTTGTCCGTTCGCAGATGCCCCATCGCCGGCCCGCTGGTCAGGATAACGAGCGCACGCTGCACGATGCGCCCCGTCTCCTTCGATTCGGTCCAGAAGTCCACGCCGTTGACGTCGCCGTGGTCGAAGAACAGGCCGCGGTGGTGCTGGTGATCGTTCGATTCCCCGGCAACTTGCGCCATCGGGAAGGCGCGGGTGATGGTCTCGCCGCCGGGACCGATGATGGGCCAGCAGTACGGCTTGGGGCGATCGTCCGCAGGGGACGGGTTGGGGCGAGCATCGCCGGGATGATACACCGTTACTGGGCTGCCATCAACGGCGAATTCAACCGCGGCGAGCGCATCGGCGGCACCAGCCGCGGCCACGCGCCTGACCTGGACGCCTTTGGCAGGGACCTCCTTCGCCAACGGCTTGGGGCTCCATGCGAACGTATAGGACTGCGAGGCGCCCTGAGCAAGGTCGAGGATGAAGGTGACTTCGCTCGCCCCGGCGCCGCTCTCGACCGTGCATGGCACAGGCGTGCCGCGCGCATCGAGCAGCGACCCGGATTGCATGCCCTTTGGCGGCGCCGGCAGCTCGACGGTAATCGGTTGGCCGGCATAGGCTCGCCCGGCGGCATTGACGACGATGGTGTAAGTCGGCTTCGCCTTGGCGGCGGCCGCGTGAGCAGCGCTTGCGATCGCCATGCAAGCGGCGACCGCGATCGTGGTCAGAACATATCGCTTCATGATCCCGTCCTACGCCTCCGTGATGGTGGCGGCCTTCAGGCCTAGCCACTCTAGCCTGGATTATTCACCACCAGCGTGTGGCGGGTGCACACTGTCATTCCGAGCGCAGCGAGGAATCCCCTATCGTTGGCGCTTCCTGGTAGGGGATTCCTCACTCCGCCTTG
>Ga0315280_10002563_pt1 | contig 29331 bp, 30 predicted proteins | sample YL17G06_40_MG_FD_203697 | JGI IMG/M metagenome (GOLD analysis project Ga0315280, IMG submission 203697) | Sediment microbial communities from Yellowstone Lake, YNP, Wyoming, USA - YL17G06_40 | ecosystem: Environmental > Aquatic > Freshwater > Lake > Sediment | place: USA: Wyoming | collected... | reverse complement strand
GCGAAGCATCTCCCTGCGGCGACTTGTCGCCACTTTCGGCTGATGCAGGCTGCTGAAAACGCGCGCTTCTTTGCCCTTCGACACGCTCAGGGCGAGCGGTTTGAGGTGCCTGCGCGTCTCCGCTCATAGTGAGCCTGCGCGTCTCCGCTCGTGCTGAGCCTGCGCGTCTCCGCTCGTGCTGAGCCTGCGCGTCTCCGCTCATGGTGAGCCTGTCGAACCATGAACGGAGCAGGGGTTTTTCAACAGTCTCGATGCTTTGCCGCTGTGAAGGCTTGCTAAACCTCTCTTCGAGTAAGAGGCCGCGGGCCCTGCAATTGCGTCAAGGGGCTCTTGCGTCCAAAATCTATCTAGGGACAAGCCTGGAGGGTTTCCTTTAATGAACGAACGTCAGTTGCCCATCATCGTCGGAGCGGCCCAGTACGCCAATCGCTCCGATAACCTCGCCGACGCTCTGGAGCCGCTGGAGATGATGGTCAGGGTAGCCAGGCAGGCCGAGGAGGATGCGGAGTGCCGGGGGCTCCTGGGGCGGCTGGATTCGGTTGGGGTGGCCAATATTCTATCCTGGTCCTATGCGGATGCCCCTGGCTTGCTGGCCGAGGCCGTCGGCGCCCAACCGACCGATAAGACCTACACGACCGTTGGTGCCACCGCGCCCCAGTGGTTGATCAACCGCACAGCCGAGCGCATCGCCCGGGGAGAAACTCGTCTGGCCCTGGTGGCAGGGGCTGAAGCGATGCGCTCGGTGGTGAGGCTGGGGGCCAGCGGCCGGCGCGGCTGGCAGCGCGGGCGGCGCTGGACACCTCCCGAATCTATGGTCGGGGACGCCCGAGTGGGGAGCAGCGACATCGAGATACGCCACGGTGCCAATGCGCCGCTGCGCATCTACCCCCTGTTCGAGAATGCAATCCGCGCCCACAAGGGGCGCTCCATCGCCGAGCACCAGGAGCGGCTCGCCCTGCTGTGCGCCCGCTTGGCCCAGGTGGCCAAGGGCAATCCATTTGCCTGGTTCCGCGATGGCAAGACAGGGGACGAGATCGGGACGGTCACCCCCGACAACCGTATGATCTGCTTTCCCTACCCTAAGTACATGAACGCCATCATGGAGGTGGACCAGGCGGCGGCGGTGATCATGACCAGCGTGAGCACAGCTCAGGAGCTGGGCATCCCGAGGGAGAAGTGGGTCTACATCTGGGGATGCGCCGACGCCGTCGACCTCTGGTACTTCAGCGAGCGGCTCAACTACTACAGCTCGCCGGCCCTGGCCCTGGTCGGTCGAAAGGTTCTGGAGATGGCCGGCCTTAGCATCGGCGAGATCGACTGTTTCGACCTTTACAGTTGTTTTCCCTGCGCGGTGGAGATCGCTCGCGACATGCTGGGCATCGCCGAGGACGATCCCCGCCCCATTACCCTGGCGGGCGGCCTTCCCTACTTCGGCGGCCCCGGCAACAACTATAGTCTGCACGCCATATGCGCCATGGTGGAGCGGCTGCGCAGGGAGCCCCAGCGCAAGGCCCTGGTGTCCGCTATGGGCTGGTACGTCACCAAGCACGCTCAGGCCATCTACAGCGGGGTACCGCCAGAGCGCGAGTGGAGAAGGGCCGACTCGCCACGGGATCAGGCGGAGTTGGACGCCATGCCCCACCCAGCCGTGGTGGAGGTGCCGCGCGGAGTTGGGGCGGTAGAAACGTATACCGTCGTCTTCGATCGCGCTGGCGAGCCGGAGTTCGCCATAGTGGTCGGTCGCCTGGAAGACGGGGGCAGGTTCATCGCCAATACGGAGCCGGACCCAGAACTCCTGCGCTGGATGACCCAGGAGGAGATGGCGGGCCGGGGGGCGAAGGTGAGACACGATGGCGAGACGGGCCGCAACATCGTAACCATAGAGTGAGAATCTGGCCTTGAGGGCCAGCCGATACGAGGGGGGCTATGAGTTTTGAGACTATCCTCTACGAGAAGAAGGACCGCGTCCTCACCATTACCCTGAACCGGCCGGAGGTGCTGAATGCTTTCGTGCTCACCATGGGCTGGGAGATGCTGCAAGCCTTCCATCAGGCTGAGGACGATGAGGACGTTGGTTGCGTCATCCTGACGGGCGCCGGTCGGGGCTTCTGCTCGGGCGCTGACGTGCGGGAATTCCAGGCGAACATCGAAAGGGGGACGGCGGGCAGTCTTCAGCCAATCCCCGAAAGCCTCTGTCAGCTCATGTTCAATCTGAAGAAGCCGACCATAGCTGCTGTCAACGGGCCGGCGGTGGGAGTGGGTTTCACCATGACCCTGCCCTGCGACATCCGCATCGCCTCCGACCGCGCTCGCTTCGGGGCGATATTCGTGCGGGTAGGCCTGGTCCCCGAATTCGGCAGCACCTTCCTCCTACCCCGCTTGGTGGGCTTGGCCAAGGCCAAAGAGTTGAGCCTCCTCAGCCGCATCATCGACGCCCAGGAGGCCCTGAACATGGGGCTGGTCAGCAAGGTGATGCCCCACGAGGAACTGATGCCGGAGGCGATGTCCCTGGCTACGACTCTGGCCCAGGGGCCGACTCTCACCCTGGGGTTGGCGAAACAAGCCCTACACCAGGGGCTGGTGTCGGACCTGGCCGGCGCTGAGGCGCAGGAGACCCGCATCCTTGATACCTGCCGGCGCTCGCCCGAGCACGCCGAGGGGGTCAGGGCCTTCCTGGAGAAGCGACCACCCCGATTCCACTAGAGCATGGGCGGTGCAGCGGCCGCTTCACCCGCTACTCGAATGAGTATATCGGCCCGAAGTACTCCCACTTGCCCTTGCTATTCTCCAGCACGACATGCTCCATGGGGCCGGCTTGGAGGGTGTAGTGGTCGGTGTCGCTTATGGTGACATTCACGCCGTCCAGCAGCAGGTCGCTATGGTAGTCCTTTATGGACTCGATGGCGTCCATCAGGCCCTGCCGGGTCAGATTGTCACAGGTCCGGCTGAGGGCCTCGACCATCAGCTCCGCCGTCAACTGGGCATAGACGGTGAAAACGCCGGGGGTTGGCCCACCATATTTCTGCATGATCTCATGGTGTTTGGCTATCGCCGGGTCGTCCGTCCAGTCCGGCAGCTTGAAGGCGTTGAATGAGATCAGGCCCTCTGCCAGTTCAGCCGGGACAAACTGAAACAGGATCGGGTCGGAATTGGTGTAGCTGGCCATGAATTGGGGATGCCAGCCCATCTGGTCGGCCCCCCTGATAGCCTGAGCGGTGAAACCGGGCGTCGTGTAGAGGATGACCACCTCAGCGCCCGCGTTCTTAATGTTCATCATTTGGGAACGGATATCGACGGCAGAGGCTTCATAGCTCTGCTCGGAGACTAGCTCGTTCTTTTCGGGGTCGAGGCCGTTCTTCACCCCTTCCAGGCCATCCCAGCCGAGATACTGGTTCTCGTAAAGGACACCCACCTTCTTACCCGGCAGATTCTCGGAGATGTACCGGCCAAAGAAGGTCCCCTCCGTGCGGTAGTCGGGCACGCCGCCAACGGACCAGGGGAATTTCTCAGGCTCGGCACCATAGCTGTGCGCTCCGCCCGTGATAAACAGGTCGGGCACACCGATCTCGTTGAGGTACGGCTCAACGGAGGAATGGGGCAGGTCGCCCACTGCCCCGAAAATGGCGAAGACCTGGTCCCGCTCCAGCAGCTTGCGGGTCGCCTCAAGACCCTTTGCCGGGTCGTTGCCGTTGTCCTCCACCTTTAGGACGATCTGGCGGCCGCAGACGCCCCCCTGGGTCTCGTTGATGTACTTGAAGTAGGCTTGGTGCGTCTGAGGAAGCATGGCATAGACGGCTCCGAAGGCGCCGCTAAGCATGGCGTGCTGGCCGAGGATTATCTCCTTGTCGGTGATGCCTGGTACCGCTGCCCCCTCGGTGGGCGTACGGACTGGTGTGGCGGCGCCAGCGGTGGTGGCGGTGGCGGCAGGAGTGGTGGTGGCGGCCTCCTTCTCTTCGCCTCCGCAGGCTAATGTCAAAGGGATGGTGGCCAGGCATGCCAGAAGCAAGATGGCCAGAAGGCTCCTGGGCTTGCAGGCTATGAGTACCGGCTGCATGGATCTCATCTCTATCTCCTCCGCGTGCGAATCTATCAGCATTGTAGGCTGATGGCACCCAATGTCAAGCCTCGCCCAGGCCTTGACCGCGGCGTATCAGCGGCGGCGAACCGCTTGGGGCACCCATCGAGGGCCGCTGTGCCTGCAGGCGATGGGACAACGGCCGCGACAGCGCTCAAATTGAAAGATTTGTTGTCCATGCTATACTAGCTATGCCAGGAGAGGAGGGGTTCTGAGGATTGCACGGGCGAGACCTTATATCTATTGCTGATCTGTCCCCGCAGGACATCCGGCGGGTAGTCGACACGGCCCTGATGATGAAGAACGGCCGCTCGTCGCCTGTGCTGAAGGGGAGGGCCCTGGCCCTTCTGTTCGAGAAGCCGTCCCTGCGCACGCGGGTGAGCTTCGATGTGGCGATGCAGGAGCTGGGCGGCTATGCCCTTTATCTATCGCCGGCGGAGGTAGGCCTGGGCGAGCGAGAGCCCGTGGCAGACGTGGCGCGGGTTCTCAGTCGCTACGTCGACGCCATCGCTGCCCGTACCTTCAAGCATGAAACGGTGGAAGAACTGGCTCGCTGGGCCGATGTCCCGGTGATAAACGCCCTCTCCGGTGGCGAGCACCCCTGTCAGGCCCTGGCTGATCTCCTGACCATCTACGAGAAGAAGGGGCGCTGGCGAGGCCTCGTCCTCTCCTTTGTGGGCGATGGTAACAATGTTGCCCGCTCGCTCATGCTGGGGGCGGCCTTGGTAGGAATGGACTTTCGAATTGCCTCGCCCCAGGGCTACGGCATATCCACAGCCCTGGTGGACAAGGCGAAGAGTTTAGCCGCTGCCTCGGGGGCGGCAATTGCCTGTGTTGAGTCGCCCCAGGAGGCGGTTTGCGCTGCCGATGTAGTCTATACTGATGTCTGGACGAGCATGGGCCAGGAGAAGGAGCAGGCGGAGCGGCGGCGGGCCTTCGGCGGCTATCAGGTGAATGCCGAACTGCTCGCCCTGGCCTCGCCTGATGCCATCGTGATGCATGATCTGCCTGCCCGTCGCGGCGAGGAGATAGCGGACGAGGTGATCGAGGGGCCTCAATCGGTGGTCTTTGACCAGGCGGAGAACAGGCTACACGCCCAAAAAGCCGTTCTGTCCCTTATTCTGGGCGGAGAGGGGGCTTAAGGGAAATGGGTGGCTTCATCAACAGGATCGAGGACGCTCTAGGGCAGTTCGGGCCGGCCAGTGTTGTCGACATCCTGATCATCGCTGTCATCATCTACCTCGTTCTTCTGCTCATGCGGGGAACCACCGCCGTCTATCTGGCGCGGGGCATTGTCATCCTGCTGGCGGTGGCTTTCGTTCTGGTGAGGCTTTTCGAGCTTACGGTTCTGGATTGGCTCGTCCGCAACTCCTTCCCGGCCCTGCTGATCGCCATCCCCATCATCTTCCAACCGGAGATCCGTCGCTTCCTCGAGCGGGTAGGGCGAACCGGTCGCCTGGGGCGGGCGCTGTTTCCCGCCTACGATAGCGTTCTCGACGCGGTGGTCGAGGCCTCGGAGAATCTCTCCCAGCGCCGCCACGGCGCTCTGATGGTGTTGGAGCGGGAGACGGGGCTGGAGGACTATGCCGATACAGGCGTGCGGCTCGATGCCACACCCTCTGTGGAGCTCCTTGAGGGCCTCTTCTATCCCAACTCGCCCCTTCACGACGGGGCGCTGATCCTCCGAGGCGATCGGGTGGTGGCTGCTGGCTGCACTCTTCCCCTCTCGGACAGAGTGGATCGCGGCCATATGGGCACCCGCCATCGGGCGGCCTTGGGCATCAGCGAACGGACGGATGCCGTGTGCGTCGTTGTCTCTGAGGAAAGGGGCGAGATCTCGGTGGCAGCCAACGGACGGATGATCTCCCGGCTGGAAGAGCCACGCCTTCGGGCTATCCTCCGAAGCCTGTTCAGCGCCGCCTGGGAGCGGAACCGTGCCGTCTCCCGTGGCCTGGCGCGGTTCTGGCGATGAGCGGTAAAGCAATCTTGCGCCGTCTACCCTCATAACAGTGTGGGGTGGCTGCATTGGTGCGTCTGCTACGGGAGTTTCTCAGGCGCAGTCGAGCCGTGGTCATGACGGCCGGCAGGTCGGTCAGGCAGAACTTCGGTCTTGCTGTCCTGTCGGTGGCTCTGGCATTCGGCGTCTGGATGTTCATCACCGACACTGAGCATCCCGCGAGGACAGGGGTCCTTCCCTTTAACGTCCCGGTGGTACCGGTAAACATGCCCGAGGGCCTGACTCTTGGTGGCCCCCTGGGTGCCGTAGCCCTGCGTATCGAGGCAGGTGAGGACCAGTGGGACCAGCTCACGGCTAGCGATTTTAAAGCCACCGTGAACCTGCTCGGAGCGCAGGTAGGTGGCCAAGACGTAGAGGTGCAAGTCGAGCCGCTGGGTAAGCGGAACGGTCTGCGGATAATCGAGGCCATACCGACTTTGCCCTCGGCGGGAGCGCCGCCAGGCACCGTGCACGTCGAGCTGAAGCCCCTGGTCAGCCAGGTCGTGCCGGTGTCGATGGACGTGGTGGGAGCGCCCCCCATGGGGTATGAGCCTTCTGCTCCCAAGATCGATCCTAGTCAGGTGGTGGTGTCTGGCCCCGAGGAGCTGGTGAGCCGCGTGTCAGTCGCTGTGGCCACTGTGGACATGTCGGGAGCGGTGACTGATGTGCGGCAGGCCTATCCCCTGGTGGCTCGCGACGATGGCGGTTTCATTGTGGAGGGGGTGACCATCGATCCCAGCAGTGTCGACGTTGAGGTAACGGTGGAGCAAAAGCGCTTCAGTCGCCTGGTAGCGGTCAGTCCCTCCCTGCGGGGCAGCCCGGCCGCCGGCTACAACGTGACGGCGGTGGAGGTGGAACCGGCCAGTGTAACCCTGCTGGGCCCTCTGGATCTTCTGAACGTCACCAGTTTTGTGGTGACCGATGATATCGATATTACGGGCGCCACCAGCGACACAAGGCGCATCGTCAACCTGGTGGGGCTGCCTTCAGGGCTCAACATAAGCGGGTCGACTGCCGTCTCCGTGCGGATACGCATCGCTGCCGCTCAGGGCGAGGCCACCTTCGGCGTGGCACCCCAGTGGATGGGGCTGGGCATCGACCTGCGGGTGGTGAGCTTCACCCCCCTGGTGGAGGTGACCCTCCAGGGTGAGCTGCCGACGCTGCGAAACGTCTCGCCCGACCAGGTGACGGCGACCGTTGACCTATCGGGCTTGGGTGCGGGCAGCTATCGGTTGGAGCCGAAGGTGGCGGCACCTGCTGGATTGAAGGTGGCCAACATATCGCCCGCCTCGATCGAGGTGGTGCTGGAGCCAGTGCCATGAGGGAGGCTGGTCCCCTGACCGAGGAGCCTACCTTGGACGAGGGGCCACCAGCGACCCAGAGGCCGCTGGTGGCCATCGTTGGCCGTCCCAATGTCGGCAAATCAGCCCTATTCAACAGACTCATCGGTTCCCGCAAGGCCCTGGTGGAGGACATCCCAGGCACCACCCGCGACCGCCTCTACGCCGATGTCGAGTGGGGGGAGCGGGCGTTCACCCTGGTCGATACCGGTGGCCTGGACCCTAGCGGCGAGGAGGGCTACACCCCGCTGGTGAAGCGACAGGTGGAGGTGGCCCTGGTCGAGGCTGACGTCATCGTCCTGGTCGTGGACGCCCGCGATGGCCTCACCGCCACCGACCTGGAGATCGCCGACCTCCTGCGGCGGGCAGGCAAGCCCCTGGTCCTGGCAGCCAACAAGGCTGACAACGATGCTCGTCTGGAGGCGGCGGTACAGTTCTATGAGCTGGCCCTGGGCGACCCCATCCCCGTGAGCGCCTACCACGGCCTGGGCCTGCCCGAGCTGATGGATCGGCTAGTTCTGCTTCTTCCTGTCGGGGCAGCGGTGGCCGTCCCCGCTGGCCTGCGTTTGGCTATTGTCGGCCGACCGAATGTCGGCAAGTCTCTGCTTCTCAACGCCATCCTGGGCCAGGAGCGGGTGATCGTCAGCGAGGAGCCGGGAACCACCCGCGACGCCATAGACATAGCTTTCCGCTATCACGAGCAAGACCTGGTGCTCGTCGACACAGCCGGCATCCGTCGTCGTGGGCGCATTGAGGGTGGTGTGGAGAAGCACAGCGTTCTGCGCGCCCAGGAGGCCATCGATAGGAGCGATGTGGCCCTTCTGGTGACCGATGCCAGCGACGGGATCACCGCCCAGGATACCCATATCGCCGGCTATGTAGCCGAGGCGGTCAAGGGCCTGGTAGTAGCCATCAATAAGTGGGACCTGATGCCCGGCGACGGCGAGACGCGGGCATCCTTCGCCAAAGGGGCTCGCGCCCGTCTGCGCTTCCTGCCCTGGGCCCCTCTGTGCTTCGTGTCGGCCAAGGAGGGCACTGGCATCGATGAGCTGCTCGCTGCGGGCCTGGCGGCAGGGGCGGCGCGCGGCCAGCGGGTGGCTACCGCTGAACTGAACGCCGCCATGCGCAAGGTTGTGGCCGCCCATGGCCCACCCTCCGTCCAGGGACAACGGCTCAAATTGCTCTACGTGACCCAGGCCCAGACGCGGCCGCCCACCTTCGTGTTCTTTGTTAACGACCCCTCCCTCCTCCACTTCTCCTATCGACGCTATCTGGAGAACTCCATCCGCAAGGCCTTTGGCTTCCAGGGAACGGCCCTAAAACTGATCTTCCGCGGTCGGGGCGAGGTCTAGGGGATGGTCTGGCAATACATCGTCGTCGCCGTGGCGAGCTACTTGACGGGGTCCATTCCCAGCGGCTGGCTGGCGGGAAAGCTCATGCGAGGCATCGACATTCGCGATTACGGCAGCGGGGCGACGGGTACCACCAATGTCCTGCGCAGGCTTGGGCTTTGGCCGGCCCTGTCGGTCCTTGTGGCCGACATCCTCAAGGCGTATGTGGCCGTCCTCGCCACCTGGTACATCTTTGAGCCCTACGAGGGGGCGAACACGGCCCATAACCTACAGGCGGTGGCGGGGGTGGCAGCTATCGTCGGCCATGATTGGCCGGCGTACCTCGGGTTTAGGGGAGGCAAGGGGGTGGCTGCAACCTACGGAGCCTTCGCCGCCATGCTCTTCTTCCCCCTGAGCGTCCCCGGTCTGCTGGCGGCGGCGGTGGCCGTCGTTCTGCTCTTTCGTTATATGTCTCTCATGTCGGTGACCACCGTTCTCATGGGAGGAGTTGCCTTCTTGGGGCTGGCACTGGCCGGCATCGTTCCCTACGCCTTCGCCATATTCGGTGGCATTGCATCGGCCCTGGTGCTGTTCCGGCATCGGGAGAACATCCAGCGGCTGCTCGCTGGCACGGAGCCCAAGATAGGTCAGGGGGGAGAAAGACACCTTCAGAGGGCTCCACAAAGGCTATGGCCATTTCATAAAATGTAAGCGGGGAGATGGCGACCTTTCAGGAATATCTGGCCGAGCTGAAGGATGAAGGCCAGCCGGTAAGGGTGAGCAGGCTGGTGTACCTCTCTCACTTGGCCGACGAGCAGGAGAAGGCCTTCCTGGACGCCTGGCCTCAATTTCAACCCGAGCGCCGTCGCCAGGTGGTGCAGCAGCTAGTGGAGTTGGCCGAAGATAATGTAGAGCTCAACTTCGATGCCATCTTTCTGACCTGCCTTTCCGACGCCGACCCCGAGGTGAGGGCGGGTGCCATTCGCGGCTTGTGGGAGTATGAGCATCGCGACCTCATCAAGCCACTCATCGGTCTTCTGCAATCGGATGACAATGTGGCGGTGAGAGCGGAAGCGGCCCTGGCTCTGGGCCGCTTCGTTCTTCAGTGGGAGTTCGGCTCCCTGCCCGACCGCTACTTTCGCCAGGTGGAGCAGGCCCTGCGTCAGGCCATCGGCAATGGCCGCGAGGAACTGGAGGTGCGGGGCAGGGCGCTAGAGGCCATCGGTGCCTGTAGCCTGCCCTGGGTTCGGCGGGCTATCTACAGCGCCTACAGGAGCAACAGCCATCGCCTTAGGGTAAGCGGCATCCATGCCATGGGGCAGAACTGCGACTCCTCCTGGGTGCCCATCCTCTTCCAGCAGCTCAAGAGCGACGACCCCGAGATGCGCTATGAAGCGGCCCTGGCCTGTGGCTCGCTGGCTGAGCAGGCGGCGGTCCCTTATCTGGCTCCCCTTCTAGAGGATGAGAACGCCGAGGTGAGGGAGGCCACCATCGCCGCCCTGGCGGAGATCGGCGGTCGCCAGGCCAGGTCTGTCCTCATGCGCTATCTAGATCACCCGTCACGCAGCATGCGAGAGGCGGTTCAGGAAGCCCTCTCGCTGGTGGATTTCGCCGAGGACCCTGGCTCCTTTAGCCCTTAACTCTAGATGGCCAAGGGCGCATCGTCCAAGAAATTGCCGGTAGAGCGGGCTGTCTCGGCCGGGGGCGTGGTCTATCGGCGCGGGCGAGAGGGTGTCGAGGTGGTGCTCTGCGGCCGCACGAGCGAGGGCATATGGGGTCTCCCCAAAGGAACGCCCGACGCCAACGAGAGCCTGGAGGAAACGGCTGTACGCGAGGTGAGTGAGGAGACGGGCCTGCGGGTCGCTATCGAGGCCAAGATCGGCACCATCGAGTACTGGTTTGCTCGCGAGGGTGTGCGCTACCACAAGTTCGTCCATCACTATCTGATGGTCGCCACTGGCGGCAGCCTTGAGAACCACGACTGGGAGTACGATAGAGTCGACTGGTTCCCGCTGGCGGAGGCCTGTAAGACCCTGAGCTATGTCAATGAGCTGGACGTGGTGCGCAAGGCTGCGGCCCTCATCGAGGGCCAGGGAGAGCCCTCGTGAACACTCTCGCCGACGATGTGGTTGCCCGTGGCCGCAGGGTTGTCCTTCGGCGTAAGCGCCTCTCCGACGCCAAGGACGACTACGCCTGGCGCAGCGACGAGGAGTTGGCTCGCTATGATGCTGCGGCGCCCCTCCGCATCTCCTTCCCCGACTTCCAGGCCTCGTTGCTGGCTCAACTGCGCTATCCTGAGCTGGCACGGCGCTCCTACGCCATCGAGGACGAGGGCGGTCGTCACATTGGCAACGCCATGTACTACAACCTGAGGGAAGCGATGGGCGAGGCTGAGCTGGGCATCACCATCGGCGACCGCCGCTACTGGGGCCAGGGCTACGGCAGCGACGCCGTGCAGGCCCTGGTGAAGCTGGTGTTCAGGGAGAAGGGCCTGCGCCGGGTGTTCCTTCACACCCTCGACTGGAACGTGCGCGCTCAGCGCTGCTTCCAGAAGGCAGGCTTCGTGCCCCGCGGCGTGGTGCAGCGCGATGGCCGCAGCTTCCTGCTGATGGAAACACTACGGCGGCTGGAGCAGCCGGCTAGCCAGTAGGAAGGGAAACGGGCGGACAACGAGGCAGGATCAGGTCGGCCACGCCGCGACCGATATGCCGCCTACTGCTTTCTCGAGGGCAGAGACACCACGCCCGTGCCCGGCGTGGTCTTCTGCCCCTGAGCGGTCTCGGTCCAAACCTCCAGTTCCACGATATTCTCGCCGTCCTGCTGAGACTTCTTGGTGATGCGGCCGCGGCAGATGACGTCCTGATTCACGATATCCATGCCGCGATACTGACAGGCCACCCGCTTGACCCGGCCCTGGTCGCCCACCCACTCGTGGAGCAGACGGCCCACCAGGGCGTGTTTGAGGGCGCCGTGGGTGATGCAGTTGGGCAGCCCGGTGCCCTGGGCGAAGTCCTTGTCATAGTGGATCTGATAGAAGTCGCCCGAGCCGGCCGCCCACATTACCAGGCGCTGCGAGGTGCACTTTTCGGTGAGCGAGGGTATCTCCTGCCCCTCCTGGACGTCCTCGAAGTAGACCTGTTCGCTCATGGCCTTTCCTCCTAGTACTGGATAAGGGTGCCGCGGAACCTGGCGAGCATCCTACCAGCCTGGTTCTTGTAGGTGGTTTCGACGGTAACCAACAGCATCGGCCCTATGCTTGCCGTGCGCTCGGAGAGGTCCACGATCTTGGCGGTGGCGGTGAGGACGTCGCCGGCGCAGATCGGCTCATAGTACTCAACATCGGTGCCGCCGTTGAGTACGCGACTATAGGGGCTCTTGAAGGGCATGACATGGCCTGGGCGTGAGGGGACGTCCGGCCGGAAGATGGGGTGGCCCAGGAAGCCCACGGGGGCCGGCAGGCTGCGGTAGCCCTTGCTCTTGGCGTACTGCTCGTCGTAGTAGATGAGGTCCGTATAGCCCACGGCGCGGGCGAACATGCGGACGGCTGTCTTGTCCACCTCGACGGTGATAGGTGCCCATTCCTTGCCGATGGCCGCCCGCATCTCGTCGGTTATTACTGAGGCTTCAGCCATCTCTCTACCTCCTCGGGTAAACCCTGCTTCTGCCTGAAGGAGCATACCTCAGGCAAGATAAGCCGTCAATCAATTGGCGGCCAAAGCCTTGCCTGTTCCCGACCTTCGCTCTTCGCTCTCAGGTTCACAGCGTGAAAGCGACCGGCCTTGAGCTCCCGCACCAGGTCTTCCACATCGGCGATGGGACGCTGGAAGCGGGTGGCGCAGGTGCCGATGTCCCCGGCCTCGTGGGCATCGCTGCCAGCGACGGCGGGCAGGCCCAGGCGAACGCACAGTTGCCAGGAGAAGAGGTTCTCGTCCTGGCTGGCGCGACCGTTGATGGCCTCCAGAGCGCACACGTGCTGGAAGGCTGGATTGGCCGCTGCTCGCTCCAGGGCCATCGTCCAGAACTCATCGTCCATACGAAGCAGGGACGTAAGCCGCCGATAAGGGTGGGGCGCGACCATCGCCCCGCCGGCCTCTGCCACGAGTTGGGCCAGTCGTGCCGCTCGCTCCGTGCCGTGGATGTAGCGACTGAGGCCGAAGACAAGGATGTGGTCGTCTTCGCTGTTCACCTCGATGCCGGGGATGACCAGAAAGTTGTGCCGCTCGGCCAACGCGCGGACCTTTTGGGGCTCCCACAGGACTTCGTGCTCGGTGAGGCAGACGCCGTCCAGGCCCACAGCCTTGGCCCTCTCGACAAGCTGATCGGGGGAGAGGAAGCTATCGTCGGAGAGGGGGAAGGTGTGGCAGTGCAGGTCGATGAGCACGCTTCAGTCTTCCTTGAGGTCGGCGATGACCGCTCCGCTGGCCTGGGCCAGTTCGCCGGGCTCGATGGCGAAGACGGTATTGGGAGTGCCAGCGGCTGCCCACACTGTGTCGTATTGCAGGAGGTCGCGGTCGAAGTAAATGGGCAGGGGGCGCCGATGGCCGATGGGTGGCACCCCGCCGATGGCGAACCCGGTGGCGGCTTGAACCTCCCCGGCAGATGCCCGCCGCACGGCTTGCGCCCCCGCCTGGCGGGCTAGCTTGGCGATATCCGTTCGGTTAGGCCCCGAGGCCAACACCAGGATGGGCTGGCCATCGGCCAGGAAGACCAGAGACTTGACGATCTGACCCAGGCTCACCCCGATGGCGTCGGCGGCCTCCTGAGCCGTGCGGGTGCTCTGGTCGAACTGGCGGATGTCGATCTGGATGCCCAGCCCGCGTGCCGCCTCCAGCACCTTCTGGCTGGCGGGATGCATGGGCCAAGACTCCTGACCCTAGAGCCGCTGCTGCTAGCCCCCGTGACGCTCCTTGATGATGCGGAAGGCAACTTCGGTGACCGCCAGGGCCTCGTCGATGTCGGCCTCCGTGTGGGCTGTCGACATGAACCAGTTGTGGTGGGGATGGAAAAAGACCCCCCGGCGAGCGCACTCGCCGCAGAACACCCGGTTGCGCACAAAGCTTCCCTGATCGGCGCCGAAGGTCATGAAGGGGATTGTCGGCGGCCCTGTCTGGTTGATGGCCACGCCCAGCGAGCGCGCCTGCTGGTCGAGCCCCTGGCGGAGACGCGTCCCCATCGCCGTCATCTGCTCGATGCCTCCCTCCTCGCGGAGGGTGTTGATCGTGGCGATAGCGGCCGCCATCGACACCGTGGCTGGCCAGAAGGTGCCGGTGAAGAAAATGCTTTGGGTCGCCTGGCGCAGCTCCTCGCGGCCGAGTCCTACCGCCAGGGCGTAGCCGTTGGCTATCGCCTTGCTGTAGCAGATCAGGTCCGGCCGCAGGCCGAGGACCTCGCCCGAACCGCCCATGTGAAGCCGGAAGCCAGCCCGTACATCGTCGAGGATGAGGACGATGCCCTCTTGGTCGCAGATCTCCCGCACGGCCTGGTGGAAGCCGGGGGCGGGCATCTCCGAGTCATGAAATGCCTCGTGGCGGAAGGGGCAGATGATAAGACCGGCGATGTCTCCCCGGTTCTCGGCCACCAGCCGCCGCAGTTCGTCGAGGTCGTTGTAGTGGAAGGGGAGGATGTTCGCCCGGTCAGCCTCAGGGATTCCGGTGGCAATCGGCGTGCACCAGGGGTGGGTTCCGTGGTAGGAACCGGCGACCATGATCACCTTGTTGCGGCGGGTATGGGCACGGGCGACGGCGAGCGACCAGCTTGTGACGTCCGAGCCATTCTTGGCGAAGATTACCCAATCGGCGATGGGCGTAATGTCGACGAGCAGCTCCGCCAGCTCTACCCAGACCTCGCCCGGCAGGGTCAGGCAATCGGCCCGCGCCTGCTGGGCCCGCGCCGCCTCATCCACCCGCGGGTGGTTGTGGCCCAGGACGACGGGGCCGTAGGAGCACATGAAGTCAATGTACTCGTTGCCGTCTACGTCCCAGATGCGGCAGCCCTTGCCGCGGGCCAGGAAGTTTGGGTAGGAACCGGGCACGAGTAACACCGGGCTCGCGTGGCCGTAGATGCCGCTGGGGACCACCTTGCGGGCCCGGGCCATCAGGGCCTCGCTGCGATCGAACTTGTAGAGTTCCTTATTGGGCATGTTTCTCCCTCCCTTGAACTGATGGACGATGCTTCAGTTCAGCCAGCGCATCAACCGAAATCGGCTGTCCAAATGATGGATCACGTTCGGGGAGATTGTCAAACAGACGGCAGCGGAGGCAGGGGATGGCCGTTGCCATCGCCTTTCTTGAATCGCCAGCCAGCGGGTGCTAGCATGCCAGCATGACTACCCGCCGACCCTCTCGTTGCGCTCACCGCATAGAGGTGCAGGTTGCTCGGCCCTTCCGCTGGGCGGTGCGGGCGCCCTGGCTGAGGCGAATTGCCCGCCAGGTTCTGCTGGCGGAGGGTGCTGGTCCCACCGAGCTGGGTGTAGTCGTTACCGACGACGCCACCATCCGCGAGCTGAACCGCCGCTATCTCGGCCTCGACGAGCCGACAGACGTCCTGTCCTTCGGTTTGGGCGAGGAGGGCGACAGGCCCTTCGCCCTGCCGCCGGGCGAAGCCGCAAGCCTGGGTGAGGTGATCATCTCCTGTCCGACGGCCGTGCGCCAGGCCGAAGAGCAGGGCCACAGTGTGCCGGCCGAGGTGGCCCACCTGCTGGTGCACGGCATCCTTCATCTGCTGGGCTACGATCACCGGGAGGCAGAAGACGAGCGGATCATGCGCCGAAGGGAGGGGGAAATCCTGGCGGGTTTGGATCTAGAAGGGGCGTCTTTTTGACAATGTTCGGCGCTAGTCTATAATGGCCTCGAGATATAGAGTTTCGCGGTGGTTTTTTGAGTACCAGCAGTAGTAGCAGCGAAGTCCTTTATCGTAAGTGGCGTCCCCAGTCTTTCTCTGAGCTGGTGGGTCAAGACCCCATCACCCAGACGGTGCGCAACTCGCTGGCCAGCGGTCGGGTGGCCCACGCCTACCTCTTCTGCGGCCCTCGTGGCACTGGCAAGACCAGCATGGGCCGGCTGTTGGCCAAGGCGGCGAACTGCCTCCAGCCGGTCGAGGGCGAGCCCTGCAACACTTGCGATTCCTGTCAGGCCTACCTCGAAGGGCGAGCCATGGACCTGGTGGAGATGGACGCCGCCAGCAATCGTGGCATCGACGAGATCCGCAAGCTGCGCGACCGGGTGGGTCTGGCGCCCATGGCTGGGCGGTACAAGGTGTACCTGGTGGACGAGGTGCACATGCTCACCCCCGAGGCCTACAATGCCCTCCTGAAGACGCTGGAGGAGCCACCACCCCACATCATCTTCATCCTGGCCACCACCGAGCCCCACAAGGTGCCGGCCACCATCATCTCTCGCTGTCAGCGCTTCGACTTCCGCCGTCTGCCACTGGCGGCGGTGGTCTCCCGCCTGGAGCACATCTGCCGGCAGGAGGGCATCCAGATAGAGGCGGCCGCCCTCCAGGAGATCGCTCGCAGCGCCAGCGGCAGCCTCCGTGATGCTATCAACCTGGTAGAGCAGCTTAGCAACTACTACGGCTCGTCGCCCAGCCTGGAGCAGGTGCGCGATTCGTTGGGCCTGACCGCCGATGCCCGCGCTCGCCAGTTGGTGCGTCACGTCTTGGACAAAGACCTGTCGGCTGGGCTGAAGCTCATCGCTGCTGTGCGGGACGACGGTGTAGACATGCACCAGTTTCAGCGAGAGGTGGTGAACTACCTGCGGGCCCTGCTCGTGCTGAAGTCGGGTGCCGAGGACACGTTGGACTTGGCGGCGGAGGAGGTAGAGGAGATGCGCTCCCTCTCGTCTGCCGCCGCCAGCGAGGACATCCTGCGAGCGCTGCGTGGCTTCGGCCAGGCCGACTTCCGCGACGACCCTCAGTCGTCGCTCCCCCTGGAGTTGGCTCTGGCCGACCAAGTGCTGGGGCCGGGCGCTGCTGCTCAAGTGGCAGCCGAGGAGGCGGAGCCGGTCGTCCGGCCGCCTTTCCCAGCAGGCCGTCAGGCGGCGCCGCCGCAGCCGCCTAGGCTGCGGGCGCGCCTCCAGGAGGCCGAGAGGCAGGCGCCGCAGCCCCTGAAGCGTGCCGCGCCATCCGGCGAGGGCGAGAGCCCGCCGCCGGAGACCGCTCCTGTCGCGGGGACGACGACGGCTGCGGATGACCTCCTGCAGCGGCTTCGCCTGGCCTGCAAGGAGGTGGATCATCGGGTGGCTGCTTACCTCAACGGAACCTGTGAGATCAAGTCCCTGGAGAATGGTGTTCTCGTCCTGGCATTCTATCAGCACTTTGGCCTCCATAGAGAGAAGATCGAGACGCCGGCCAGCCGCCGTATCGTAGAAGAGACAGCCTCACGCCTTCTGGGCCAGACCATCACCCTGGAGTGCACGGTGTGCGAGCGCCAGGGGGTGGAGGGAAGGCCACCGACGCGCGGGGGGCATCTGGTGCAGGCGGCTCGGCAAATGGGAGCACGGCCGGTCGTTGGTGGGAAGGGAGGTTCTAGTGGCAACCCGCGGAATGAATCCTGAGATGTTTCGCCGGCTCCAGCGGATGCAGGATCAGATATCCAAGGCTCAGCAGGAAATCGAAGAGTCTACGGTAGAGGCTAGCGCTGGCGGTGGTGCCGTGACCGTGGTGGTCAGCGGCCAGCCCCGTGTCCGGTCGGTCAAGATCGCCCCTGAGGCCGTTGACCCCGAGGACGTGGAGATGCTGGAGGACCTGATCGTCGCCGCCCTCAACGAGGCCCTGGAGAAGGTAGGCACCATGCAGGCCGAGCGGCTGGGCTCTGCGGCCAGCGGTCTCGACATCCTGGGCCTAACCTAACCCGTGATGGACGTCACCCCTTCCGCCGCAGGGCCGGTGGTGCGGCTCATCGAGGAGTTCCATAAACTCCCCGGCGTCGGCCCCAAGAGCGCCCAACGCCTCACCTACTATCTCCTGCGTGCATCTCAGGAGGAGGCCAGGGCCCTGGCCGAGGCCATCCTGGAGGTGAAGGAGAAGATCACCTTCTGCTCCATCTGTCAGAACGTGACTGACCACGACCCTTGCCTCATCTGCGCCAACCCGGAGCGGGATTCCGCTCTCATCTGCGTGGTGGAGGAGCCTCTGGACATCCTCGCCCTGGAGCGAACCCGCAGCTACAACGGGCTCTACCACGTCCTCCACGGCGTGATCTCACCCATGGACGGCGTGGGGCCGGAGCACCTGAAGGTGGAGGAGCTCCTGGAGCGCCTGAAGGGGGGATCGGTTCAGGAGGTGATCCTGGCGACCAATCCCAACCTGGAGGGCGAGGCCACCGCCATGTACCTCAGCCGCCTCCTGCACCCCCTGGGCGTGCGGGTGACTCGCCTGGCCCGCGGCCTGCCCAGCGGCGCCGACCTGGAGTACGCCGACGACCTCACCCTCACCCGCGCCCTGGAGGGCCGGCAGGAGATGAGCTGAGCCTCGCAGGCGCTTCCCATGACGACGCCGCGTATCTACAAGACGGAAGCCATCGTCCTCCGCCAGCGCAAGCTGGGCGAGGCCGGCAAGATCGTCACCCTCTACACCCCCAACTACGGCAAGCTGGACGCCGTGGCCAAGGGGGTGCGACGACCCAAGAGCCGCCTGGGTGGTCATCTGGAGGTGCTGACTCACACCTCGGTCATGCTGGCCCATGGACGCAATCTGGACATCGTCACTCAGGCCCAGGCGATGGAGAGCTTCGCGCCCCTGCGGGCTGACCTGCACCGCCTCAGCCGTGCCCTCTATGCTGCCGAGCTGGTGGACCGCTTCTCGCCCGAGGGGGCCGAGAGCTATCACGTGTTCCAGTTGCTGCTGGCGACCCTCCGTCGCCTAACGACAGCAAGGAACGTGGATACCGTCCTGCGCCACTTGGAGATGCAGCTCCTGGGCCTGTCGGGCTTTCAGCCTCAGCTCGCTCGCTGTGTGAACTGCGAACGGGCCCTGGCAGCGACGCCTAACTACTTCAGCCCTGCCGCTGGCGGCGTCCTTTGCCCTTCATGCGGGCCGGAGGCTGCTGGGTCGAGGCCGTTATCGCTGAATGCCCTCAAGGTGATGCGCCTGCTCCAAAGCGGGAGCTTCGCCGAACTGTCGCGGGTAAGGATAGGCCCTGACCTGGCTCAGGAGGTCGAGATGCATTTGCGGGCCTACCTGATCCACGTGCTGGAGCGAGATGTGCGGTCGGTCGCCTTCATCGACCGCCTGCGGCGGGAGGGCTTGTGGGAGCCTGTGGGGGTATCCAGCTAGAAGGATAGGCTTCTATGCCTCTCTATGAATACTATTGCCAGCACTGCAACGGTGTCTTCGAGGCCCTGCGGCCGATCAGAGAGGCGGCCCTTCCTGCGTCCTGTCCAGCCTGCCAGCGCGACGGGCAGCGCATAATGTCCTCTTTCATGGCCTTCACCTACCGCGACGGCTACCCTCGTCGTATCCCTGACAAGGGCACCTACTGGCATCTGGGGAAGGAAGTGAAGACCCTGCCCAAGCGGATGCGGCACCACCAGCATCCCGAGCTGGCCGAGCCCGCGCCGGTGAAGCGGCTGACCAAGGGCGAGAGGGCGGAGCGAGAAGAGCGGGCGGTCGAGAAAAGCAAAGAGAAGAGATAGCGCAAGAGGTGAGGCGCCAGCAAGCGGGGTTAACCCATCCACAAGTAGCTGCAGACCTTTAGGTCTGCTGCGCTGGGCAGGGCTAAAGCCCCACAGCTACCGTTCGTTTAGCTGCGGCGCTCCAAGACGTAGTGGACGATGTCTTGCAGGGTGCGGCGGGCAGGGTTGTCTGGCAGGACCGTCAGCGCCTCCTCGGCTTCCTTGGCAAAGCTCTCCGCCATCTGGTAGGACTGTCGGGGGATATCCGATTGGTGGATCATTTCCACCGCCTGGCTGAGGTACTCCTGCCGCCGGCGATGGGCGAACAGCTTCCGTATGGGGTTGTTCTTGGGGTAGCGGTCGAGCAGGAGCAGCGACGGCAGGGTTAGGGTGCCCTGGCTGAGGTCGCTGCCCACAGGCTTGCCCATCTCCTGCTCATCGCCAACGAAATCGAGGATGTCGTCCACGACCTGGAAGGCCATGCCCAAGTTGTAGCCATAGTCTTTGAGAGCCTCCACGCCATCCTCGCTGACCTCGGCCAGCATGGCCCCACCCCGGCAGGCGGTGGCAAACAGGGAGGCCGTCTTGCCCCCGATCCGCTGGAGGTACTGACGCACTGTCTGGCGGGTGTCGTAGGCGGTCATGTCCTGGCCGATCTCGCCCCTGGCGATGGTCATCACGGTCTGGCTGAACAGGCGGATAACCTCGATGTCACCGGTGCGGGCGGCAAAGTTGGCGGCGTGGGCGAACATGTAGTCGCCCAGCATCACAGTGGTCGTGTTGCGGAATATGCTGTTGGCCGTGGGGCGGCCGCGACGGGTGGTGGCGTTGTCGATAACGTCGTCGTGTACCAGGGTGGCCGTGTGCAGCAGTTCGATGGAGGCAGCCAGAGGCACCAGAAGGTCGAGCCTGTACTGGCCGAACTTCCCTGACAGCAAGGAAAGAGCCGGCCGCAAGCGCTTGCCCCTGGCGGCCAGCACCAGGTTCAGCATCTCGGCCATGGGCTGAAAGTCCACGTCCCTCAGGGCATCGATGGTCTCGTCGACCAGGTCCAGGTCTTGGTGAACGGGGCCGTAGAGGGCGTCTAGCTTCACAGCGCCTCTTTCTTCTCCGCCGGCCCAGAGCCACCAGCCTGGGCAATGCCATAGAGGGCAGCGGCGTTGGCACTCGTCTGCTCCGCTACCTCTCGGATGGTTTGGGCCCGTATCTCTGCTATCCTGCCGACCGTCTCCACCAGGAAGGAGGGCTCGTTGCGGCGCCCCCGCATCGACTGTGGGGTCAGGTAGGGGGCGTCCGTTTCCACCAGCAGGCGCTCCAGCGGGAGGCCGGCCACCACCGACGTCAGGCGGTCGGCATTGGGGTAGGTGACGCTCCCCGGTATGGAGATGAGGAAGCCTAGCTGGACGTAGCGCAGGGCCAGGGCCAGATCGCCGCCGAAGCAATGCACGACCCCTAGGGGCCGCTCTTGGGGCCATTGCTCCTTCACCTGGGCTGCCCATCCCGAGAGGATGGCGAAGGCCTCCTCCTCGGCGGCGCGCGAGTGGATGACCACCGGCAGACCCAGCTCGCCGGCCATGTCCAGCATCTGCTGGAAGACCGCCCGCTGCTCCTCTGGGGGCGAGAGGCGGCGATAGAAATCCAGCCCGATCTCGCCTAAGGCCATCGCCTTGGGCGATTCGGCTAGGCGGCGCAGGGTCAGGCGCCCCCGGTCATCGAATTGAGCCGCCTGATGGGGGTGCCAGCCCACCGTGGCGAAGATGTTCGGGTGGCCCTCGGCCAGGGCGAGGGCCTGCTGGCTGGAGTCGGCATCCGTCCCCACGACAACAATGGTTGATAGGCCAGCCTGCCAGGCTCGTTCCAGAACCTGGGCGCGATCACCTTGAAACTGGGGGAACTGGAGATGACAGTGGGAGTCGATGAGCATGTTCATTGCCCCAGGCGGGCCTCTTCTTCCTCCACGATCTGCGGTTCCAGCTTCTTGAACAGGGGCTCCGGCGGGGCGATAGGCTGGCGGGGTAGTGGCAGGGCAAACTGCCAGCCACCATCCTGGACGGGCCCATCGTAGCCCAGGTAGCCGTGCAGCCGCTGGCAGGTGAAGGGCATGTAGGGGTAGAAGGCTGTCTTCAGGCCGTTGATGACCCCGATGGCTGCATAGAGGGTGGTGGCCGCCTTCTCCCGGTCATCCCGGATGAGCCTCCAGGGCGATTTCTCCTCCAGGTAGCGGTTGGCCTCCTGGGCCATGGCCATGGCAGCGCCGATGCCGCCACGGAAGTGGCAGAGGCTTATCTCTTCTCCCACCAGGGCCAGGCTCTGCTCGGCGCGCTCCAGTAGACGGCGGTCGGTCTCATCCAGCTCGCCAGGCTGAGGGACGGCCCCATCGAAGTGGCGATAGGTGAAGGTGAGCACGCGGTGCACCAGATTGCCCCAGGTAGCCACCAGTTCATCGTTGTTGCGGCGAACGAAGTCCGCCCAGGTGAAGTCGCTGTCGGATGTCTCGGGCATGGTCACCGACAGGTGGTAGCGCAGCGGGTCGGGGTCGTAGCGCGACAGGAAGTCGGGGAGCCAGACGGCCCACCTGCGGCTGGTGGAGACCTTGCTGCCCCGCATGGTGAGATACTGACTGGCAGGGACGTCATAGGGCAGGTTGAGACCGTCGTAGCCCATGAGCATGGCCGGCCAGATAATAGTGTGAAAGGGGATGTTGTCTTTGCCCAGGAAGTAGTAGCTCCTGCAATCTGGGTCCTGCCAGAACTCCCGCCAAGCCTCCGGGTCACCGCTATTCTGAGCCCACTCCTTGGCCGCCGACAGGTAGCCAATGACTGCCTCGAACCAGACGTAGATGCGCTTGTCCTCGTACCCCTCGAGGGGAATGGCTACGCCCCACTCGATGTCGCGGGTGACCGCCCGATCCGGAAGGCCTTCGTTGAGCAAGCCCAGCGTCCAGTTGAGGACAGCCTTGCGCCAGTGTGCCTTGTCGCTCACCCACTCCCTGAGACGTTCGCTGAAGGCGCTCAGGCGAAGGAAGAAGTGGTCCGACTGGCGAATCTCCGGCGTGGCGCCGCAGAGGCGGCAGCGCATCTGCAAAAGCTCGGCGGCGTTGAGCGTCTTGCCGCAGTCATCGCACTGGTCGCCGCGGGCATCGGTGTAGCCGCAATAGGGGCAGGTCCCTTCCACGTAGCGGTCAGGGAGAAAGCGACGCTCGTTGGGACAGTAGGGTAGAGGCATGTTCTCCTTGTAGATATGGCCCCTGTTCAGGAGGGTTAGGAAGACGTCCTGAGTGACACCGGCGTGGTTCTCGGTGCCGGTGGTGGTGTAGAGGTCGAAGGTTATGCCCAGGCGTTGCCAGCACTCCACGAACTCCTGGTGGAACTGAGCGGCCACTTCCTGGGGCGAGCGGCCCTCCTGCTCGGCGCGGACGGTTATGGGAGTGCCGTGCTGGTCGCTACCCGAGACCATGAGAACACGGTTGCCCTTGGCGCGGTGGTATCGGGCAAGGATGTCGGCCGGAAGCTGGGAGCTGACGATCTGCCCAAGGTGCAAGGAGCCGTTGGCATACGGCCACGCTACGGCGATGAAGATCTTCTCCGCCAAGCCTCTCCTCCTGCCTGCGAGCAGGCAACCGCGATCACGGCGCAATTTTAGCATAGGTGGGCGTTGCTGCCCAGGCTTTCGCTATAGCTGCAGCCACAGGCGGTACACCTGCCGCCGCGACAGGCCAAATTGCTGGGCCACCTGGGTCACGGCCTGGCGGGGAGCCACCCCCTGCTGGCGTAGCTCGCGCAGCTCTGCCAGGACAGCCTCTGTGGGCACGACGGCCTCGGCGGGCTCGCTCGCTCCCGCCAGCACCAGGGTGAACTCGCCTCGAGGCTCCCGGAAGTGGGCGATGGCCTCGCTGATGCGCCCGCGAAACACCTCCTCGTGCAGCTTGGTGAGCTCGCGGCAGACGGCGATGCGGCGGTCGCCCAGGACGGCCAGCAGGTCGGAGAGGGTGGCCGGCAGGCGATGGGGAGATTCCAGGGCGACGATGGTTTGAGGCTGGGGGGCCAGCGTAGAGAGGAGGCGACGGCGCTCGCCCGGCCGCCGCGGCAAGAAGCCGACGTAGGTGAACTGACGGGTGGGCAGGCCCGAGACGACCAGGGCAGTCACCACCGCCGAGGGGCCGGGCACCGCCACCACTGGCACCCCCGCCTCTGCCGCCGCTGCCACCAGGTCGTAGCCGGGGTCGCTCAGCCCTGGCATCCCTGCCTCGGAGACCAGGGCCACGTCAGCGTGTTGGAGGGCACCCAGAATGTAGGGGGTCTTAGCCCCCTTGTTGTGCTCGTGGTAGCTGGTGAGGCGAGCCTTGATCCCGTAGTGGCTTAGGAGCTTGCGGGTGGTACGGGTATCCTCGGCGGCGATGAGAGAGACCTCCTGCAGGACACGCAGGGCCCGCAGGGTAATGTCCTCCAGGTTGCCGATGGGCGTGGCCACTAGGTACAGAGTCGGCATGGCGCTCCTTTGATGGTCGCTTCATCATAGGACGAACGCCTAAGATTTAGCTGCTTATCTCTTTTCACAATTTTAACGCTTTTCCGGACGGAATTCTTGTTGACCGGGCGTAGGGCCTCTGATATATTTTGGCCAATAACCGAGGCCAGGGGAACCAGGGCAGGGGAGCGACAGGGCGATGATCGTGCCACATTTCAAGGAGCTACGGCCGGCTTATGGATTCGACGATGTGGCCATTGTTCCCGGCGAGGCGACCATCAATCCCGAGCTGAGCGATGTCTCTTTCGCCCTCGATCGCTTCCGCTTCGCCGTGCCCGTTCTGGCCGCCGACCTCGATGCCGTGGTCGACCCCCGCTTCGCTGTCATGTTCCACCAGATGGGCGGCCTGGCGCTGCTCAACCTGGAGGGCCTCCAGACCCGCTACACCGACCCCGATGCTGCCCTGGCGGAGATCCTCTCGGCCAGCGACGAGGACGCTACCGCCGTCATGCAGAAGGTCTACTCCCAGCCCATCCGCGAGGACCTTATCGGCGAGCGGATCGGCGAGATCAAGGCTGGGGGAGCGGTGTGTGCTGTTTCGGCTACCCCCGCTAACACCAAGCGCCTGGCGCCAGTGGCAGTGGAGGCTGGCGCCGACATCTTTGTAGCCAAGGCGACCGTGACCACGGCCCGCCACATCTCCCGCAGCATTCGCGGTCTCATCCTGCCCGAGCTTTGCCAGCAACTGCCGGTGCCGGTGCTGGTGGGCAACACCGTCACCTATCGCGCCTGCAAGGAGCTGATGGAGACGGGGATCGCCGGCGTGCTGGTGGGCGTAGGCCCGGGTGCCATTTGCACCACTCGCGAGGTGCTGGGGGTGGGCGTACCCCAGGTGACAGCCACCATCGAGTGCGCCGCCGCTCGCGACCAGCACTACCAGGAGACGGGCCGCTATGTGGCCGTCATCACCGACGGCGGCATGCGCACTGGCGGGGACGTTTGCAAGGCCCTGGCGGCTGGCGCCGATGCAGTGATGCTGGGCTCTATCTTCGCCGGCACCAAGGAGTCGCCTGGCCAGGGCTACTCATGGGGGATGTCCACCGGCCACGCTCAGCTTCCGCGTGGCACCCGTATTCATGTTGGCGTGAACACCACGGTGGAGCGATTGCTTTTCGGCCCCACCTCTCGCACCGATGGCACGGAGAACCTGGTGGGGGCCATCCGCACCGCCATGGGGATGTGCGGGGCCCAGACCATCCACGAGTTCCACAACGTGGAGCTCATCGTAGCGCCCTCCATCAAGACGGAGGGCAAGAAGCTCCAGCTAGCCCAGCAGCGCAGGTAGACTCCAGCGGCTGCCCACCAACGCTGCCGCCCCAAGCGGAGCATGAGCGAGGCGGATGCGCGGTAGGCGAGAACGTCCGCGCGACGGGTGGCCGGTGACTAAGAAAGCGGCTTCAAGCTCTCGGTAAAGTAATAGTCAACGAAGGTCTTTCATCCAATCGTGGGCGTACTGTTCTGCTTCTTCCGTCTCAATTACCTCCAGGATTCTTCCCGCAACGTATTCGGGTGGGTCAGGAGGAGGAAGGTTGGCGTCGTCCTCTCCCTCAAACGGTTCAAAGTCGCCACCCTCAACTCCAAACATGTTCTTGTCAAGGTTGGTGAGAGTCATGTAGGGATACACAACGCTGACGATGATATTATCTTTCGCTAATTCCTCTCTGGCAGTCAGCGTAATTGAATTCAGTGCTCGCTTTACAGACGAGTACGCGCTCATGTTGGGTAGATACATGAGTGACGTCCCAGAGCTAATATTCACAATCATCCCGCCGCCCTGCCTTCTCATAATTGGTATCACCAACTGCATGGCGATCAACGGTCCCACTACGTCCAACTCAAAGAGCTGACGGTATTTGTCAACATCAATTTGATCAAGCGGAGCGTCGTACCCTCTGCCAGCGTTATTGATCAGAATATCTATCCTCCCGAAATGCTGCAGCACTTTCCTAACCATATTCCTGACATCTTCTTGTGATGTCATGTCGGTTGGAATAGCGAAAGAGCTCGGCAGCTCTGCGGCAAGTTGACTCAGCCTATCCCTTGAGCGCGCGGCAAGGGCGACCTTTGCCCCATGCCTGGCAAGCAGTCTTGCCGTCGCCAGTCCTATACCCGAGCTGGCCCCGGTGATGATAGCAACCTTATCTCTAACATCCATTTGCGGAGATTATACCAGAGGGTTGTCGGCCAAGACCGAGGGCAAGAAGCTCCAGATGGCCCGGCGCGGTCTCCATCAAGCCCGACGGGCAACGCCCCAACCCGACAGCCGGGCCTCCGCCGAAGAGCTTCATTAGGCTGCCGTGGCCCGCGACAGGTGCCGGAGCACAGAAGCTCTGCCGCCTGGCCTTCAGAAGCGCTGCCTCTTGCATCATCTGGAAGAGCTCTGCGTCTTCCCTTACACTGGGGGTCAGGACGGCACTTTCCGGCCAAGGAGGTTCTGATGAGTAGCAGGCACATACACCCCTATCAACCCCCCGATGAAGTGCGCCGCATTGTCGACCGTCTGCATGCGGACGTCTCGCCGATTGTCCACCCGCAGCGGGTGCTCGAGAAGATTCGAAAAGAGGGCTCAGCGGCCTCCCAATTCAACGCGTGGCTGGCGGATCACATCGTTGGCTTGGCCGGCACGATGATCTTCTTCTATCTGCTGTGCGTCGTGATTTCCGCCTGGGCGTTGTGGCAGAGCGCCATAGGCCACAACAAAGGCTTCGACCCCTTCCCCTACGCGTTCCTCTTCTTCGTCCTGGGAGGCATCATGCAGTCGCTCTTCGTCCCGACGATGCTCACGGCGTCGAACCGCGCTGCCGAGCGTGACCGCATCAAGGACGAGGCCGACCACCGCGCCTGGTCCCACCTCTACAAGGTGAACGAGGAGCAGCTGCAGATTCTTCGCGATCTCGGGGCGCGCCTGATTCCGGAGGCACGGCCAGCGCCGCCCAGTAGCTGAGGTGGCACCCGCTTTCGCGAGCGAGCGCGGCCGCTTTGACGTTCGTCATCGGGCGCATCAATGGGATCTCGACCGGTGTTCGACGAGGCGTTGCCTCCTGCGCAACAGGTATGATCTCCGGCGCGCCCTTACTTGAGATGGATTTCCCCGCGGATTGAAACCCTTGGCTTCGACGGAGGCTGCGGGATTCATCCCGCAGGGGTTGGAAAGTTCACCCGCCAGCCGCCGCCCGCCTCGCCCCGCGCGCCCCCTACTGCGCCGCTTCCTCTGCCTTCTCGTCGAAGCGGAAGGTGATGTTCCAGGCGTTCTCCTCGTACTTGCTGCGGATGAGGTAGCCCGTCTTCTGAAAGAGGCGGAGCATGCGGCGGTTGTCGGCCATCACCAGGGCGGTGAAGCCTTCGATGCCATTCATCATGGCAATGCGGATGAGACACTGGAGGAGGAAGGTGCCCAGGCCGCGCCCCTGCCACTGGTCTTGGACTGCGAAGGCGCACTCGGCCAGGTTGGTAGCGGGCTCGCGCTCGTAGCGGGCCACAGCGATGAGCTGCTCACGCTCCTCCTGACGCAGCACTGCCACCAGCGCCATGCGGTCCCGGTAGTCGAGGACGACGAAATGCTGGGCATCGCGCCGGGACCAGCGTTTCACCGGCCGGAAGAAGCGGTGATAGAGGGTGTCCTCGGAGAGCGAGTAGATGAACTCCAGCCACAGGTCATCGTCGGTAGGTTTGATGGGGCGCACCAGCAGCGTCTCGCCGCTGGCCGGGGTGAAGGTGGTCTCCAGGTCCTGCGGGTAGACGCCGCCGCCCAGAGGCGGGATCTCCTGCTCTGCCAGGACGTAGCGCCGCTCCTTGGCGAAGGCCAGCAGGTCGTGGCGATAGTCGGGGTGAGCGATGCCAATGAGAGCCATGGCCCGCTGGCGGGCACTGCGGCCGTAGAGGTCGGCCACGCCGTACTCGGTCACCACATAGTGGACGTCACCGCGGCTGGTGACGACGCCCGCGCCTGGCTTCAGTTGAGCGACGATGCGGGAGATGGTCCCGCCCTCGGCCGTTGACGGCAGGGCGATGATCGGTCGGCCGCCCTTGGAGCGGGCGGCGCCCCGGATGAAGTCCACCTGTCCGCCGATACCGCTGTAGAACAGGTGGCCGAGGGAATCGGAGCAGACCTGGCCTGTGAGGTCCACCTCGATGGCGGCGTTGATGGCCACCATCCGCTCGTTCTGAGCGACGACGAAGGGGTCGTTCACGTAGTCGTTGGGGTGAAGCTCTACCAGCGGGTTGTCGTCCACGAAATCGTAGAGGCGCTGGGTGCCCATGACGAAGCTGGCGATGACCTTGCCCCGGTGCAGGGTCTTGCGGGCGTTGTTGATGACGCCCGATTGGATGAGGAGCAGGGTGCCATCGGATAGCATCTCGGTGTGCAGGCCCAGGTCGTGCTTGTCGGTCAGGGATTCCAGGATGGCGTCAGGGATGGAGCCGATGCCGATCTGGAGGGTGGCGCCGTCCTCCACCAGGGAGCTGACCCAGCGACCGATAGCGCGGGACACGTCGTCGGGCGGTGGGTGGGTGACCTCCGGCAGTGGGGAGTCGTGCTCCACCATGGTGTCGATGGCGTCGGCGGCGATGAAGCTATCGCCCAAGGTGCGCGGCATGCGGGGGTTGACCTGGGCGATGATTACGCGGGCGCACTCGGTCGCCGGCTTCACAATGTCCACGGAGACACCAAGGCTACAGAAGCCGTGGTCGTCGGGGGGCGTCACCTGGATGAGGGCCACGTCGATGGGGACGCGCCCGCTGCGGAACAGGCGCGGCACCTCCGAGAGGAAGATGGGGGTGTAGTCCGCCTCGCCCGCGGCGACGGCGTCCCGCACGTTGGGCCCGACGAAGAAAGCGTTGTGGCGAAAGGACTCCTTCACCGGGGGCAGGGCGTAGGGGGCGATGCCCAGGGTCATGATGTGGACAATCTCGGCAGCGTGCAGGTAGTCCGCGCGAGCCGTCAGCCGCTCCACCAGGTACTGCGGCACGGCGGCGCCGGAGCCCACGAAGATGTGGTGGCCGCTGCGGACAATGTGAAGGGCGTCGTCGGCGGAGCGGAGCTTGTGGGCGTAGCGCTGGCGCCAATCTGGGTCGTAGGATGGCCTGGTCATGCAGTCGCTCCCGTTGTGCCAATCATCGGAGATTTCCCATTTTCAACCTGGTGACGCCCAAATGGGCCCTGCTCTCGACGAAGGCATGTTACTTCCGACTCCATCCCGCGTCAACCTTCTCCTCTCTGCGAGGCCGGTTCGCCGTTGGTGGCCTGATTTCCGGCCCCCGCCTGAAGGCGGGGCATCAGATTCGCCTCCCCATGCCTCAGCCTTATGGCGATCAAGAGAATAGGAACACCCCTGAGGGTTGAAACCCTCAGCTTTGGGGAAGCTGCGGGATTTATCCCGCAGAGGTGAATCTAAATAGTTTAACGCCTTCAGGCTGGGGTTGCGTGTGAACGGCTGTGGTGGAGAATATC
>Ga0315280_10002562_pt1 | contig 29341 bp, 21 predicted proteins | sample YL17G06_40_MG_FD_203697 | JGI IMG/M metagenome (GOLD analysis project Ga0315280, IMG submission 203697) | Sediment microbial communities from Yellowstone Lake, YNP, Wyoming, USA - YL17G06_40 | ecosystem: Environmental > Aquatic > Freshwater > Lake > Sediment | place: USA: Wyoming | collected... | reverse complement strand
GTGAGTCGTGAGGAGCTGCTGGTGGTGGTCCGCCGGCAGGCCGAGCAGCTGAGGTCGCAGGCGGCTCGCATCGAGACGCTGGCGTCGGAGTTGTCGTCGGCGCTCTCGCGCGTGGCGGAGCTCGAGGCCAAGCTGGGTGGTGGCCAGGGCGGCAAGACGCCTCGTTTCGTGAAAGCGAACCGGCCGCAGAAGACCGAGTCGGATAGCGCGAAGCGCAGGGAGCGCACCGAGTCGTCTGTGCGTCACCGTGAAGAACCGACGCGGATCATCTACATGGGGGCGGATGTGTGTCCGGACTGCCAGCAGGAGTTGTCGGGCGGGGCACTGGTTTCGTCGCACCAGGTAATTGACATCCCGCGGGTGACCTACGAGGTGACAGAGTACCGTCGCGTCAAGCGCTGGTGCAGTCACTGCGGGAAGTGCGTCATGCCGCCGCCACTTCGACCGGACCAGGCGGTGGAGAACAGCCGGTTCAGCCCGTGGCTGATGAGCCTGGTGGCGAAACTGGTGACGGTTAACCGGATGACGCACCGTGGGGTACAGGAGTATCTGGCGAGCGTGCACGGCCTGAGGGTGTCGGAAGGCACCATCTCGGCGATACTGCACACGGTAGCCGAGCGTGGGCGAGGGCTCTACGAGGCCCTGGTGGAGGAGGCCAGGGCGAGCCCGGTGGTCCACGCGGATGAGACGGGCTTCCGCGAGAACGGCCGGAACGGGTACATCTGGGCGTTGGCTACGAAGCTGGCACGGATCTTTCACTGGGAGCCGAGCCGTGCACAACGAGTGATAACCGACCTTCTGGGCGACGACTTCTCGTCGATCCTGGTCACCGACTTCTACAGCGCCTACACCGGGCTGGAGTGTCCGCACCAGTGGTGCTGGGTGCACTTGTTGCGGGCCGCTCGGGAGTTGCGGGAGCAAAACCCGAACGATCGGAGCCTCCGGGCTTGGGTGGAGAAGCTGAAGACTTTCTACCAGCGGGCCTGCAAAGTGCGTGACCGTGTGGCAGGCTGGCCGCAGACAGCCCGTGCGGAGGCGCGGGGCCAGTTGGAAACGAAGCTGCTGCAGTTGGCAGACCACCGACTCTCGACCACGGGGCTGGCCCGCAGGGTCGGCAACCTGATCCGAAGGTTCTCGCATGAGTTGTTCACTTTCATCGAGCACCCGGACGTACCGCCGGACAACAACGCGGCCGAGCGAACCATCAGGCCGGTGGTGGTCGCCAGGAAAGTATCCGGGGGAACCCGCTCCCCACGTGGCACCGCGACGAAGATGGTCCTCCTGTCCCTGTTCGGGACCTGGAGCCTCAGAGGACACAACACCCTCGACTCCTGCTACCAGATGCTCACCTCCCCCCTCCCCGCCTAACCACCCCCATCTCCGCAACCCTGAGCTCTTACGGGCCGCCTTTCCCCCGGGGGTGAGGGCGTGCCACGCACCGTCTCCAGCGGGAGAGGGACATCGCTCCCGCCCCGGCGAACCCTAGACGCCAGCTATGAAGACCGTCGCCCTTACACTCGTCCTCGCCTGTGCTGCAGTGTGCCAGCCGCGCCCGGACATCCCGATCGCTGACTTCGAGGGCACCGACTACGGCGCCTGGACGGTAGAGGGCACGGCCTTCGGCACCGGCCCAGCGCGTGGGACACTGCCGAATCAGATGCTCGTGTCGGGGTTCGTGGGCGGGGGTCTTGTCAACACCTACCTCGACGGGGACGGCAGCGTCGGTACGCTCACAAGCTTGCCCTTCACCATCGAGCGGCCCTACATCAACTTCCTCATCGGCGGCGGCAAGTACCCAGGCGAAACCTGCATGAACCTGCTCGTCGACGGGCGACTGGTCCGAACGGCCACCGGCCCCAACGACAGGCCCGGAGGAAGCGAGCGGCTTGCATGGCGCTCATGGGCCGTGAGCAACCTCCTGGGACGGGAGGCCGTCCTGCAGATCGTCGACAGCGCAACCGGAGGATGGGGGCACATCAACGTGGACGAGATCTCACAGAGCGACGAGCGAGTGGCCGAAGAGTTGAGAACGCGCGAGCTGACCATCGGCAAGGGGTACCTGAGCTTCCCCGTCAAGCGCGGAGAGGTTATGCGGAAGGTGACGGTTCGCGTAGAGGGCGGGCCGGTCCGCGAGTTCGAGGCCGAGCTCACCACGGACACGCCTGACTTCTGGGCGTTCCTCGACGTCAGCGCCTACCGTGGCAGTCGCGCGACGATCTCCACCATCGCGGTCAATGGTAAGCCGAGCGCGCTCGAACTCGTGACCCAAGATGACGAGATCAAGGGAGCGGAGGACCTGTACCGCGAGCCGCTGCGGCCGCAGTTCCACTTCACCTCCAGGCGCGGCTGGAACAACGACCCGAACGGCCTCGTGTACCACGACGGGGAGTACCACCTCTTCTACCAGCACAACCCCTACGGCTGGGCCTGGGGCAACATGCACTGGGGACACGCGGTCAGCACAGACCTCGTCCACTGGCGCGAGCTCCCGATCGCGATCTACCCGCACGAGTTCGGGGACTGGGTGTTCTCGGGAAGCGCGGCGTCGCTCGGCGACACGATCGTCGCCGCCTACACGAGCACTGGGCGGGGCGAGTGCATCGCCTTCAGCACGGACAAGGGGCGGACATTCGCCGACTACGAGGGCGACCCCGTCGTCGTGCACCAAGGCCGCGACCCGAAGCTCATCCGGTACGAGCCGGGGCAGCACTGGGTCATGGCTGTCTACGATGAGATCGGAGAGTCCAGGGGCATCGCTCTCTACACGTCCACGGACCTGAAGACGTGGGAGAGGCAGAGCCGGATCGAGGGGTACTTCGAGTGCCCTGAGATCTTCGAGATCGCGCTCGGCGGCCATCCGGCACAGCGCAAGTGGGTGGTCTACTCGGCGGACGGAGCGTACTCGATTGGCGCATTCGATGGCCGCGCGTTCACGCCTGAGTCAGGCAAGCAACGCTACAACTGGGGCAACTGCTTCTACGCCTCGCAGACCTTCAACAACATCCCCGCGACCGACGGACGGCGCATCCAAATCGCGTGGGGCACGCGCGAGTTCCCCGGTATGCCCTGGAACCAGATGATGAACTTCCCTGTTGAGCTCACCCTACGCGCGACTGACGAGGGCCCGCGCCTGTTCGCCTGGCCGGTGCGCGAGATCGAGAGCCTGCGGACGAGCACCGAGGAATGGACCGACCTGCCTGTAGCCGGCGATGCCGTTCCCATCCCCGGCGCGGGCGGGGAGCTGCTCGACCTCGAGGCAGAGATCGACGTCGGCACCGCGACGGAGGTGGGCCTGCGAGTGAGGGGGGTGCCGATCACGTTCAGTGCGCCTGACGGGAAGCTCTCATGCAGCGGCTGCGAGGCGCCGCTCGAGGCCGAGACCGGCCGTATCAGGCTGCGAGTGCTCGTCGACCGCGGGTCGGTCGAGATCCACGCGAACGGTGGGCGCGTGTACATGCCCGTCGGGGTGCTCCTCCACGATGAGCACCGCGCGGTCGAGGCGTTCGCGACCGGCGGCGAGGCGCGCATCCGCTCCCTGTGCATCAGCCAACTGCGCTCGATCTGGCCGCCTCAGTGAGACAGCGGGCTTCAGCCCGATGCGGCAGACCACAGTGGGCTGAAGCCCACTGTCTAGTGTTCAGTCGACGGCGTGTGATCGTGGAACACGCCGGCCTGGTGCAGCCGGTTGTGAAGCGTCCGGTAGCTTCCGGTGAGCACCATCCTCATCCGCCTGTAAGCCGTCGTCTCGGCGCGCGTGCCCACCGTGTCGAGGTATGCGAGAGCGCCCTCTATCTGGTCGAGGATTGAGATCGCGTCGGCGGCGCTGAAGAACTGAGTGCCCTGCACCTCCGCCATTACGGGCGACGAGTGCGCCGCGAGCATCTCCGGCTGATCGGCGTAGTGCCCTCTCACCAGCAGCCCGAGCCACGAGCTACGATCCACCGGGACGCTCCAGTTACCCGACCCGTCCCACTTGCCCACCGAAACGCTCTCCGCGACCACCCCATTGACGATTAGGTCGACGCGCTTCATCGGTATAGTCACGCTCGCGACCTTCCAGCTCACGTCGAGCGTGCCGCCCTTGCGCCCGAGCTTCAGCCTGGAGCCGGGCGGGCTTCCCTCGACCGCGAACTCCATCAGCGGGCCGTAGGTGACGAACGTGTGGCCCGCGCGCACGGCGTCCTTCCAGGCGTCGTAGCTGAACTCGGCGCCGTCCGCGATCTTCGCATACGTGCGTACGGTGCCCACGGCGGTGCTGGACGCCATCTTGTCAGTTCCGCCAACGGCGGCCACGAACTGCCCGCAGTTGAGGTAGCGGTACCAGTCGGACAGCGAGTACGGGTCGATGCCGGCGTATAGGTTCGACCAGGCGGTCATCTCCACGCCGTCGATGTCTCCTCGGACGATAGCCGCGGCGTGCTCCGCGCGCGGATTGGGAAAGTGGGGGAGAATGACGATTCCGCCCTGCTTCCGGCACTGCCGTGCCCATTCGGTGAGCAGCACGTCGATCGGGTCGCCCAGCGCGGACTCGTCGGGGCCGCCTGTCGTCATCGGGGCGATGATTGGTCCGTTGTAGCCCAGGAGCGAGATGTGACCGAGGATATGCTGCCTGTTCTCGGTCCCGACCCGGACGAGGTACTCGCCGTCACCGCCCGCGTCGCGGGAGCCAAACGTCGTTCGCCCGTCGAAGTCACCGACGTTGGTCATCAGCTCGCCCCATTGGCTCGCGAGAAGGTTGACTACGTTCACGCCGGTGCCGGCCCCCTCGAGCTCAGCGGTGGGGGGGGACAGGAAGTGGACGTGCGTGTCGGCGGTCACCCAGCCCCGGTCGCGCCACGGCAGCACGCGCTCCACGGCGAACGTGAGCGTTCGCGTGCCTTCCGAGACTCGGACCACGCGCCTGATCGGCTTCACCTCGAAGCCCTTGCTGATCTCCACGTAGACGTTGCCGACGGGGAGGTCTATCACGGTCTCGCCCGGGATGTAGGTGCAGAAGTGGGCGTTCGGGTTGATGTAGTCGGCGCTCCAGTCCTCGTACCAGAATGGGTTCGGGATGCGATGCCGGTCGAGTGGAGCGAGGTACTCCCCGGCCTCGCCGTGCACGTGGAGCCGCACGGCGACGGGCATGTTGGTCGCCTTGTCTAGGACGCGCATCCTGACGCGCTGTGTCGCAGCAGCGATCGGCACGAGCGCTCCAGCGCCCCCGACCGCTACTTCGCTTGCGGGAATGAGCGTCCCGTCCTCGAGGTGGAACCTGGCATCGGGGTGGGCGGTGTACTCGACGAGCAGCTCGCGCGAGGACACGTCGGGCACCTTGTTGTCGTACGTGCGCGCCCAGGAGTCGTTCGGATAGACGGTGCGCCTCTGCGCGGAGATGACCTGCCCAAGGTCAAGCTGCAGGTGCTTCAGAAGGCCGTCGTGCGTCAGGCCGAGGTCGGCTGCGGCGCCCTGCGGGAGCGTCAGCACCGCCTTCTGCCTGCGCTCCCAGCGCAGAGGCAATGACGTGACCTGCCCGGCGGATACGGCGGATAGGATAATGATCTCCGACTTCGGCTCGATGCGTAGCCCCACGATGGGCTCGCCCGGCCTGGGGTTCTCCCAGCCCCACAACCAGTTGATCCACGCGGGTCCATCGGGGTTTGCCACCCGAGTCTGCGACCAGCCCCACACCAATCCGGGCAGGGACTGTTCGGAGGTCGTGGGCATCGGGTGGGGCTTGACGTGAGCGACCGCCTGGAAGCAGTTCGTGCCCCATCCCTTCGACATCATGCCGATCTGGTGCCTCCTGCGGATCGCGACGCGCTCCTCCGAGCCATCGGCGTAGAGGAGCACATAGTCCGCCACGTGCTCGCCCAGGAGCCCCTGCCCGCGCGGGTCGGTGAAGAATCCCTGCTCGTTCCGCGCCGGGCCGGCGATGTCGGTCGTGTGCATCAGGACGAGCCAGGGCGCTGTGACCGCGTCCCAGCGGAGCACGACCGGCTCCGTTGTCGCCAGGGCCACGCGGTCCACGGAGAACGGGATCCCCCAGCAGACGCACTCGCCCGCGGGCGCCTGGTCCACGTTGTTGCGGGCCTGCCGTGAGAGGTCGCTCTCCTTGAGCTCGGCTAGCGTGCTGTTGCCGTTGAGTGCGATGGTCTCGAAGAGGGGAGAGCTGAGTCCGTCGCTGATGCCGGGCATCTTGGGCGTCTCCTTCTTGGACTGTGGGGTCTTGTCTTCGCGGGGCGTGTCCGCGGCCCCGGCAACGCGTCCCGACGCGACACCGACGACCGCGGCTCCGACTGTGCCAAAGAACCGCCTTCGCGTGACCTTCGGTTCGTCGCCACCCATGGTCGCCTCCTATGCTCTGCCCAGCTCCCTTCTTCGCACAACGAACAGCGGCCTGCCGAGGCGCTGACCGACCCTACCACCCGGCCGGCGCGAGACAGCAGTACGAGCGCGTTGGGAATGTCGGTATCCAGAGCCACTTCCTGTTGACGGAATCACGCGGGGGGGGGGTACTATGCGCAACGTAGGGTGGTGACGTTGCCGTGGAACCTGACAGCGTCCGCAGTAGCAGAGGCAAGCCCTGTGTTCTCTTTGGTTGCGGTCTCGTCCTCGTGTGGTCAGTCGCAGGCGCCCGGGCCCAGCCGCGAGCCGCACAGAGCGACCAGGGGGCCCCTGGGACAACGGTCAGCGCCGCGCCAACCGACCCTTTGGCGCCCCCATTCGTGTGCCTCCTCCCTGACTACTGGCCTGCCACCAACAACCCGCAATGGTTCGTCCGTTGGGCCCAGACTGACGAGGCGGAGGGCTGGCGGCTGGCGCCGTTCACCACTCCGTCAGGCATCCACGTCCTCCGCATCCCCGACGCCCCGCTCACGGAGCCGGGGCCAGACCTGATTGGCGCCTATCACAAACCCGGTGCGGAGCGCGTACTGCGTCTCCTCTATGCCCTATCCGCGGAACAGCGGGATCTTCTCGCCCGGGGCGAGGTCGTGAACATCACGAACGCGAGGGACACGGTCGCGGAGATCGTACCAAGAGACCGGACTGGGGATGGGACCGATGCGTTCGGCGACGGTACCCTAACGTCGTGCGAGTACATGGCAGCCGCGCTCGCGGTGGTGCCGACCGTCGAGGTGCGGCCCGGCGGACGGGACACCGGCGCGCTCTGCGATGTCGACATCTGCTACTCCCATGAACCAGGTAGGATCATGGACCTCCAGTTGCGGCCCGACGGCCTGACGTTCTGGTCTGCGCTAACCGCCCCGGGCTCTCCCCGCGAGCGGGATCCGAGCGAGTGGAAGGTGCTGCCATGGCACCTCCGGGCTCCATCACGCGATGTTACCGCGGCAACGCTGCCGGACGTGCTAAAGGGCCTTGAGGATGGGCAGAACAGCGCCTCTCTCGACGACATCAACGGGGCCAAGCTGGGTGCGCTCGTCGGCGACATCGCAGACCTTAGCGGAGTCGAGTTGCGCGCAGCGGACGAATGCTCATCGAGGGTCGTGTACGCTCAGGGCGGCGACGTGAGCACTCGGGCCTTGGCCGAGGCCCTCTTCGCGTCGGGGCGGCTGGCCATAACATCGCGCAAGCCCGACGGTGCGCTGGTCGTGACCGAGAACCGGGGTGAAGCGTGGGCCGCATCGATCGAACTGGCAGAGCTGGCCAGGCGACGCATGATCCCGGCGCTCACAGCCGAACTCCGTTCGCTGTTGGAGCCGGCGCTCGCCAGGCCCTACCTCGCCGGACTGCCCGTGCCCCTCTTGCTGTTCCTGGACGGGTACGATGGGCCTGTGTCCGGTCTCCTCAAGCCCGAGGTGGAGTGGATGGAGGGTATGCTTCGCGAGGTCGAGGGTATCTACGCGAACCTCCCGGCGTTTGACCGGGCGTGGCTTAGCGAGGGCGAGCCACTGGCAGTGCGGCTGCGGCTCCAGTTGCAGCTGACCGTTGCGGCGTGCTTTCCGTATCGCAAGTTCGACCCGGCGACCCGCACGTACTGCCCCGCCGACCCGCCGCAGTGGTACTACACCGTTCTAGGGGCCTCGCTCGAGCGGCCCATCCTGTCCACGGTCGTGTTGCAGTACCGTGCATACTAGGGCCTCTGGCCCACACCTTGCGTGGAAGGGACTGAGAGCTGTGCGTTCAGTTGGCCTAGCTGCTGCAGTGCTGGTTGTCCTGCTCATAGCGCAGTACCCGAGCGTCGCGGACAAGACGCCACCAGCGGAGTTGTGGAACCCCTCGCCCAGGCCCACCGAATTCGCCGGCAGTAGCACGCAGTACAACGTGGCGCCTGAGCAGGTCGTGCAGAACCTCTACTTCCAGATGGAGGACCGCGACACGCGTCAATCCCCCACCCCGGAGATCCAAGACGAGGACTACGTTTGGGACTGGTTTGACATGGAGATCAGCAACGGCGGCACCGTCACGTTCACGGATTACTACGGATGGGACTGCCACTTCGACTTCGAGGCTCCCGACTACGCCGGCTCGTGGAGCAGCCGCGTCACGGTCAACTGCGCCAACACCAACACCACCGCGGAGGGCCGCCTAGACCTGGACGAGTACTTCAGTGTGTGGTTTTGCTCCTTCCCGCCCCCCTGATGCACACCTGAGCCCCCGGCCCGCGCGGCCGGGGGCTCGCGTAGCTTAGCGCGAGGACGACCTCACATCGGCAGACACTCGCGACGCCGGAGCTGATGTCCACGCCCCATCAGCCGACCTCAGCAACCAAACAACTACTATCGCGCGAAGCAGCATCGTGCGCTACGCAACAGCACTACCCAGTGGTGCTCATGATGCGGGTCAACCGCCTCACCGGCCGCCTCGCGTGCAACAAGGGGTATTCGCACGGTCGCCTGGGTGGCTATTCCCTGAACGAGCGGTCGAACAGCCGGATGAAGCGCTCGAAGATGGCCCGGTCGAACTCCTGCCGCATCTCCTTCATCATTATGTCGATGGCGGCGTAAGTCGTGACGGGTTCCCTGTAGGGTCGGGCCGTGGTCAGCGCGTCGAACACGTCGGCCGCAGCGCAGAGCTTCGCCTCTAGCACGATCTGGTCGCCGGTCAGGCCCCTCGGGTAGCCGGAGCCGTCCGCGCGCTCGTGATGCTGAACGACGATCGACCGGACGACCGGATCATCCTCTCCGAATGACCTGAGCACGACGAGGCCGAGGCCGGGGTGTTGCTTCATCAGAGCCCACTGCGCCGCCGCGAACCGGCCGGACATGGTGAGGATCTCGCGCGGGATGCGGATCTTCCCGACATCGTGCACGTACATCCCCAGCGATACGGAGCGCAGCCAGTAAGGGTCGGGGTTGAGCGACATCGCGAGTGCGGACCCGAACACGGCCACGTTCACCGAGTGGTCGTACATGTAAGTGCCCAGGCGTGTGAGGCCCATCATGGCCCCGGCGACTCGTGAGTCGCGGAGCATCATCTCAGCCGTCTCCTCAACGGTGTGCCTGATACCCGCGTAGACGTCGTGGGTTGGCTCGATGAAAAGCCGGTCGGTGAGGAAGTGCGCGGCCTGGAAAGCCACCTCAGCTTGCTCCTGGGCGCTGGCTTCGGGTCCGTCGCCCAGGTGCTGGAGCCGATCGATCAGGTAGGCGGCATACATGTGGCCCTCCTCGGGCCTTATGTACAGGCGACGGACCCTAGACTCCCTGAGCTCGCTGCGGAGCTCTTCCGCGAAGGGCGCGTCCTTCGCAAGGAACAGAACGTACCCGCGGTGTGAGGTGAACTGGTAGAGGTCGCACATCGCGGCCGCGCACTTGTTCAGAGTCCGCACATCTACAGGGATCAGCGCTTCCTGAGACTCCGGACCGAGTTCGTCAGTGAGCTGCACCTGACCGTGCCTTTCGGTCCCCTGACCGCGCGCGCCGGAAGCCAACGTCTTACTAATACTGGCGCAGCGCCCGTCGTCCTTGTTCCGGGGGCGGACCGGCCGCCCGAGGCACCAAGGCGGCCGGGTGCCGGCACAAACGTGGAGGCCGGGGCGGACAGGTGCCGAACAGGACAAAGGCGACCGCCGGCCCGGCTTGCGCTGAGGCCGGGCAGGTTCCGGAGGAAGCGGAGATGTCATTCGACCTTGCGCCACTGCTCGAGGGGTTCGACTATGTCCCTGGCGAGATCGTGGCGCGGCGGGGAGTCGGCCTCGACAACCGCGAGAAGGTCCAGCTCCGTACAGAGCTGGGGATCATCCAGATGGAGGCGGACGGACCGCCGGACGGGGTCTGGCCCCGCGGGTTTGAGTCACTCATGCACTATCACCTCGACCGCCTCGAAACGGCTCGCCTAGGCCGCGGCAGGCGACCTGCCTTCAAGCTCGACGCCGAGGAGTGCTCCGCATTGCGCGACGAGGCGACGATCTATTACCTGCGGTACGTCTGCTGCCTCCACCTGCGAGACTACGCGCGGGCGGATCGAGACACGACGCGGAACCTGCAGCTAATGGACCTCTGCCGGGCCTACGCGGTAGAGGAGGACGACCGGGAGGCGCTCGAGCATTATCGGCCCTTCGTCGTGATGATGCAGGCTCGAGCCAGGGCGGGCCTGATGCTGGAGGCCGGCGACGCCGCCGGAGCGGCCCGCGCCGTGGCCGATGCCGTCATCGAGGCGCGCCATCTGCTCGCCGAGGCCGAGCACCCCGACGAGGCCGCCCTGTACGACGACCTGAGCTCCCTCGAGGACCTGGTCGAAGGGTTCGAGGCGGCCGACGACGAGATCTCGTCACGCGTCCGCATGAGCGTTGAGCTGCGCGACGCGATCGACCGCGAGGACTATCGACTGGCGGCCCAGCTCCGGGACGCGATCCGGGCCTTGGACGGTCGGCTCCAAGCCGAGGGCACCTAGCCGCACAGCATGCTCTGGGAGGTACTGGACAGTGGGGCTCGCAGCCGCCCTGACAGCGGCCGCGGACAGCGGCGCCTACCGGGTCGCGGTTCCCGAGTACGGCATTACCGCCATCGTGGCACCCAACGTCACCCTCGTGGGTGCTACCAGCTTCCTCGGCCTCCCTGATGAGCTGACCGCCGCCTGGAAGACCGACGCCGCGGGCGATGGCGGCGAGCTTCTCCTCGAGGCGGCCGGCCGATCGTGCTACCAGAGCTGGAGCAATCCCGCAGGGCGCACGAACCATGAGTATCTGGTCAACATCATCCGTCAAGGGCATGGGTCGGTGCTGGAGCACGCGAACTACAGCCTGTACCTGCGCGGCATCTCCAGGGCGCTCACACACGAGCTCGTGCGACACAGGGCAGGCTGCTCCTACAGCCAGCTAAGCCAGCGTTACGTCGACTCCTCCGACATAGCCTTCGTCGTCCCGCCCGCCCTCATGGGCGCGGACTCGCTCCTTGAGCTGTGGGCGGAGGCCTGTCGCACATCGCTGGATGCCTACGTCCGTCTGGTCGATGGCCTGGACGAGCGAATCCCCGAACGGAAGAGGAAGCGCGAGTGCGCCAGGGCGGTCCTTCCCAACTGCGCCGAGACCCACATCGTGATGACGGCCAACGTGCGCGCTTGGCGCCACATTCTTGCCCTGAGGGGCTCGGAGCATGCCGATGCCGAGATCAGGCGGCTGATGGTCAGCGTCTTGGAGGTGCTCTCACGCGCGGTGCCACTGTTCTGGGACTACGTGACCGAGGCGGGTTCTGATGGGGTTCCCGTTGTGAGACTGGTTGCCGAAGAGTAAGGACGTGTAGATGGAGTTGACTGATCCGCTCGAGAGACTGAGGCCACCGTTCGCGCGGGGCCGTCTTGCGCCCCGCTAGTGGGCAGCGAGAGCGCGGCAGCCAGCATGTGACCACGCGGCACATCGCTTTGTCGTCATGGCGACCGCTAGAGGCTTGCAGGGCCTCAGACGGTTGAGCCGGAACAGCGTCCCCGCCAGATGCGCTCCGCGGTCGTTCCGCGAGTGGAGGGGTGGAGATGCCTGAATCCGTCGCGCGGTTCTTCCGTTTCGCGCAAAGGGGCACCAACGCCAGGACCGAGATCCGGGCGGGCGTAACCACCTTCCTGACGATGGCCTACATCCTCTTCGTGAACCCCATGATCCTGTCCGACCCCGCGCTCGGCGACCGGGCGGTGCCCTTCTCGGCCGCCGCCACGGGCACGGCCCTCGCGGCCGGGGTCGCGTGCATCCTCATGGGCCTCATCAGCAACTTCCCTCTGGCCCTGGCCTCGGGGATGGGCCTGAACGCGTTCTTGGCCTTCACCGTGATCCTGAAGTATGACCTGCCGTGGCAGACGGCGATGGGTCTGGTGGTGTTGGACGGGCTCATCGTCTTGGTGCTCGTGCTCGCCGGTGTGCGCGCGTGGGTGTTCAAGGCTATTCCGCTGGACCTGAAGCGCGCCATCGGCGGAGGGCTCGGCCTGCTGCTGGCCACGATCGGCGTCGTTGACGCGAGGTTCGCCGTGATTCCCGTCTCGAGCGCGAAGCTCATCGCGTCAGCGCCGAACCCTCTCGCCGTAGCCCCGCCACCGCCGCTTACCTACGGGCCGGTGCACACGTGGGGCGTGCTCCTCGTGACCGTCGGGCTGATCGTCATGACGGTGCTTCACATCCGTAAGGTGCGCGGCTCGATCCTCATCGGCATCCTCGCCGTCACCGTGCTGAAGACCGTGGGCGACCTGGCGACGGGACTGCCGGACGCGCCCATTCACAAACTGAACATGTCGCCGCCAGACTTCTCCGCCATCGGCGCGGCCGACGTGCTCGGAGCGTGCAAGCTTGCGCTGGTGCCGCTGCTCCTCAGCTTCATCATCGTGGACTTCTTTGACACGCTCGGGACGATGACGGCGATAGGCGAACAGGCCGGCCTCACCGGGAGGAACGGCGAGATCGAAAAAGCCACGAGCATCCTCGCCACAGACGCGGGAGCGGCGGCCATCGGCGGCTTGTGCGGCGCGAGCTCAGTGACATCCTATGTCGAGTCCGCAGCCGGAGTCAGTGAGGGTGGGCGCACCGGACTGATGCCGGTCGTGACCGGCCTGCTCTTCCTCGCGGCCCTGTTCGTGGCGCCGCTGTTCGGCGTGGTGCCCATCGAGGCCACAGCGCCGGCGCTCATCTTCGTTGGGTTCCTCATGCTCCCCGGACTCCGGCACATCGACTGGGAGAACGCCAGAGTCGCCGTGCCGGCCTTCATCGTGATCGTGACTATGCCGCTCACGTACTCGATAAGCCACGGCATCGGCTTCGGCTTCATCGCCTACGTGCTTCTCTCCGTGTTCGCGGGCAAGTGGCGCGAGGTCCACCCCCTCTTGTACGGCGCGGCGGTCGTGTTCGCCGCGAGCTTCATCTTCCTAAGCCCCTGAGGTGCAAGGCGTCCGCGCGTCTTGTGCGTCTGTGACAGTAGTCCACCCGGAGGTGATCGCCGATGCCGAGTCGGCGCCGCGTCGCGAGGTTGATCGTCATGCCGCTTTTCGCGGGGTGCCTCGCGCTCGGCTGCGGCGGCTCTCCCGGCGGAGGGGGCGAGCCGACCCCTCCCAACGATGACGACGGGCTCCTAACCGGCGCCGGCGCCGTGAACGGCTACGTCTACATCCCGGCAGCGGCCGCATCGGTTCGCGCTGCGGGTCCCGTGCTATCGACACATCCGCTATCCCCCGCTGAGTGGGAGCCGGTCGTCGCAGCCACTATCGAGGCCGACACCGGCCAGTACGCCCTCACTAACGAGCATGGCGTCTACTGGATGGCAGGCGTTCCCGCGGGTACCCGTCACCTGACCCTCACAGGCGCCACGGCGGAGGGGGCCTTCGATGTCGTCGTCGAGGACGGCGGGACCACCACGGGAACGGTGCCGCCGTCGGAGACCGCCGCGGGGAGCACGGCAGTCATCTGCGGCTACCTCTACCGGAAGAGCGACGGCAGCGGGCTGATCCTGCGTCCCGGCGAGCGGCCCGAGCTGACGCCGGCCCAGGGCGCCAGTCTGTCCGTCGACACCGGCCAGACGGGCACTGCCGACGAGGCGGGCTACTACGAGATAGCCGGCGTGCCACCCGGCTCGCACACCGTCACGGTCGCGCATGGCGCCGAGGGCGCTACGTTCACTGTCTTGGCCGCGGCCGGGCGCGTGACGAGCGGCACTGGCCGGCTGCCTGTCAACTGGGGCGCCTGCGTTGGCTACGTCGGGGCGCCTCTCGCGGCGCAGAACCTGCAGCAGCTCACGATCGCGGCTGATCCCACGGAGGTCGCGCCAGTCGAGGGCGCGCTCGTGACGCTCGATGACGGTCAGCGAATGCTAACGAGGACGGGTGGCCGCTACGCGTTCACCGGTGTCGACGCCGGGCTGCACGCCATCAGGGTCGCCGCGAGCAGCTTCCTGGAGTTCACCGGGCACGTGATCGTCGCGAACCGCACCCTGACGCACGGGCTCGAGATCCCAAGGGGCCAGGTGCGTCGCGTGACTGTGGACTCGCTGACAGGCGTGTACATAGTCCAATCCGGCAGCGCGCTGCGGCTCCGCGCGATCGCCTACGATCCGCAGGACCGGCCGTACGCCGGCTACCGACTCTTCACGTGGACATCGTCGAACACCGGTGTCGCCACCGTTGACTCTCGAGGGGTCGTGATAGGTGGCTCGGCCGGCACCGCGGCGATCACGGCCGAAGTCGGAGGCGTTGAGGGGCACGCGACCATAACCGTCGTCCCCGGCGCGACGGAGGGACTGCAGAGGATCGACATCTTCGCTGCCCGCACGGACATCCTCGTCGGCGGCAACGTGCAGCTTGTGCCGACAGCGTACGATGCCAGCGGCGCCGAGATGCAGGGCGTGCAGTTCGCTTGGTCCTCGGCCGACCCGGACGTGGCGCTGGTGGATCCGCAAGGCGTTGTGTCAGGCGCCCGAGTGGGCCAGACGAACATCCTGTGCGCGGCCGGAGGAGTGCAGACATCGACCGTCATCACGGTCTCCCGCCCGGCCCGGAGGATTGGAGTGGAACCCGGAGCGGTGCTCCTTGCCGATACCGAGGACGGTTGCGAGGCCCTGGTCACCGACGCGTCGCCGACGCCGGGCAGTCTCCTTCATTGGACGGCCGCCTCGTCCCATGACTGGCTGTCGGTCGCGCCGGCGGAGGGTTGGGGCGAGCAGCTTGTCGGCGTCGCGGTGGACCGGTCCGGCAGGCAGGCGGGCGTCTACGTCGGGCTGGTGAGGTTCGATGGGGCAGGCTCGTGGGCTCCGCTGCGTGTGGAGATGACCGTCACGATGGCCCATCTGACGATCGGCGCTGCAGGCACAGTGCCCGAGGGGACGGAACGCTTCGTTATCCGCGCGGTCGTCGATAGCGTAGAGTACTCCGACAACGTTGTGGCCGGCGAGCTGCCGATCGAGTACGACATGATCCTGCCTGCCGGTGCGGCCGAGATCACGGTCACGGCGCAGAACGGCGCGGTGGTGCTCGCGACAGCAGCCGTGGCGGCGGATTTGGCGCCGGGGCAGTCGGCGCCGGTCGCAGTGGACTTCTGACCACCGTGGGGATCGAGAGGGGGAGAACATGCACGACCTGATGGGCAACCCGATCTTCTGGATCTTCGGCGGGGGCACGGTCATCGCGCTGGTGGGGATCCTCGCGGAGCTCGCCGGCAAGGTGATCAAGATGCGTGAGAAGGAGCGCGCGGCACGGCTGCGCGCCGACGCGCAGGCCGAAGCGGATATGTTCGGCTGGGTCGCGGTGGATGAGTTCAACCGCCTGCGCGCCCGCGTGGACGCCCTCGAGGCGCAACTCGGCCAGGGCACGGAGCGCCCCGAGACCGTCCGACGCGTGCAGACGTTCACTAAGGCCGATAGCTCGACAGAGGTCGAGGACGAGCTGATGGCGTGATAGGCCGCCGGCGACGAGCACAGGCAATGGGCTTCAGCCCGTTGTCTACGGCAGGACCGACTCGCCCAGGAGCTGCGCCGGGTCCTCCTCGTGGACGCCCGCGCTGGCGGTTGAGCGATAGACGGCGGGGGTGAGACCGGAGGCAGCGGGGAAACGTTCCGCGACCGCCCGTTCGAGAGCGTCGACAGCGTCGACGCGGACCAGGCTGACCGTGCATCCCCCGAACCCCGCGCCTGTCATCCGCGAGCCAAGCACGCCGTCGACGGACTGGGCGATCTCGACCATCGCGTCCAGCTCAGGGCAGCTCACCTCGTAGTCGTCTCGCAGGCTCACGTGGCTCTCGTTCATGAGCCGGCCGAAGGTCGCGACATCACCCTCGGCGAGCGCATCCACGGAGGCCAGGACACGCAGGTCCTCGCTCACGATGTGCCTGGCGCGGCGGAGCACGTGCTCCGGTACGTCGGGCTCGATCTCGTCGAGCATCTCGGGCGTGACGTCCCTCAGTGCCGTGACGCCCGAGTGCCGCCTCCGCGCCACGGCGACCGCACTCTCGCACTCCGCCCGGCGCTCGTTGTACTTTGATCCCGCAAGTGTCCGTGCTTTGGTCGTGTCGCAGACGACGATCGCGACGTCGTCCGCCGGCAACGGCACGTGCCGAGTGGCTAGGTCGCGGCAGTCGAGGAAGAGCGCGTGCCCGCCCGTTGCGTTGGCCACGACGAATTGGTCCATGATCCCGCAGTTCACGCCGATGAAGCGGTTCTCGACCCTCTGGCACATCAGGGCGAGGTCGGGCCTCGGAATGGTGATTCCGAATGTCTCGCATAGGGCGAAGGCCACCCCCACCTCTATCGCGGCGGATGAGCTCAGCCCGGCGCCGATCGGGATCGTGCTCGCGACCGCGAGGGTGAAGCCGCCCAGCCCGCCGTAGCCCTCTTGGAGTGCGCCGACGACGCCGCGGACGAAGTTGGACCAGATGGTGCCTTCCAGCCGAACCGGGCTCGCGAGGTCGAAGCAGTCGTCCGGCCCCTCGTCGGCGGACACCGCGACGACATAGCCATCCGCGCGGGGAGCCACAAGCACGACAAGGCCCAGGTCGAGCGCGGCAGGCAGGACGAAGCCCTCGTTGTAGTCGGTGTGCTCTCCGATCAGGTTCACGCGCCCGGGGGCCAGGAACGCACGAACCCGATCGTCCGGGCGGAACGCGTCGCGCGCCTTGCGCAGCAACTGCGCGGACCTCTCAGCTGGGAACTGGGGCACGTGGATGCCTCCTCGCGACCGCACCCAATGCCCGAGGGATGATACCCGACCGAGAAGCGGTGGAACAGGGAGGTTGTCGAGGGCCCCCGGCGAGGCTGTCGCCACTACCGCCCCGGCCTGGAGCCGAACGGTACGGCTGAACCCTTGCCTTCAGGCGACGGCCCGCGTGGCGGCCCACCACGGTCGGGTGGCGCACCTCCCGGGGGTACCGGTCCTTGTGGGTAGAACCACGGCCCGCGGTGCGGAGGAGCGGCGAAGCCGAGGCGCCTTGCCTCGTCGAACCGCTGGCGCCACATGCGTGCCTGCTCGGGAGGCAGAACCTGGGCGACCTCGTCCCGCATCAGGTCGAACTCCTGTGCCACATCCTGGAAGTGGCTGGAGCGGATCTCCTCGACGCGGCGCATCCTTCGGCCAATGATCTCGTGCACCTGGGCAATCTGGTCGGGCGAGAGCCGCAGGTCCATCGCGATGCGGTCGACCACCTCGCCGGGCATATCGTCCGGGCCCCTGGCGATGCTGCTCACCAGCATCTGCTTCCCGATGATGACGGCCCCACAGGCGCCAATGACGATCCCGCTCAGGAGCACCAGCAGCGCCAACCCCGTCTGACGCCAGTCCTGCAGCCGTGGCGGGCGGGGTGCCGAGTCCGTTCGCCCTGAGCCGGGCGCAGCCCGTGACGAAGGGCCCTCACCCGCCGCGTCCCCTTCGACAAGCTCAGGGTGCGCGTCGACCTCTCCCAGAGGGAGGGGTGTGGCGCTCGTGCGCTCCTCGTCGCTCATTGCAGCCCCCTCGACGCATCAACGAAGAAGGCCACCAGCGGGTCGTTGAGGGCCTTGAGCGCTATGGGCAGAGCGATCGCCAATGGGACGGCCAAGGCCAACGCGAGCGACGCGACGAGCGCCCAGGGCATCAGTGACGGGCGCTCGTTGAGCGCCACAAGCCGCCGCATCACGTGGTCCCCCACATCGACGCGGGGGACAGGTTCCCTTCGGGCAAGACCGCCCAGTTCCATGAGCCGCTCTTCCAGTTTCATCGCTCGCCCTCCCCCTCTCCCGTTCCCCGGGCCTGCGCGGCCTCAACGAGGGCCTTGAGCTTCCCCCGGGCTCGCAGCGCCTGCACCTTCACCATCGTCTTGCTCCACCCGGTCTGCTCGGCCGTCCGCTCGACGCTGAGTCCGTCGACGTATCTAAGCGTCAGCACGAGTCTGTCGCGAGGAGGCAGCGCGCCCAGCAGCCGGTGGATCAGAGCGGCGGCCTCCGCGTAGTCCACAGGCTCATCGGCCGGCGCATCGGCGAGGGTCTCGACGTCGCGCGCGCTCAGTGAGACGACGTAGCGGCTCCTGCGCTCGCGCTTCCAGTACGCGTAACCGACCCGGGTCGCGATGCGCGCCAGCCAGTGTGACAGCGGGCCGGTGCCCCTATAGCGGGGAAGGCTCTCGTAAGCCTCGACGAAGACGTCCTGGACCAGCTCTTCATGCACGCTCGGATCGCGCGAGAACCGCCACATAATGGCGGCCACCATCGACTGATGCCGGGCGATGATGCGCCGGTAGGCATCGCCGTCGCCGCCGAGGCACCGGCGGACGTCCTCGCTGTCCACGGTGAGCCCTGGTGCGAGCCCCGGCGAGCGGCCAAGCGCCGTCGACGCCAGAAGCCCTTGGGCTGCCGCCATCGTTGCCATCGAATCGAGCCACCAGGCAATGAGCTTCACCTAGTCTGTGGTCCGTCCGTCTCAGAGGTTACACTCGCTGGAAGATACCGTACGCGCAGGCGTGTCCCCTGCAGGGACACATGTAACCTCGCCCGAACCGCACCCACATATCGGTCGGAGGCGCCGAGCGCCCGAGATAGGAGCGGAGTGTTAGGGAGGAGACGAACATGACCGCAGCTCTCACGAGCAAGCGTTGGCTGCTGATCCTGGTGGTTGGGGTGGCACTGGCCATGCTGGTCGTCGCGATCGTCCCCGCGATCGGGGAGTCCGAGGAGCAGCCCGGGATGGGGCCGGGCGGGCCCGGCATGCGCGGCGGGCCGGGGATGGGCCAGGGAATGGGACCGGGAATGGGACCGGGGATGGGACCGGGCATGGGCATGATGCCGATGATGGGGTCGCCCCCGCCGACCGCAATCGCGGTCGCGCAGGGCAAGGTGTTCGTGGTGTTTGGCGCGACGCTCTACAAGTTCAACGGTGAGACACTCGAGCTCGAGGCCAAGGCGCCCCTTGGCGAGCAGCCCCAGGGGCCACCGCCCGGAGGGTTCCAGCCCGGCGGTCCCGGCGGGCCTCCCGGAGATCGGTAGACGCCGATGCGAAGCCCCCGCCGATCCCGGCGGGGGCTTCGGCGTACTACGGCCAGCGCGTGATCGAAGATCCGACGCGCGCGGGGTCTGTAGGCTTCCACGGGCACTCGGCAGGCAGCGGGCTGGCAACTTCCAGCCCCTCCGTGGTAACCAGCGCGAACGATGTGCCCTTGCGCTCCCACGCCACGCGCATGAGCCTTGAGTTCATGTCCTCCCCGTACCGCTGTCGCCACTGATCGAGCGAGTTGTCCGGGTTCCAACTGTGCCGCATCGTCGGCGACCACCCGTTGTTCGCGTAGACGTTGTGGTCCGAGTGGTTCGACATCACGGTGCGCTCGTACGGCGGCTGATCGGCGCCCATGTACAGGGTCAGGTCGTTGCCGTGCGTGACGGTGTCGCCGGTCGTGTAGTTCCCCAGCAGCAGGTTGCTCAGGATGAACACGTTCTCAAGCGGCCAGTCCTCGCCCCGCGGCATCGCTACGATCCCGCAGTCGTTCCCCACCACCGTGTTGTGGACCACCCACGTGTTCTGGGACCCCGAGATGTAGATGCCGCGCACACCGTTCGCGTAGACGAGGTTGTCGGCGATGACGCCTCCGCCCTTGTTGATCTCGAAGAAGATCCCCGCTCCACCGTTGTGATGGCAGATGTTGCCGATGATGCTGATCTCCGAGTTGTCGGAGTCAAACCAGATGCCGTCGGATGCTGTGTTGAAGGCCACCTCGCAGCCACGGATCGTGCAGGTCCTGTTTGACGGGATGCACTTCATGCCGCCGGCGTGCCACCCCGCGAAGAAGCGACGGTAGTTGTTCAAGAGCGCGCGGCAGCCCTCTATCACGCAGCCCACACACTCGCCCATCCCGAGACCGGTGTCCCCGTTGTAGGACAGGTCGCAGTCGCGGACCGCGCAGTCCCTCGAACGGCCGACCCCGAGGCCGCAGAAATCGGCCTGGTAGAACCCGCAGCCCTCGACCGTCACGCGCTCGCACCCGGACACCGAGGCCATCGGCCACTGGCCGCCGGGCTGCCTGTTGTGCCTGACCTCGAAGCCGCGCACAACCACGTCGTGCGCGTTCTCGATGGACAGCGCAAACCCGCGCACCCCCACCTCGACGCAGTACCAGGCCGGTTCGCCGAGGATGTTCACGTACAGCGTCTGATCGGCCGGGTCGAAGTAGAACGAGTCGACGATAAGGTCGGACAGGTCGCGCCCAACGGTGGCAAGCTGCATGTACGTCTCGTTCTTGTAGATCGGGTCCGGACCGATGCGCTGCAGCGCCTTGCTGTCGTCGAGGAACACCTGCGACACCCAGCGTGTCGACTTGTCATCGTAGAGGCCCGGGAAGCGCGCGTCCGTGAAGAACTCATCCCCAAGCTGGATCTTCCAGGTGTTCGCGAAGGCGTTCGGATACGGCTCAGGGATGTCGGGAAGCGGGCCCACCCGCGTCCACTGCCCGCGCACGATCTCGGAGCCCTTGATGACCACCCGGCCGCCCGGCTCCGCTTCGAAGACGATGGGATCGCCCGGCTCGCCGGAGGCCGTTATCCGCACGGACTCGCGGTACACGCCGGAGCGAACACGGACGGTATCGCCACGCCTCAGGTCGGCGGTGCAGGCGCGAGAGATGGTCTTCCACGGAGCCTCCGCCGTGCCGGCGTTCTCATCGGACGCTGCCGGCGAGGAACCGTCCACGACGTACGTCGCGCTGAGCAGCGGAGCAACGCAGACGGCGAGCGCGTAGCAGGTGAAGAGCAGCCTCATCGCTCGTACCCCTTTCAGGCGAACCCGATCCCAAGCACCGAAGCCCCCGCCGGGGCGGCGGGGGCTTCGGTGTGTTCGCTTCCGGCCGTTGGCCCTACGGCAGCACGGGCTTGGCGTGCTCCTCCACGTCCGGCGGCTGGGCGCGCTTCTTCGTCTCGAGCTCAGTGAGGAGTTCCTTGACCGCCGCCTCGATCTGCGGGTCGCGGCCGTCGCGGTACGTCTCATAGGGCACCGGCACATAGATGTCCGGGGGCACGCCGTAGTTCTCGAGGCTCACGCCGTCCATGCGATACCAGCCTACCACCGGCACGCGGAAGTTCGCGCCGTTGACGAGCGTGGTGTCCCACGTGCCAATCACGCCTCCCGCGGTCGGCACGCCGATGAGCTTGCCGAGCCCCTTCTCGCGGAAGCCGTTGGGGAAGATCTCCGCGTCGGAGAAGCTGTGCTGGTTGATGAGGCAGCACATCGGCCCATCGAACTGGCCGCCCGGCGCTGTGCGCAGCGGCACCCCCCGGACCCCCTGCCAGCCGTGCACCTTCTTGGTGAGCAGTTCGAGCGCGCTGTCATGCGTGTAGCCGCCGCCGTTGAAGCGCACGTCGATGATGACGGCGTCATAGTGCTGCGCGGGCCCGAGCAGTTCGTCCGTGAGCGTCTGCAGCGTTCCGCCGTTCATGCCGTTCATGTGGATGTAGTAGACCCGGCCCTTTGAGAGATCGAGCGCCATCTTGCGATTGGCCTCGACCCAGAGATCGTACTGCAGCCCGCCCAGCGCGCCACCGGAGATCGGTTTGACGGAGATCTCGCGCGCACCTTCGGTCTTCGGTTCCGAGTTCACGAGCAGCTTCACACGGTCGCCCGCCTTGTCGGTGAGGATCTCGGAGACGTGCTCATTGTCGCTCACCGGCTCGCCGTCGATCGCCATGACGTACTCGCCGACCTTGACGGCGGCGTCTGCCTGATCGCACGGCCCGGCTGTCGTCACCTCCTTGACCCTGAACCCCGGCCCCTGGTAGGTGGGGTCGGCGACGAGGCCGAGCCGGCCGGTGTCTTTCCCGCTCCGGCCCCCTGCGTAGCAGCCGAGGTGGGAGCCGTTGAGCTCGCCTATCATCCGCCCGACGAGGTTGGCGAAGTCCTCCGGTACCAGGGTCCCGGTGCAGAATGGCTCGTAGCGTTGGTAGATGGCGTTCCAGTCTACGCCGTGGCGGTTGTAGGAGTAGAAGCTCTCATCGAGCAGCGCCCAGGCCTGCCGGAATGCCCACTTCTGCAGCATGCGCCCATCACGGTCGAGCTCGGCCTTGAAACTGATCTCGCTCGCGCCGCCGCCGCGGCCGGCGTCGACCTTGTACAGCTTCCCGCCGCCCGCGAAGAAGAGCCACTTGCCGTCATCGGTGAGTCTCACGTTGCCCAGATCGTAGTCGCCGGGCACGAACTGGCGCTGGTTCTCGCCCGTAAGGTCCATCGCCCAGATCTGCCGACCGCGCTGGAACAGGACGCTCTTGCCGTCTCCCGTGATGCCCACGATTGACTCGTTCGTGTTCGAGGTGGTGAGCCGCTGCAGCCGCTTGTCGATGCGAAAGAAGTCGATGGCGATGGGCTCGATCGGCTTCTTCTTCCACTCGGGCCACTGCTCTTCGGGCTTCGTCTCCCCCTCTGGCTTCGTCTCCCCCTCTGGCTTCGTCTCCCCTTCGGGTGCGGCTTCCGGAGCGGGCTTCGGTTCCTTGTCAGCCTTCTCTTTCTCCGCCTTCTCCTTCTCGGCGAACTGGGCCTCATAGTCGTCGAACTCGATGGGCTGCCGCTCGAGGTCGACGCAGTAGACCTGCCAGGCGCCCGACCGCGCGGAAGTGAAGAACAGCTTCTTGCCGTCGGACGACCAGTGCGGCGACGCGTTTCCGGACGGATGATTCGTGATGTTCGTCCAGTCGCCGCCGTCGATCGGGCGGACGTAGATGTCGCGACCGGCGCGCGGGTGGTTGATGTCAGCGGCGATCCACTTCGCGTCAGGCGAGATCTGCACATCGAGCACGTCGGGCTCGGTCAAGAGCTGCGTCACCTCGCCCGTCTCGGCATCCGCGGCGAACACACCGTCGCCGCCCTGTCCCTTGCGGAACAGGATCTTCTCTCCGTCCCATGTGTAGCCGATCATGTCGAGGTACGCGGAGTCGTCGCGCACCAGGCACTTCTTCTCCTTGGTGTCGGTGTTGTAGACCCAGATGTCGGAGGTGCCGTTCTGCTGCGAGATGTACGCGAGCTCCTTGCCGTTGGGATGCCAGAAGAAGTCGCCGTCCATGCCCGGCCAGTCGGTGACGCGGACCGACCCGTTCTTGAAGTCCGGCTTAACCATGAAGATGTCGTCAAGCAGCCTGATCGCGACCCACGAGCCGTCGCGGTTAACCTCCATCTCCTCGACGCCGTCGGTGAGCGTCGTGTCGCCATCGAAGTTCTCTCGGTAGTCGATGGGGGCGTGGATCTCGAGCTTCCTCGGCTTGCCGCCGCGGGCGTCGATCGTCCACAGGTCGAAACCGTACTCGAAGACGAGGGTCTTCCCATCGCCGGAGATCTGCAGATAGGTGACGGCGTCATCGCGCAAGCGGGTGATCGCCCGCACCTCGCCACTCTCCAGGTTCTGGGCGAACACGTTCGGCCGACCCTCGCGCTCGGAGACGTAGTAGATCTCCCTGCCATCCGCGGAGAACGCGGGCCAGTTGTCGGCTCCGGGGAAGTCGGTCGCCATCTTCATGGTGTCGGTCTGCGTGTCATAGACGAACACGTCGGCGTTGGCGCTGCCGCGGTAGCCCTTTCGCCACCACTCCATCCCACCGCGTATGCCGATGACGTACCGCGCGTCCGGTGAGTAGCCGGTAGCCGAGACGCTGAAGGCGTCACGGAACACGGGGTGCACGTAGCCTGTCTCGATGTCGATCTCGTATGGGCATGAGTAGCGATGGTCGCGCCCGCTCGCGGTGAACAGCAGCTTCTTCCCGTCCGGGGCCCAATCGGCGACGATGTCGCTGGCGCTGTGGTAGGTGAGGCGCCTTATCTCGCCGCCCTCCGCCGGAACGAGGAAGACGTCGAAGCCGCCGTACCGGTCCGAGATGAACGCGATGGTCCGGCCGTCGGGCGAGAACCTGGGGCGCGCATCGTACGCGTTGTGCACCGTCAGTCGCCTGGCGACCCCTTGGCCGTTGTCGGCTAGATCCGCGACCCAGATGTCGCCCTGGTAAGAGAATGCGACCTTGGTCCCGTCGGTGTTGAGGTCGGGGTAGTGCATGTCGTGAATGACCGGCAGCTCCTGGGCGAGCGCGGGCCAGGTGAGCGCCACGACAAACGCGGGCAACACCGCAAGCAGCTTGGTCTTCATCTGTTCGTTGCACCTTATGCTGGATTGGCGAGGGAGGCTGTCGTGCTCCGCCTCGCAGTCGATACCACCGGCCACGGGGGAGCCGGTGGTCACTCGACCTTTCGCGGAGGCCGCCCCCGTCACCTCGCGCGGAGGTCGCCTGCCGGCTGCGCGGAAGCTGCGAGCAGTGTCGAGGAGCGTGTCGCCGTGGCGTCGGTAGCTGAGTGGGTCGCGGTAACGTCGGTAGGTGGCCTCGGTCCTGCCAGGATCCTGCGGCTGCTCGAGCGCCACGGGACGCTCGATGAAGCTCTGGCCCTGCCCGACGATGAGCTCATGCGCGAGGCGCGCCTCATCCCTCGGCAGGTGGCGACGCTGAGGGCCCGCCTGAAGCGCGTCGGAGAGCTCGAGGCATACGTCGACGACCTGGACATCGACGGCATCTCGATCGTACCTATCGACGCGGACGGGTACCCTCCGCTCTTGAGGGCCATCGACTACCCACCTGTTGTGCTCTACGTCATCGGCGACCCAAGTCTGCTCGCGATGCGAAGCGTCGCCATCGTGGGCGCTCGCGCCGCGAGCGACGAGGGCATGGCGTTCGCCACGGCGCTCGGTCGCGAGCTGTCAGCCGCCGGATGGGCCGTCGCGAGCGGGCTGGCGGACGGGATCGACGCGGCTGCTCACACCGGATGCCTCGAAGCGGGCGGCGTGCCGGTCGGGGTGCTCGGGTGCGGGCTCGCGGCAGTGGAGGACGAGGCGGAGGCGCTGGCATTCGACGTGCGCTCCGCCGGTGCCCTAACGTCCGAGCAGTCCATGAGCCAACGCCCTTCCGCATCGACGAACATGGCTCGCAATCGCATCATCGCCGGGCTGGCGCGGGCTACGGTCGCAGTGGAGTTCGGCCCGAGCGGCGGGACCCTCAGCACCGTGAACGCGACGCTCGACACCGGCCGCCCCCTGTTCCTGGCGCCACCCGCGGTGGAGTCCACCACGGGCAAGGAGCTGATCCGCGACGGCGCGCGACTGCTCCGCCGACCTGATGACCTGGCGGACCTACTCGCTGCCGCGGAGTCCTTCGACCCGGCCACCGCACAACGCCGCGACCGCGCGGACGACCAGCTCAGGCTGTTCGAGTAGCCCGCCGTGCGCTGGCCCTCACTCGCCTGCGCCCTCGGCGGTCGGCGGTGGGCCCCCGAACCGGTCGCCCCAGAGGCGGGCCAGTCGCTCGGCCATTCGTCGCTCCCGCCCTCTGAACGACGGGTGGTAGAACCGGGCGTCGCGCTGCGTCTCGGGCAGGTACTGCTGCTCCACGAACGCACCGGGGAACCCGTGGGGATACTGGTAGCCAACGCCCAGGCCCTCGCGCTGCTGGGCGGCGTGCCGAATGTCCATGAGGTGCGGCGGCACCTCAGGCCGACCGGCCTCACGAGCCGCCTCGCGAGCCGCGCCTATCGCCTCGTTGGCCCTGTTCGACTTCTCGGCGCATGCGAGGTAGATGGTAGCTTCCGCGAGCGGGATCTGCCCCTCCGGCAGCCCGACCAGCTCGACCGCCTGAGCAGCCGCCGTCGCGAGCACGAGGCCCATCGGGTCCGCGTTGCCGATGTCCTCCGCCGCCGCGATGACCAGGCGGCGCGCGATGAAACGCGGGTCCTCGCCAGCTTCGAGCATGTAGGCGAGCCAGAAGACGGCCGCGTCGGGGTCCGATCCCCGGATCGACTTGATGAACGCCGAGATGACGTCGTAGTGCGCTTGACCCGCCTTGTCGTAGAGCACCAGCCTCTGCTGGACGGCACGCTCGGCGAGCTCGCGGCTGACAGCGATCCCGTCCGCTCGCCCAGCGGCGGCGAGCGCCACGGACTGCTCGAGCGCGCTGAGGGCCCGGCGCGCATCGCCGGATGCGGCATCCACGATGAGCGCCCTCGCCTCCGGAGCGAGCTCGACCTCGAGGGCGCCCAGGCCGCGTTCGGCGTCAGACAACGCACCCTCAACGATGGTGTCGATCTGCGAGTCGGTCAGCGGCTCGAGCCGTACCACGGTGCAGCGCGACAGCAGCGGGGCGTTGATCTCGAAGTACGGGTTCTCCGTCGTCGCGCCGATCAGCGCGAAGATGCCATTCTCCACGTAAGGCAGGAAGGCGTCTTGCTGGCCCTTGTTGAGGCGGTGGATCTCATCGCAGAAGACGATAGTCCCGCGGTCGTAGAGCCTGCGCTCGTTGCGGGCCTCGGCGGCGGAGTCGCGGATCTCCTTCACGCCGGACGCCGTCGCCGAGAACTCGATGAAGCGGCAGGACGTGGCGCGCGCGAGGATCCGTGCAAGGGTCGACTTCCCCGTTCCGGCCGGCCCATAGAGGATCAGGCTGCCTACCCGGCCCGTCTCGACGGCGGAGCGCAGCAGCCTGCCGGGGCCCACCAGATGCTCCTGGCCGACGAACTCGTCGAGCGTGCGGGGCCTCATGCGGGTGGCGAGAGGTGTGGTGACTGACGGGCTGGTCTGGTCGAACAGGTCCATCGCGTCACCCGAGGGTCTGACAGCAGGAGCCGCGGGTACCGTGTGCCCGGTCGGTTCGAACCCAAAAGGTAAGTGGTAGCCCTGTTCCCCGTCTTCGCGGGCCCCGCTCTGCGGCGCATCACTAGGAGGGAGTGGAAGGGCCCCTCTTCTGGGGTGTTGGCTCGAACAAACGCAGTTAAGCAATCACGAGTACCGCAGCGTCCTGCTGAGGGCCCGATTATACACCCATGCGCGGGCATATCAAAGGCGGACGTAAGCCCAGAGAAGGGGCCATTTAAACGCGTATGGAGACGGGGCTGAGGGCTCGCTACGTCTGGCAACTCGCGCAGAAGTAGGCGGCGCCGCCAAGGAACTGGATCTTCTGAACCGTCGTGCCGCAGGCGGGGCAGGGCTTACCCAGCGCGCGCTTGTCAAGCGTCGGCACATAGCGCCCGGGCTTGCCGAACAGGTCGCGCTCGGTGTCACGACCGCCCAGCCGCACCGCGTCCTTCAGGACCGACTTGATGGCATTGTAGAGCTGTCTACGTTCCTTGGTGGGGATCGTCGCGACCTTGCGCGTGGGGTGGATCCGTGCGCGGAACAGGATGTCCTGCGCGTAGCCGTTGCCGATTCCGGTGATGGTGGGCCGTTGCACAAGAAAGGCCTTCGCGCTGTTCTTCTCCGGCGCCTCATAGCGGTCCATGATGGCCTTGAACGCGTCGTAGGTGAACTCGGCACTCATTGGCGAGATCCCTGCGAGCGCCCAGTGGGCACCAAGCTCGGCCTCTGTTGTGACGTTCGCGAAGCCCCACATCTGCATCGCCACCGCCAGGTAGCTGCCGTCATCGAACGCGACGAGGAGATGGTGCTTCTTCGGCAGCGACCCCTCGTCGGCGATGAGGCTGACCCGGCCGCCCATGTCCCCGATGAGCAGGGCGGTGCCGCCCGTGAGGCGCATCACCATCCACTTGCCGTCGCCTGAGCAGCCCGTGACGCTCTTGCCGCCGAGCGCCTGCGCGAACTCCTCCTCGCCGACGTTGCAGAAGAACCACTTGTGAGTCGTGTTGCCTCTGGCGGCCCGCGCGACTGTCTTGCCCGTCAGCGCCTCGTTCATCTGGCGGCCGATCGTCACGACTTCGGGTAGCTCGAGCATTGTGGCCTATCCCTTCGATGACGGGATCACTGCTTGCTCACCCTTCGTCCGCCAGGATGACGCCGGTACCCTCCTGTGTCCTGCGAAGCCGCTGCCCATGCAGGCTCACGCAGTCCGCCTCGCCCGCCTCGCGCAGCATCGCGATGAACTCGCGGTCGTGAGTGAAGATGATCACCTGCCGCCTCTTCGCCTCCTGGGTCAGCCGGGTGGCGAGGCGCTTCCGGGTGGGCGTGTCGAGCGATGACGTGGGGTCATCCAGCACGATGGCGCACGTCGGCTGCTCGGACGCCTCGGCAAGGAAACCCGCGAGGGCCGCGATCCGCTGCTCGCCCTCGCTGGCGACGCGACCGGCGAGATCCTCGTCGACGCCCGCGACCGCTATCCTCGGACACACCGATCCCTTGACGCCGTGCGGGCCCATGGTGAACGCGTCGGGACCAAGGCCGAGAGCCTCGAGCTCGCGCCTGAACCTCGGGACGAAGCCACCGCGGGCGAGTAACCCCCAGATCCTCCTGGACTCCGTGGAGATCAGCCCGGTACGGGCCTGCGCCCGGCAGGAGGCCAAGATATGCAGCTCCGTAGCGCGGTCGCACTCCCGGAGCACCTCCGCACGGTGCGCCGCGAGCCACACGCAGGCCTCAAGTTCCGCGATCTCACGCCGCAGGCGCGGGGCATCGTCCGTGCATCCCTCGGGCTCCGGATCAGCGCGCTCGCGTTCCAGAAGCGCTGCGTGTTCCTCGAGCAAGGCCGCCGGGCAGTCGGGCAGCTCTGGAACGCCATCCAACTCGTCGCGGGCCTCCGTCAGCGCGTCCCGCCTGGCGGACGCGCGCGTCACATACTCGCGGGCAGCCTCCAGGACAGGCCTCAGAGCCTCAGGCGACTCCGCCGCCAGCGCTTCGACGGGACTCAGGTCAAGGTCGAGCCGAGCCACGGCCTCGGCTAGCCGGGCGAGCTCCGAGTCAGCCCGGACCGACGCCACCTGGAGTTCGCCCGTCATCAGACGCTGGAAGCGCACCAGGCGGTCGCTCGCCTCCGGCACCAGGACCTGTTGGCAGAGCGCACACCGGGCATCACCGCCTACGGCCGCGTCCAAGGGCGCCGGCCCTCCGACCTCGGCGACGTACCGCCTAAGTCATTCCTTCTGGATTGGTAGAGCATGGGGCCATACGGTTGCTCCGAGGTCGGTCATGGTGGCGGTGTAGTCGGCTACGGTTTGCTGTGGGCTGTCGCGCCACTGGTTGGTGGCCGCGCGT
>Ga0315280_10002561_pt1 | contig 29343 bp, 24 predicted proteins | sample YL17G06_40_MG_FD_203697 | JGI IMG/M metagenome (GOLD analysis project Ga0315280, IMG submission 203697) | Sediment microbial communities from Yellowstone Lake, YNP, Wyoming, USA - YL17G06_40 | ecosystem: Environmental > Aquatic > Freshwater > Lake > Sediment | place: USA: Wyoming | collected... | reverse complement strand
CAAAAGTGACCGGCTTGAAATCGGAATCAGTGCCCGGCTTCATCCCGGAATCGTGACCGGCTTCATTTCGGAATGCTGACCGGGATGATTTCGGAATCCTGCCCGCCTTGCCCCGGAATCCGCAGCAATGGGGCTTACCTGCGGCAAGTGACTGACGCAGGCATCGTGTAGACAGGAGAACGCGTACCGATCTTGCCGCGCTTCGTTTCTGTCATCTCGGGGCGTGGGAAGCGCAATGCGGAGAAGGAGCGTTGCTTGCTGAGAACCATACTGGAGGCGGTGCGGAGCAGGATGTCGATTCGCGGGGTTTGCTGGTAGCGAAGCTACTAGAGGAAATTCCATGCGACCCTAACCTGTCCCCGCTATGAATTCCCTACAGGGATTTTATAGTCTAGAAGCAGTTGCAAAACCGGGTTCCGGCCATTGAAAACAAAGCGCTTAACAGGGCCCATCCGAGGTTTTGCAATAGCTTCTAGAAGCTATTGCAAAACCCTCCGTAAGACGATCATGAAGCAGGCGATATGAAAGAACGCTTGGTAGATGGTCAGCGAGCGGTCATAGCGCACGACCAGTCGCCGGTAGTTGGCCAGCCAACCGATGGTGCGCTCGACGATCCAGCGTCGTTTGTACCGCCGCAGGGCACGGCCGTCCTGGGTGGGCGGCCGGGTTCGGTTCTTGTGGTGCGGAGCGATCAATTCGATTCCCCGTCGGGCCAGCCGCTCTCGCAGCGGATCGCTGTCGTAACCGCCGTCGGCAATCACACGGCGGGGCTTCTGTCGCGGACGACCCGGACGGTGCCGTCGCCCTACCCGGATCGTCTGCAGTGTCCCCTCCGCCAGCCGGACTTCCGCCGGGGATGCAGAGTGAAGGTCGTTTCCCAAAGGAAGACCCTGGCTGTCGACCACCACCATCCACTTCGTGCCTTTCCCCCGGCGGGTTTTGCCCACTCCGGAGCCCCTTTTTTCGCCGGAGCAAAACTGCCGTCCAGGAACGATTCACTCCATTGCAGTTGCTGGCGCTCGTTGAGTTCACCCAGGAACGCACGCCAGATGTTGAGCCAGACCCCTTGCTCTTCCCAGTTCCGCAGTCGCCGCCAGCAGGTCGAGGGATGGGGAAACTCCTCCGGCAGATCCTGCCAGCGCGCGCCGCTGCGCAGAATCCACAGGATACCCTCCAGCACCTTGCGGTCGGCAGCCCGAGGCCGCCCGCCGTGGCGATGCCGCGGAGGTTCGGGCAGCAAGGGCCGAATCTTTTCCCACTGGCTGTCGGTCAGCAACCGACCGTATCGCGCCATCGGCCCTCCCTCTGGCGCTGCTCACTTCCGCGATCCCCTCCACGGAAAAACAACTATCGCAAATTCAGCCCCTTGTACAGGGTTTTGCAATAGCTTCTAGCTATTTCTAGTCCTTACGTTCTTTTCTATTGACATTACCGCATTGAGTTTCGTGCAATCACTCGCGTTTGGACCTGCGAGCACAGTAACTTCATGCTCGGCCCAAACCGCTACAGGACTGACTGAGCGTACTCGCTGGCTACCGTTTATTTGGCATCGCCAGCTGACTTGCATGGTACTGACCGTGCTGAACCAGTCAGGAGGTGTCCTGTGGCGTCGGCGCTGCAAGTCAACGAAGTTGCTACCCTCTCGGCGATAAAATCCTTAAGCGAGCCTCTGGTCGATGGTGAAGAAGCGGCTCGTTATCTCGACATTCACCCCAAAACCTTACAGAGAATGGCGCGGAAAGATGAAGTGCCAGCCTACCGCATCGGGAAGCTCTGGAAATTCCGCATCTCCGAACTGGACGAATGGTTACGCACTGGGGTAACCTCGAATCGCCACTCGTGCCGCGAAAACGAAGGGAGATAACCTTTGTTTACGCGGACACGATACCAATTCGGTAGTTTGCGGCGTCGGAAAAGGAAGAAATGACCAGACGCCCGGGAGTTCCGGTACTACGATACGATTGACCGAGCAAGGAAGCGGAAGCACATGACCATTGGAACTGTTGAGAAGTATCCGACCGAAGCTTCGGCAAGGATGGCAGTAGAGGGCTTCCTTCCGAAACTTAACGCGGAAATCCCCCAAGCTCAGTTCGTTGTGCCGACCTTGCGCGCTTTGGCTGATCGATACAAGGAGGAGGAGCTGCCGGAACGGTACTCCACACGAGAATCCTACAAATCAATCCTGGACAACCGTATCTTGCCGAAGTGGGGAGGCTACCCTCTGGATAAGATCAAACCCATGCCTGTGGAGCAATGGCTCAAAGAATTAAAACGGGCTCCAAAGACAAAGGGCAATATCAGGGGGCTGATGCACCTGCTTTTCAAGTGTGCCGAACGGTGGGGACTGATCGAAATGGGTAAGAACCCCATCGCATTGGTGCGCGTGAAGGGCTGCACAAAGCGGCAGAAGAAACCCCGTGTGCTGACGAGGGAAGAATTCTGGAAGCTGCTTCCTCTCCTTAAGGAGCCATACCGAACGATGGTGATTGTTGCTCAGTGCCTGGGATTACGAGTAAGTGAGATCACGGGGCTGAAGTGGGGTGACTTCGATTTTGATAATGCGACCTTGCTGGTCCAGCCTGGTGTGGTTCACGGAAGGGTGGATACTGTGAAGACAGAATACTCCAACGATGAGGTTCCACTGGACACTGGTCTGGCCTCGGCCCTCCTGGAGTGGCGGGACCAGAGTCCATTCAAAGGGGAGGAAGATTGGGTCTTCGCAAATCCCAGGACCGGGAAGCCGTACCACCAAGAAGAGATCCTCAAGAAGCACATTAAGCCTGCCGCGAAGGCAGCAGGGATTGGCGAGGACATTGGCTGGCACACGTTCCGTCATACGTACAGGTCGTGGCTCGGTGCGACGGGTGCAAGGCTGGACGTGCAGAGGGAACTCATGCGGCACGCCAGCATCGCTACGACACTTCGCTACGGACATGCGATGCCGGAGGGTAAGAGGAAAGCCAATCGAAAGGTCGCGCGGATAGTGCTCGATCTGGTCCAACGTGGCCAGGAGAACCGTCCGCAAAAGGGAAAGGGGCTGTTGCCAGCCCCTTCGTCGTATGTGAATTGAATCTTTCCTATGAAAGGGGGCTTTTGGGGGTTTGCCCGTTTTCCCAAAATCCCGTCAAACTCATGATTCCTTTGGTTGCGGGGGCTGGATTTGAACCAGCGACCTTTGGGTTATGAGCCCAACGAGCTACCAGACTGCTCCACCCCGCAGTCCTATCATACCGAAAGTGCGGCGCGTTGACAACGACGTTCTTCGCGCGTGGGCCTCTCTGTGCGGTCGAAGAGGTAGTGTGTTAACATCAGAAGATTGGAGCGGCGGTTGGATTCACACAGGCATGTGTCGTGGCCAAGACGTCTCAGCCCGCGGTCAGGAATTTCGCCGTCAACCGGCAGGCGCCGCATTTCTACCACCTGCTGGAGAAATTCGAGACAGGGATCGAGCTGACCGGAACGGAAGTGAAATCGGTTCGCGAGGGAAAGGTCAATCTGAAGGACAGTTACGCGGCGGTCAAGAAAGCAGAAGTGTGGCTCATCGACTGCCACATTAGCCCCTACGCGGCCGGGAGCCGGTTCAATCACGATCCCCTGCGCGACCGACGTTTGCTCCTCCATCGCCGCGAAATCGATAAACTGGCGGGCCGGACACAGGAAAAGGGGCTCACGCTGGTCCCCACGCGCTTGTATCTCAAAAGGAATCTGATTAAGTGTGAGATTGCGCTGGCCAAGGGCAAGAAGGTCTACGATCACCGGGAAACCTCCCGGCGACGAACCATCGACCGTGAGACCGAACAAGCTATACGGGAACACCGCAGGCGGCACACTTAGCGAAGATCAGAAGGCAGCGGGCAGAATGTAGTAGGCGGAAGAGAAAAGCAGAAGACAGGAAGCAGAAGACGGAAGACAGTAGACAGTCCATCAACTTCCCAGAGGAGTCAGGATGCAGTGAAAGTTGAGTTTCGACACGAACCTCTCGCCCAACTTCCGTGTTTAGCTCTTGTAACCTTCGCTTTTGAAGGCTCTCCGGCTTCGAGTGGCAGTGTGGAGTGCCTACCCGCTGAGGCCCGAGCCGTGCTGAGCGAACTGCAGTCCGCAGGCGAGCTTTCTGGCAAGGCGCATGAGTGTACTTTGATTCACCGGCCTGCCAGCCTGATGGCGACTAAGTTGCTCGTGGTGGGCGCCGGCAAGAAGGGGAAGTTCAATGATGCCCAGCTCCGCCGACTTGCGGGGACAGCGGTGCGCTACCTGCGGGCTCGCAGCATCGGCGACCTGGCATGGGTGTTGGACGGCGCTGAAGTGGTGCCCACCACCGTCCAGGCTGTGGTGGAAGGTGCGCTGCTCGGAGATTACGATGGTGACCGCTACAAGACCGAGCGCAATGGTGAGAAACGCATTGACCGGTTAGGTCTGGCGACGGGCGGCCGCAAAGTGGGAGACGCTGCCGCGGGTGCATTGGAACGCGGTCGCATTCTCGCCGAGGCTCAGAATTTCACCCGAGACCTCGTCAACGAGCCCTCAAACCGCATGACCCCAACGCTTTTTGCTGAGCGCGCGAAAGAAATGGCTGCTCGGTTCGGGCTCGACTGCCAGGTTCTGGGGCCGGAGGAGATTCGTGCCTTAAGAATGGGCGCCTTCTGGGCTGTTGCGCAGGGTAGCGAAGAGCCGCCGAAGCTAGTGGTCCTGCGTCACTCCCCCGCTGACGCGCCCGATTCGCCCGTAGTGGGGCTGATCGGGAAGGGAATCACCTTTGATACAGGCGGCATTTCCATCAAGGCCAGCGAGAACTTGCACGAAATGAAGACGGACATGGCAGGTGGGGCCACGATGCTCGGAGCGATGCAAGCGATTGCTCAGCTCAAGCCACGGGTCCGAGTGGTGGCGGTGGTTCCGGCCACGGAGAACATGCCAAGCGGCAAAGCCTACAAGCCCGGGGACGTGATCACCTCCATGTCAGGCAAGACGATCGAGGTCTTGAACACCGATGCGGAAGGCCGATTGGTTCTTGCCGACGCGCTGACGTACGCGAAGCAGCTCGGCTGCACGGTGCTGATTGACGCCGCGACTCTCACTGGCGCCGTAACCATTGCCCTGGGGAACATCACCACCGGGGTGTTTGGATGGAATAAGGATTGGGTGGATCGTGTGTTGGCGGCAGCGGCCGCGGCCGGAGAAAAGATGTGGGCCTTGCCACTGGACGAAGAGTACCGCGAACTCTACAAAAGCACGATTGCCGACCTGGCCAACACTGGCGGGCGGTACGGAGGCGCCATTACGGCCGCCATGTTTGTGGGTGAATTCGCGGGGGATACGCCTTGGGTTCACCTGGACATTGCGGGGACCCGGTGGTCGAATGAGGAGAAGCCTTACAGGGCCAAGGGACCTACGGGCCATGGTGTCCGGACTCTAGTTCAACTCCTGATGAATTTGTCTACCTGGGCCGTGTAGAATATAGCGTTGTCGCTCATGAGACCAGTCAGCTTATCCTGGCGAGACCGCATTCAGCTTTTGAACAGCGTCCTTTTTTGTGTCGTGGGCGTCGCGCTCGTAGCCCGTTATTTCATAAGCTCCGTTCCCCTGATGACGCTCGTTCTGGGGATAGTATTTCTGGCCTTCGGCGTATATCGCCTGGCGCTGGCAAGGAGGGAGATTCAGAAACGTGCCAGCAGCGGTGTATAGCGGACCGATCCTCAACCCGTTAGGTATTCTGTTAGCCTTCGTGTTTGCGCTCCTCATGTCCAGCCTGCTGTTCTGGATGTTCAGAGTGCCGGCGCCCATGGCCCAGGCAGTGGCTCACGCCCGGCGCAGTGTCAGCGGGATCAAGCGGATCCTGGTTCCCACCCGCGGTGCCGCGCACGATGAGCGGGCGGTGGAGCTCGCCTGTCGGCTGGGGCAAGAGCAGAAGTCGCAGATCGTCCTGGCGTATGTACTGGAGATTCCCCTGACCCTCTCACTTGGGACACCCCTCCTCGAAGAAGAAGAAAAAGCCAGGAATGCGATGCAACGGAGCATCCAGATTGTCAAGCTCCACAACCTGGAAGCGATCCCGCGAATCGAGCGCGATCGGGAAGCAGGTCGGGGCATCTTGCGCGCCGCGCAGGATCTCGACGTGGACTTGGTTGTTATCGGGATGAACCCGGCGCGCAGTCACTTCGCCGATCCCCTGGGGCGGACTACCGAGACTTTGCTGCGCCGGGCCAACTTCGAAGTGATTGTTGACAGGCACCCGTTGGTTCAAGTTAGCTGAAGCGCGCCAACGCCGAGAGAGGCACAGAGTTTCTTCTCTCCTGGAAGGAAAGAGCTTGCCGAAAAGAGCTGACTGGCGGAACGCGTCGGCGACGATCAGCGGTTGACCTGTTGACCGTTGCCCCTGACGGCGCGGGTGGATATGATGGAGGATGGAAGCTCAGGGCGAATCCCTCCAGCGTTCTTTGGTCATGCCCGGAGATGAGCTTGGAGTCTTCCTGAAAGGATCGAGCATAAGGCCTTCATGAGAATCATCGTCGTTGGTTACGGAAGAGTTGGGTCTCAAGTCGTCAAGAAGATCGATACGCAGGCCCACGAGGTGGTCGTTGTTGATCGGGAACGAAGCGTCGTAGACCAAGCGGGCTCCCTCAAGGGTGTGAGGTTCCTGGCCGGCAATGCTATTGACGAAGATTTGTTGCGCGAAGCCGGGGCAGACTCTGCCGATGTGATGCTGGTCCTGACGCGCGATGAGAACACCAATCTGATGATCGCCCAGATTGCGCGTGTAGTGTTCAATGTGCCCAAAGTGATTGCGGTGGTGTACGACCCGCAACGCCAGACGTACTTTCACGAAACTGGGATCGAGACGATGGCGATTGCGGTGGCCGGCGCAGACCTGCTGGCAGCACGACTGACCGGGACCTCAGGCGCGGTGGGATTGACGCTCGATGCCTGGCGGCCGAGTGGCCCCGTGCCCACGCGCGTGCCCCTCCGGCATCTGGAGGCGGCCGATGAATCGTTCTATGTCATCGTCGTAGGAGGAGGGCTGGTGGGCTATTACCTTGCCCGCGCGCTTCTTCAGATCGGGCATGAGGTTACGATCATCGAGAGCAATCCTGATACGTACGAGAAAGTCTCTCACCAGGTCGATTGCCCTGTCGTGCTGGGCGACGGCTCGACGACGACGGTCCTGGAACAGGCCGGCGCCAGCCGGGCCAACTTGTTGTGCGCCGTCTCGAACCACGACCAGGACAACCTGATCGCTTGCCAAGTCGCCAAGTATCGCTTTGGGATTCCCAAGACCATCGCCCGGGTCAAGAACCCCAAGAACGAAATGGTGATGCGACGTCTGGGCGTGGATACCACCGTCAGTTCCACGGCGATCATCACCAACGTCATTCAGAACGAGCTGCCGACCACGCCGGTCCGCATCTTGGCCAACCTGGCATCTTGTGGCGCCGGGATCATTGAATATCACGTGACGCCCGTTTCCCCCGTGGTGGGGCAACAGGCGCGGCAGGTGGCGCTGCCCCCGCATTGCAGCATGATCGGCATCGTGCGCGGAGGGCAGACTGTTACGTGCTTCGACTCGGCGGTGTTGCAAGGCGGCGACACGGTCGTCGCGCTGGTCCCGCAGGAGCAAGAAGCTGCTGTACACAAGATTCTCTTGGGATAGCAGAGGTTTCTCCCCCCTCCTCTGGTGGTATCACTCGGCCTAAGTTTGCGCGAATGAAGGCACGGTGGCAGGAAGCAACGTCCTGACGATCCGGAAGCCCTCGAGGTATACGCCTACATACGTTCGGGGATTTCAATGCCCATTTGGTCGAGCGCCTGGCTGAGGGTTTGATTGACAAGATGGACGAGGAAGAGAAGGAATTGTTGCCGCACCGGGTCGGGTTCACTCAGGATGTGGTAGCGGTGATAGAAATTGTTGAAGGCCTGGGCCAGCCGGAATGCATACTTGGCCACGACTGCGGGTTCAGCGCTGGTGATGGCCTGTTCCACCGTCATCTCCAGTTGTCCCCCCAATAGGGTCAGTTCCCAAAACGCCAATCCGTCTTCTCCGGTGAAGTGCTGCTTGAGCTGGGCTGCGGAGAGTGCGCGGTCCAGGCATTCGGGTTGGAATTCCGGGTGAGTTTCCTGAAACTTGCGAAAGATGTTCCGCGCGCGGACGACGCTGTACTGCAGGTACGGTCCCGTCTCGCCTTCGAAGGCTAGGGCTTCCTTCAGGTCAAAAGCGATCATTACGCGCCGCGAGAATTTCAGCAAAAAGTAGCGGAGCGCGCCCACGGCGATCATGCGCGCATAAGTCTCCTGCTCAGCCGGGTCCTCGGTCATCTGGCGCGTGCGCACTTCGTCCAGGGCCTTCGCCACCAGGGCGTCGATCAGGTCATCGGCTTTGACGCCAAGTCCTTTTCGACCTGAGACCTCCACGTACGGCTTCTGCCGGTCTTCTTCGCTGAGCCGGAGGCCCATCTCCTCGGCGCAGCGCGGGGTCAGGTTTACGACTTCGTACGCGAAGTGGTGCAGGTTCACGGCCTGCTCGTGAAAACCGAGAGCGTAGAAGGCGGCCTTGACGATGTTTTGAAGGTACGACTGGCGGGTGTCGATAACGGCGTAAGCTACGTGTCCCTGGCCGCAAGCGGGCGCATCGGGTTGCCCGTCCAGAGCGGTGCGCCAGACAGCGTGACCATCCGGGTAGCGGTGGAAAAGTCTGTAGCCGAAATCTTTCCCCAGAAGCCCGAACTTCCACATGTGGTAAGCAATGTCTTTACCTACGTAGGTCACGGTGCCATTCGACCGCACAATGATTTTGACGTCCTCGCCGCCGGCCTCTTCGTCGGTCTCCTCCGTTCCGGCCTCTCCCAGGCTCATCACCCAGCAGCCGGCATTCTTTCCAGAATCCTCGTAACGGATGGCGCCGTTTTTCTTGAGCAACTCGAACGCTGCTTTCCAGAAGTCGAGGCGCAGGATTTCGCTTTCCTGCACCAGCAAGTCGTACTGGACGTTGATGCGCTGCATCGTCTCCAAGTGCTTGCGGACGATGGCCGTGGAGATGAGGTCGGCCATGGTGGCCGGCTCACCGTGGCCTTCTTCGATGTCTTGGAGCGCCTTCGAACGCAGCCTGAGTGAATCGGGATTCGCTTCATAGAACTGGAAAACGCGCGCGTAGAGATCCCAACAGCAGTAATCGAAGCGGATTGCCGGATCCTTAATCAGTCTTTCAACGTCCTGAAGGCTCTTCTTTTCCAAGTGGACAAACCCCACCACCACGTCCGCCACCTGGACGCCGGTATTGTCGATGTAATTCTGGACTTCAACCTCGTCGCCGCGGAAGCGCAGCAGCCGCACAAACGTGTCTCCCAACACGGCATTGCGGAGGTGCCCGATGTGCGCAGCCTTGTTGGGGTTGATGCTGGTGTGCTCGACTAGAATCTTTCCTTGCGGGCTCGGAGGCGGAGCGGGCGGGGAAGTGCGCAGGCGGAAAAGACGCACAGCGGCATCCGCGCGGCCCAAATAAAAGTTCAGATATCCCGCGCCGGCCACAGTGACGCGCTCCACGCCTTCCAGCGGCAGGAGGTGCGCGGCAAGTTGCTCCGCTATTCTTCGCGGCGGCTGGCGCAGTTGCTTCGCCAACTCGAAGCAGGCAGCCAGGGAGATATCGCCCATCTCGAGCGAGGGGGGCGTGTCGATGACGGGCTCATCCACCTTGAGGTTGAAAACCTGTTGAACAGCTTGCGCAAACACCTCGCGAATTCTCTGCTGGATGTCCAGATACAAGAAGCTATCTCCCGCTCGGACAGAAAATTCAAGTCCGTCCCATTCCAGGGCTGCGCGAGCGCCGTCAGAGCACAGAGCGCCTGACTGCGAAAGCACTCGATTATAGCAGAGTCGTTTTGGGCCTCGCCCAAGGGAGTGACCCTAATGCGGATGGAGCCGCTGACCATTGCACCCCACGCGCGGCGGCGAACGATCGACTTGCGCAGGTAAGCATTTTGGACTACCTTGTCGGGCGTCGCAGGGAGAAACACCATGATTCGCATAAATACAGCCCTTGAAGTGTGGAAACCCCGTGTGCTGAAGCCTTCGGGACTGAGTGCCGCGGGGATGGCTTTCCTTGTTTTGCTTGTCTGCGTAATCGTTGAAGTCCCGTATGCAGCTTGGCTTTCGTCATTGGGAGATTTTGAGGGCCAGACCGACGTGGGAGAGATTCGTATACCAGGCTCGGTGGAATTCGACCCAGCAAGGCGGGAATACACTCTGACGGGCAGCGGGGCGAACATGTGGGATGCCACTGATGCCTTTCACTATGTCTGGCGACGTGTCTCGGGAGATGTGACTCTTACGACCGGCCTGAAGGTGCTGGGGACTGAGGGCAACGAACACCGGAAAGGCGGCTGGGTGATTCGCCAGAGCCTGGGCCCCAGTTCTGTATACGTAGGCGGCGTTATCCACGGAAACGGGCTTACGAGTGTGCAATACCGTGAGCGGGAAGGCGACCCCACAAAAGAAATCCGCTCGGCGCTTTCGGCGCCCCAGACCATTCGACTCGCGCGGCGCGGCGACACATTCACCATGTGGAATGCCCGGTCAGGGGAGCAGCTTCAAGAAGTCGGCTCGGTCAAAGTTGGGCTGCATGACCCTGTCTACATCGGCCTGGCGGCTTGTGCCCACGACGCGGAGGCGATCGTGAGGGTCCGCTTCTCGCATGTCAGCATTGAGAGGCCACAAGCCGCCTCGCGTGAAAATGCGCGAATCGAAAGCAACCTGGAAATCATTTCGGTGGATGGCCGGGAGCGCAGGGTCGTTTATCGTGCTCGGCATCTGTTTGAAGCACCCAACTGGTCCCGCGATGGCAAGCACCTTCTCTTTAACAGCGACGGGCGGATCTACATCCCGTCGCTCTCCGGGGGTGAACCCCGGTCGCTTGACACGGGAAGCGCCACCAACTGCAACAACGATCATGGCCTGTCGCCAGACGGAAAGCTGTTGGCGGTCAGCCACGCGCCGAAGGAGCAATCGCTGATCTATATGCTGCCTAGCACTGGTGGTGAACCCCGGCTCGTCACACCGCTGGGCCCTTCCTACTGGCACGGATGGTCGCCGGACGGCAGGACCTTGGCCTACTGCGCAGAAAGGGGAGGGAACTACGACATCTACACCATCCCGGTTGAGGGTGGCGCAGAAAAGCGGATGACTAACGCCCCTGGCCTCGATGACGGCCCCGACTATTCGCCTGACGGCAAGTACATCTACTTCAATTCCGAGCGCACCGGGCTTATGCAGATCTGGCGGATGAAAGTGGACGGCAGCACGCAGGAACAGGTGACGAACGACGACTATGCGGACTGGTTTCCTCATCCGTCGCCCGACGGAAAGTGGTTGGTTTTTCTCTCCTATGACAAAAGCGTTAAAGGACACCCACCCAACAAGCATGTGATGTTGCGTATCATGCCCCTGGCCGGCGGCAAAGCGCGGGTCTTGGCAAAACTCTTCGGCGGGCAAGGAACTATCAATGTTCCTTCCTGGTCGCCAGACAGTGAGCGCCTGGTATTCGTCAGCTACTATTTGATTGAGCCCTAAGGCGTCAGGAACTGACGGTTCGGCTCCCGAGCTTGACTTTCGCTGTTTCTTTGGCTATTTTGACGTAGGCTTAATGAGTGGGTGTTATCTCTCTGCCATCGTTGATCCCGCCCATTGTTTCCGTGGTTGCGCATGTCGTGAGGATTAGCCGCGAGGTTAGTCGAGGTATTTGCGAATCATGAAGAGCAGTGTGAAGATTGGAAAGGGGGTTGAGGAGCTTTTTGGGACGTTCGACGGCAACCTGAAGTTGCTGGAGAAATCTCTGGACGTCTCTACGCACCTGAACAACGAGACGCTCGAAATCGAGGGCTCGGAACCGAACGTCAAGCGTGCCCAGCGTCTGGTGGAGGAATACACCGAGCTGGTCGAACGCGGCGCGCGCTTTGAGAACGCCGAGGTGCAAGCGTTTCTGCGTATCCTTAGCGAGGATCCGGACGCCACGCTAAAGGGCTTGGCGGAAGCAGGGCGGCCGCGGACGTTTGGAAAGAAGACGGTCTCGCCCAAGAGCCTGAACCAGCACCGTTACGTAGATGCTATTGAGAAGCACGATATGGTCTTTGGCATCGGGCCCTCTGGCACCGGCAAGACTTACCTGGCGGTGGCGATGGCGGTGGATGCGCTTCTCACCAAGGAGGTGAGCCGGATCATCCTGGCACGACCAGCCGTGGAAGCGGGCGAGCGACTGGGGTATTTGCCGGGGACTGTGCAGGAGAAGGTGAACCCCTACTTGCGGCCGCTCTACGACGCCCTTTACGACGTCCTGGATCCCGACCGTGTCGAACGGTATCTGGAAAAGAGCATCATCGAAATTGCCCCCATTGCTTTCATGCGCGGCCGCACCTTGAACGACGCATTCGTGATCCTCGATGAAGCCCAGAACACCACCAGCGAACAAATGAAGATGTTCCTCACCCGGCTGGGTTTCAACTCGAAGGCGGTGATCACTGGCGACATTACCCAGATCGATCTTCCGAACGGGCGCCGCTCTGGCCTGATCGAGGCGGTGGACGTAGTCGGGAAGGTGCCGGGCATCTGCTTCGTTTACTTCACAGAGCGCGATGTGGTCCGGCACAACCTGGTGCAACGCATCATCCGCGCGTACGAGGAGTTCGATCAGGCGCGGGCAGCCAGCGTGAATAACAAAGATCGCTGAAGCTCGGGTGCACGCCTGCAGAAGCCTTGATCCTTAATCGCCAGAAGCAATACGCGCTGAATCTTCCGGCCCTCCGGGCGTATGTCCAGAGTCTGAAGCACGCTCTGCAGCTCGGGCGACGGGATTTCAACATCTGCTTTGCTGACGATCGAGAGATCCAAGGGCTGAACGCCGCCTACCTTGGCAGACAGCGGCCCACGGACGTCATCTCTTTTCCGTGGCAGGAAGCGAGCAAAGAGGCCAGCGGCCGTAGCTCAGAGCGTGAGTTCAAAGGCTTCTTGGGCGATGTCGTGATCTCAGTGGAGACGGCTCGGCGCAATGCTCAGAGGGAAGGGCACTCCACGCTCAACGAAATCCGCTGGCTCATTTTGCACGGTGTCCTTCATCTGCTGGGCTATGATCACGAATGGGACCAAGGTGAAATGGCGGAGCTTGAGCTTTCTCTGCGAGAGGAACTGGGTATTTCAGGCCTGCGGGTGAAGCGAACAGGGAAGAGGCGAGCGAGATCTCAGCATGGATAAATGGCTAATCATCACGATTGCCTGGGTCATCGTCCTAGCCGCCTTGGTGACGGCCGGCTCGGTAGCCTCTTACCTGCGGCTCCTGATGCGTCGCCTAAGTCCTGTGGGCGCGCGCAAGCTGTTCCAAGAGCGTGGGCATCGGATCCAGGTTGATCGCGAGCGAGTCGGAGTGTCGCTTTCCACCCTGCACGGCGTGACCATGCACCTTTTCGCCCTCGGGCTGTTCGCGTTACTGATCTTATCGCGGCCCGAGCATCTCTGGGACAACATCGGCACCTCGGTCGTAGTCGTACTGAGCGTCATCGCGGTGTGCGACCAGTTGATTCCTTTCATCCTGGTGGCTCGGCACGATGAGCCGGAAGTGATCCTGGCGCGCTGGATGCCTGTGCTCCGATTGACTGTTTTTCTGGCCTTGCCGCTCACTTTCCCCATACTGATCTCCACCACCATCGCTCGCCTGCTGGAGCCCACGGAGCCGGAGCCCGAGCCGCCCAGCCCGCAGGGAAACCTACAGGAACTAATCGAGGCTGGCGAACAGGAGGGGTTGCTGGAGAAGGGTGAAGGAGAGCTGCTGCAATCAGTTGTGGAGTTCGGGGATAAGGTGGTGCGCGAAGTCATGACGCCTCGGCCCGAGATTGCGGCGATCGAAGTCGGTACGCCCGTGGAAGACCTGCGCAAACTCTTTCGTGAGAAGCGGCTGACCCGCTATCCCGTGTATACCGGCCAGCTGGACCACATCGACGGTATAGTGAATGTTCGCGACCTGGTGGAATTGCCCCCGGAAGAACAGGCCAAGGTCACGCTGCGAAGCCTGGTTCGCCCGGTGCCCTTCATTCCGGAATTCAAGCGCATTAAAGAGCTGCTCAAGGAGTTGCAGCAGTCCACGACTCAGATGGCCATCGTCATCGACGAATACGGAAGTGTCGCGGGCTTGGTTACCATTGAAGACCTGCTGGAAGAGATTGTGGGCGAAATCCGCGACGAGGTGGAGCCGCACGCACGCGACATCGTGAAGGAATCGGCGAACACTTACGTGGTGGCGGGCCACACTGAGTTGTCGCAAATCGCCGACCAGCTTCGGATTTCCATCGAAGGGCGCGATTACTCCACCGTCGCTGGGCTGGTGCTGGCTGAACTGGGCCATGTACCCACGCCGGGCGAGAAGGTTGAAAAGCACGGCGTGACCTTTGAAGTTTTGCAGGCGAACCCGCGGACCGTCTTGAAGGTTCGTCTTAGCTTGCCCACGAGCGACTCAGCGCCTGCTCCTACTCATGCCGGACCAGACTCCCATTAAGTCCGGATTTGTGGCGATTGTCGGCCGGCCCAACGTCGGCAAGAGCACGCTGATCAATGCCATGGTGGGCGAGAAGGTTTCCATTGTCACACCTGTCCCGCAGACCACCCGCAATCGCATTCTCGGAATCGTGAACCGGCCTGACGCGCAAGTCGTCTTGATGGACACGCCTGGGATTCACAAGCCGCTCTGCCGCCTCAATAAAGCAATGATGGGCTTTGTCCGCCAAGCGTTGGAAGAGCGCGACTTGGTCCTGTTTATTGTGGACGCCACCCAGAAGTTCGGCAAAGGTGACGAATTCGCACTGGAATTCCTGAAGCAATATGCGGCGAAGACCATCCTGCTGCTGAACAAGATCGACTTGATGAATAAGCTGCAACTGTTGCCGCTGATGGACCGCTACTCGAAGCTCCATGAGTTTGAGGAGATCATCCCCATTTCAGCTTTGCAGGGCGACGGGATACCCGAAGTGATAGACGGCGTCCTCAAGTACCTCCCTGAAGGCCCTCAGTACTTCCCTCCTGAGGTCTACACCGACCAACCGGAACGCTTCCTGGCCGGCGAGATCATCCGCGAGAAGGTGATCCGCCACACCCGGCAGGAACTCCCTTACGTCACCGCTGTCCTCATCGACAAGTTCGAGGAGGGGGAGACGATTACCGGCATTCATGCCACCATCGTGGTCGAGAAGGACTCGCAGAAACCCATTGTGATCGGCGCCGGGGGGTCGATGCTCAAGCAGGTTGGCACCGAAGCCCGCCGGGAACTCGAAAGGCTTTTCCCACCTAAAGTGTTCCTTGAACTTTACGTGAAAGTCGAAGCCCACTGGCGCGACAACCGTGCGATGGTGGCAGCACTGGACTACCGCCGGGAAGGCTAGTTTGCGACAGGGTGAGAGTTCGCGAGGCCCATCCTGAGTCACCGCGTGTGGTGAAAATTGAAGACGATTCCGACCCCGACCCTGAGGGTGTGTTTCCACTGGCCGCTGGCGTGGTCGGCAACGTAGTCAATCGGGCCGAAACGCAAGCACGCACGGTCGCCTGGAGAGCACTCGTAGTCCGCGCCCACGCCAAAGGCCATCGCGAAACCGGTCCTGGGAGGAAGAGCTCCTGGGCGGAAATCTGCGCCGCCAAACAAGGCGCGCCCAAAAAACTCGCCGCCCGCGGAGCGGAGTGCCGGCCCGAGCATGAATTGATAGAACTGCCTGCCGCCACTGTAGTTGCCGCCAAAATCCGCCGCGACTCCTATCCTCTGCTGGAGGTTGCCGGTGAGGTTGGCTTGCCAGCCGCCCATGGGGGACCCGCCTTTTTCCCACTCTATGCCCCGCGTTGCGATGGAGCCGCCCCCAGAGAGCTGCAAGCGCGGATAGCCGTCTTGAGCCAGCACGGCCGACCCGAGCCCATGAACGAGCCCGAGAAGGAAGATGAACCTTTGTGTCGTGCCGAGCTCCGTCCGAACTACAGATTGAGCGGCGGCCAGCACTTTCCACCCTGACTATGCAGCCAACAATACGCTGATGGAGTCCGGGCGTCAAGGGATGTTCGTTCCTGGTGCTGTTGGATGGACTCTGGAGTCAGTGAATCGTCCCGCCCGTCTTGTAACGGCGGGGGCAGGCTAGAAGGCGCGAGGTCACGCAAGGGAGGGGAGGACCAGGTGTTACTCGCCCAGCGTAATGCCCAGCGATTTCATTTTGCGATAGAGGTGGCTGCGTTCGAGGCCAAGGACTTCGGCGGTGCGGCTGACGTTGCCCTGGTTCTCCTCGAGCTTGCGGAGGATGTAATCGCGCTCGTAGGCGGCACGGGCTTCTTGGAGAGTCGAGAATCCGCCCGCCGAAGATTTCGCGGGACTGGAGCGCGAGTGGTCATGATAAAGGGAAGGCGGGATGTGACGGCGCTCGATCCTCTCGCCCGGCACCATAATCACCAGACGCTCGACCAGGTTCTTGAGTTCGCGGACATTCCCAGGCCAGCGATAGCTCAGCAGAACTTCGCAGGCGGACTCGGAAAAGTGCTTGGGCCGACGGCCGTACGCGCGGGCGAATTCGGCCAGGAAGTAGTTAGCGAGGGCCGGGATGTCTTCGGGATGCTCGCGCAGAGGAGGGACGTAGAAGGGAATAACGTTGAGGCGATAGAAGAGGTCCTCGCGGAAGTTGCCTTTCTGGATTTCCTCATCGAGTTGCTTGTTTGTGGCGGCAATCACGCGGACGTCCACGGTGAGGTTGTTGCCGGAGCCTACGGGCGTAAAGCGCTGCTCCTCGATCACGCGCAAGACTTTCGACTGCGTCCGCAGGCTCATGTCACCGACCTCGTCCAAGAACAAAGTGCCACCGTGGGCCTGTTCGAACTTCCCGACTTTGTCTTCCAAGGCGCCTGTGAAGGAGCCTTTCACATGGCCGAAAAGTTCGCTCTCAATAAGCTCTTCGGGGATGGCGGCGCAGTTGACTTCCACGAATAGCTGTTCGGCTCGCAGGCTCAGGTTATGAAGCGCGTGGGCGACCAATTCTTTCCCGGTCCCACTTTCCCCGTAGATCAGCACCCGGCCATTGGTGGGGGCCGCGAGGGCCAGTTGTTGGCGCAAGGCTTTCATGGGGACGCTGTCACCGACGATGTTGTATTTGCCGCGGAGTTCCTCGCGCAACTGGCGGTTCTCTCCTGCCAGTTCCAACCGCTCGATGGCGTGCTTCAGGGTGAGCAGGGTTTTATCGATGGAAAGCGGCTTCTCGATGAAATCAAAAGCGCCGAGTTTGGTGGCGCGAACGGCGGTCTCGATAGTGCCGTGGCCGGAAATCATGATGACCACCGGTGGGCTTTCCAGGTTCTGAATTTTCTCGAGCGCCTGAATGCCATCCATGCCGGGCAGCCAGATGTCGAGCAGCACTGCGTCGCATTTGTGCTTGGCGAGGAATTCCAGGCAGGCTTCGCCACTCTCAACGGCCTCCGTGCGGTAGCCTTCGTCTTGAAGGACGTCGGTTAGGGATTCGCGAATTCCAGGTTCGTCATCGACGATCAAAACCTTGTAGCGTGTCACAGTAGATCCGCTTTTCGGAAGCGCTTTGGCCTTTTTCTACACCTTGGCAGACGCAAAAAACCTCTGCAGGGTGAAGCCCTCCCCTACCAGCTACGCTGCGTTTCGGGGCGCCTCGGACTCAGCCGGTGTCCGGTCCACGGGCAATTCGATTACAAACTTCGTGCCCGTAGGCCGATTTTCCTCAACGCGGATTGAACCATTATGCTCGGTGACGATTCGGCTGACGATGGCCAAGCCCAAGCCTGTCCCGCGAGGCTTTGTGGAGAAATAGGGCATAAAAAGCCGCTCCTTAGCCTCGGGAGATATGCCTGGCCCGCTGTCGGCCACGACGATCTCCACGACATCACGCTCGGCGTCCAGCGCCGTCCGGACCCAAATCTCCTTGCGCAAGGACCGCTCGAGGGCCTCCGCGGCGTTATCGATCAGGTTCACCACGGCGCGTTTCATCTGCTCCGGATCAGCCTGAATGAGGGGCAAGTCCGGGGACAAGTCGCGGTGAATTTCCACTCGGTTCAGCCGCCCGTTAAATACGTTCAAGGCATCCTCAACAATGGTGTTCAGGCTGGACGGCACGGGCCTTGAGACAGGGAAGCGAGCAAGAACCGAGAATTCATCCACCAACGTCTTGAGGGTCGAAACCTCACGGCCGATCAGCGAAGCGCTTTCCGCCACGGCAGGCAACAGATCCTGAGGGGAAGCGCCGGGACCAGCGCGCTCGATCAAACGCCGGATGCGCTCGGTGGAGAGCTGGATAGGCGTGAGGGGATTCTTGATCTCGTGCGCCACACGCTGGGCGACTTCCTGCCAAGCCGCAGCTCTCTGGGCCCGGAGCAATTCCGTCAGATCCTCTAGGACCAGAACCCATCCGACGGCGCCGTGTCGCGCGCGAACCGAGGACAACGTTAGCGCGACAAAGGCGCGTCGCTTGCCCAAATCCAATTCCATCGAACGCGTGACTACCCCCTGGCGTGTGGCGCGGCGAAACAGGCGCGCGATCTCGCGCGCATCCTCGGCACCGAAGAGATCGGAAAGGGTTCGCGCGCACCGCACGTCCTGACGGTCAAACATCCGCTCGGCCGTGGAGTTGACCCGCGTAATCTGGCCCTGCGGATCGAAGGAGATTACTCCGGTGGGAATGTTCTCCAGAATCGCCTCGATGGTATTGCCCCGCTCCTCCAACTGCCGGTTTGCCTCCTGGAGCTCCCGAGCGGCTTGCTCGATGACACGACGGTTTTCTTGCAGTTGCTGGGTCATTTCGTTGAAGGAGCGGATCAAGATTCCCAATTCATCATCCGCCCGCGCGGACACGCGGAAGTGCAAATTTCCTTGTGAGACTTCGTGCGTGGCTTCCGCCAGGGCCTGGATGGGGATGGTGACTTGCTTAGAGAGGAACAAGGCGAACCAAGTAGCGATAAAGAGGATTAACAATGTCAGCAGCCACAGCATGGAGAGGTAATTACGCTTAACGGCTCTCCGCTCCCGGCTCAGCTCATCATATTTCTGGGCCTCGCGCTGGATTTCCTCTGAGATCAGCGTGAGATTCAGGGGCAAGCGCACGACGCTGACGACAGCACCCACCCGTTTGTTGGCGGGATCCAGAACCGCTTTGGCGGCGACGAACAAGTCGAAATCCGCGGAACGCCAGTGTCCAGAAAGCCCTGCGACGGGGAGCTGGGCACCAGCCAATTGGGGATAGAACTTTGCGATTTGGGCAGGTGTGGGCGAGGGCTCACCCGCGCGGGCAAGCAACCGGCCTTCGGCGTCAAAGCACATCACCGACTCCCGCGCCGGTTCTGCGGACACCTCCCACGAAAGCAGCTGTTCCATCGCGGCGCGGTTTGCTGACGCCATCGCTCGGATGAGTTCGGAGTTGTTGGCCAGATGGCTGGCGATGTGCAGGGTGCGCTCTCCTGCTTGCGACTCGAGTTGCCGGACCATCTCCTGCGCGTCTCTGCGAATGAGATCTACCGGGACGCCAAACCACTTGTCGATGCTGCGATTGAGCAGGCCGTAAGCAAAGGCGAAGAGAAAGCAAACCGGCACCAGCGAAAGCCCCAGGAACGCCACCACCATTTTGGTCTTAAATCGGGATCCGAGTTGCTGTTGCCTGCGTTGCACGTATAGCTTCAGAAGAATGCGCAAGAGGATGAGTGCAAAAATCACAAAAGCCAGGAAAATGAAGGTGGAGAGCGCGAGCAGTAGAATGGTTTGTGGAGGACTGCTGGGCCGAATAAAGTAGAGGTTCAACGAAGCTTGGCTCCACCCCAAGAAAAACAGCACGGGGACGAGAACCAGCAGGATGATCGAGTATATTCTGTAGCGACGGTTGCGATTCTCATCCATGGCAAAGGCCTAAACAGTCTCGAGCTCAAACCAGGGCACACTGTCCTGCGAGTCTGGTTGGGGCTGCAACCCTTGGGGAGCCCGCGCGCCCGGTAGAAACTTCCTCAGGGGGCACTCCTCACAACGCGGCGCCCGGCGCTTGCAGTACCGCTTGCCAACCTCGACGAGCAGCGCGTGGAATTCGTTGAATAATGCTGCGTCCGCGGGAAGATGCTGGTGCAGGAACTGCTGGGCCGTCGGATAACCTGCGGCGGCGGAGAGCAACCCATGACGCGAAAGGATGCGCCGTGTGTACGCGTCAGCGACAAAGAAAGGCCGACGTCCAGCATACAGGATTATGGCGTCAGCAGTCTCAGGTCCCAGGCCGCTAAGCTCCAGGAGTTGCCGGCGGACCTCGGCGGGCGGCCGCAAGAACACGGCGTGCAGAGAACCGCGATGGGAACGCTCGAGCCACACAACGAAGTTTCGGATCGCTCGGGCCTTCTGTCGGTAGAAGCCGGCAGGCCGGATCGAGGCTTCCAGTTCGGTCACAGACGCTTTGCGCAGTCCAGACCAACTCAGCCGCCCAGCTTTCCGCAGCCTCCTCAACGCCAGAACCGCGTTGTGCCAAGCCGTGTTCTGGGTCAACAGGGCACCCAGGATGATCTCCAGGCGAGTGCGCGCCGGCCACCAGCCTTGTGGTCCGAAGTGGTGATGCAGCGTCAAGTAGTACTGGCGCAGGCTTTCGCCCGGCGCCATCTCTGGCGGCTGAGCCTGCAACTCCATATCCCTGAAAGTTATACTCGGCTCCGGTCAAAGTCAAGAAAGCGTCGGCGCGCCTTCAGCATCTGAGGGCAGCGGAGGGCCTCCAGCAATCGGGACCTGGCGCCGGGCGCACGGGGGCTGGAAGCGCGGCGCGTCTCGTGAGCGGGGGCCAAGGGAGCAGAACCGCCCGCAACAGTGCGCCAGGAAATCGTCTTGACAAGCTTGCGTGAGTTTCTTACGATGCCTTTAACTATGTGACTGGTAGAGATTTGTCGATAAGTGACGCAGGATCTGAGCCAGTTTTGCCGACCACCATTTGGGGTGCAACTAGTTGGGGGTTCCGGGAATGTCTGGAAAGCTTGGTGAGATTCTCCTTAAGGAAAATCTGATTACCCCGGAACAGCTCAAGCAGGCGCTTGAGCACCAGAAGACTAACGGAGGACGGCTGGGGAACTCGCTTGTCAGGCTGGGCTTCCTGAGTGACGACGAGGTTACGGCCGTGCTCTCCCGCCAGTACGGCGTCCCGTCAATCAACCTGGCTTACTTCGAAGTCGATCCGAGTGTCATCAAGCTTATCCCGATGGAAACGGCGATGAAGTACCAGGTGCTTCCCCTGAGCCGGGTGGGTTCCTCTCTGACGCTCGCCATGGTGGACCCAACGAACGTGTTCGCCATGGACGACATCAAGTTCATGACCGGCTTCAACATCGAGCCGGTGGTGGCCTCGGAAACGGCAATCACCGACGCCATCAAGAAGCACTACGGCAGCATCGAGGATCAGGAGCGCAAGAAGGAGCTCGAAGACATCGTAAGTTTCATCGACGAAGGCCAGACCGAGACCGTCGAGCTGGAAGCTACTGACGAAGATACCCTGAACCTGGCGCAGCTCGAAAAGGCTGCGGAAGAGGCGCCGGTAATCAAGCTGGTGAACTACATACTCACGGATGCCGTGAAGCGCGGAGCCAGCGACATCCACATGGAGCCTTACGAGAAAGAGTACCGCATCCGCTACCGGATTGACGGGATACTCCAGACCGTCATGAATCCGCCCATGAAGCTGCGGGATGCCATCATCAGCCGTGTGAAAATCATGTCGAAGCTCGACATTTCGGAGAAGCGGCTGCCGCAAGACGGGCGGGTCATGATCAGGTTCATGAAGGACGCCAAGAAGAAGCAGCTCGATTTCCGCGTGTCGGTGCTGCCCACCTTGCACGGGGAAAAGATTGTCATGCGGCTGCTCGACAAGGAAAACCTGCGGCTGGACATGACCAAGCTGGGGTTCGAGCAGGAATCGCTGAATAAGTTTCAGAAGGCCATTTTCAAGCCTTACGGAATGGTCCTGGTGACGGGCCCGACGGGCAGCGGTAAGACCAATACCCTCTATTCGTCCATTGCCCAGCTCAATAAGCCCGACACCAACATCATTACGGCGGAAGATCCGGTGGAGTTTCAGTTGCCCGGCATCAACCAGGTGCAGATGAAAGAACAGATCGGGCTGAACTTCGCTGCCGCGCTGCGTTCTTTCCTCCGCCAGGATCCCAACATCATCCTGGTGGGAGAAATCCGGGACTTTGAGACGGCGGAAATTGCCATCAAGGCAGCGCTCACCGGCCACCTGGTTCTTTCCACCTTGCACACCAACGACGCACCGTCAACTATTTCGCGGTTAATGAACATGGGCATTGAGCCCTTCCTGGTGGCAACCTCGGTTCACCTCATCTGCGCGCAGAGGTTGACGCGCCGCATCTGCACGGACTGCAAAACTGAGGACGATGTTGCACCACAGGTGCTCATCGACGCCGGCTATACGCCCGAGGAAGCCAAGACGGTGAAGATTTATAAGGGCCAAGGTTGTGCCACTTGTGGCAACAAGGGTTACAAAGGCCGCTTGGGACTGTATGAGGTTCTGGAAATCTCTGACGAGCTGCGCGAACTGATCTTGGTGGGCGCGTCGGCGCTCGAGCTGAAGAAGAAGGCCATTGAACAGGGCATGATCACCCTTCGCCGTAGCGGCCTGATCAAGGTTGCGGCTGGGATGACAACCCTTGAAGAAGTTATCCGCGAAACAGTTCTGTAATTTGTATCCACGTCTAGGACGAAGATCTGGCGCGGCGGGAGGAGCACAAACGGGATGCCCATACCGAGTCTCAGTGACCTGCTGAAACGCATGGTGGACATGGGAGGGTCCGACCTCCATATCACCACCAATTCGGCCCCGCGGGTGCGCCTCCACGGCGAGCTCAAACCCTTAGAGGACTTACCGCCCCTTGGTCCAGCCGATACCAAACAACTGGCTTATAGCATCTTGACGGATGCTCAGAAGCACCGATTCGAGGAGGACTTGGAGCTGGACTTTTCTTTCGGCATCAAGAACATCGCGCGTTTCCGGGGCAACCTCTTTAACCAGCGCGGGGCGGTGGCCGGCGTATTCCGGGTGATCCCATTTGAGATCAAGACGTTTGAGCAATTGCAGCTACCGGCGGTGGTTCGCAAGCTATGCGAGAGGCCGCGGGGACTGATCCTGGTAACGGGTCCGACGGGTAGTGGGAAGTCCACCACCCTGGCCACCATGATCAACCTGATCAACGAGACCCGGCACGAGCACATAGTTACCATCGAGGACCCGATTGAATTTATTCACCCCCATAAGAAAGGCTTGGTAAATCAGCGCGAGGTCCACGCCGACACTCATTCGTTCGCGAATGCCTTGCGTGCTGCTCTTCGTGAGGACCCCGATGTGGTGTTGATTGGGGAGATGCGCGACTTGGAAACCATCGAATCGGCGCTGCGCATTGCGGAGACAGGCCACCTGACGTTTGGGACGCTCCACACCAACTCTGCGTCGTCCACCATCAATCGCATTATCGACGTTTTCCCCTCGCACCAGCAGTCGCAGATCCGCGCCCAGCTTTCGCTGGTTCTGGAAGGCATCATGTGCCAGGCGCTCCTGCCCAAGCCGGACGGCAGGGGTCGCGTCATGGCGATGGAAATCCTGGTACCCAACGCCGCGATCCGCAACTTGATTCGAGAGGACAAGATTCACCAGATCTATTCGGCGATGCAGGCTGGCCAAGAGAAGTTCGGCATGCAAACCTTCAACCAGGCGCTCTTCTCGCTCTATCAGCAAAGGCTCATTACCCTGGAGGTGGCCACTTCGCGTTCGAGCAACCTGGACGAACTCCAGGATATGATTAGCCGTGGCGGTGCGCCAAGCGGAGCAGCACAACGGCCGCCGACCCCCTACGCTCCCGCCAGAAGATAGTGTTCGCCATGGCGACCGGTCTTCTGCGGAGGGATCGCCGCAGGGTTTGCGAGCGGGGGCGGGGCATGAAGCATTGAGGTGAAGCGATGCCGCAATTCGAATATCGTGGCACGTCCCGTACAGGCGAGCAGGTCAGTGGAACCCGGATGGCCCCTAGCCGCGAGGCCCTGGACGCCATTCTCCGGCGCGAGCAGGTTACTCCCACCCGGATCGTCGAGAAAGGGCGGGAGATCGCCATCCCCAAACCGAAGGTAGCCGGAAAGGTCAGTCCCAAAGAACTGGCCATTTTCACTCGGCAGTTCTCCGTTATGATCGATGCTGGTCTGCCGCTGGTCCAGTGCCTGGAGATCCTCTCCAGCCAGCAGGAAAACAAGGCGTTCCAGAGAGCTTTGGCGGGAGTGCGGGGCTCGATCGAAGCGGGTTCCACGTTGGCCAATGCGCTTCGGCAGTACCCTAAGATTTTTGACGACCTGTACACCAACATGGTCGAGGCGGGCGAGACGGGCGGTATCCTCGATACCATCTTACAGCGCCTCTCGGGTTATATTGAAAAGGCCGTTAAGTTAAGGCGCGCCGTGCAGTCGGCGTTGATCTACCCCGTCGCGGTCGTGGTGATCGCCGGGGGTGTCGTCCTGTTGCTTCTCTGGAAGGTCGTCCCCATCTTTGCCAACCTGTTTGCCGGATTGGGCGTTGACCTGCCGCTCCCAACTCGCATCGTCATCGCCTTAAGCCATGCCATTGCGAGTTTCGCGCTGCCTCTGATTGTCGTGATCGGTTTGGGCGTCTGGGGCTTGAAGGCCTATTACGCGACGCCTAATGGAAGGCTGCTGATTGACAGCATCATCCTGAAGCTCCCCTTGCTCGGCGTCCTGATGCAGAAGATCGCCGTCGCGCGCTTCACGCGCACGCTGGGTACGCTCATCACCAGCGGCGTCCCCATGCTCGAGGCTATGGACATCACTGCGCGTACGTCCGGCAACGCGGTGATTGAGAAGGCCATCACAGAAGTCCGGAGAGCGATTGAGGGGGGGCGAACCATCGTTGACCCCTTGCGCGAGACCGGCGTCTTCCCCAACATGGTGGTCCAAATGATCGGGGTGGGCGAGCAGACCGGCGCCCTCGACGCCATGCTCCAAAAGGTTGCCGACTTCTACGAAGACGAGGTGGATGCCGCCGTTGGCGATTTGTTGACCGCCCTGGAGCCGATGATCATTCTGTTCTTGGGCGTGGTGGTCGGTGGCGTGGTCATCTCCATGTACCTCCCCCTGTTTAGCTTGATCGGGAAGCTGGCTGGCTAAAGACGAGGAATACGGGCGGAATAGGTTCACCGGGACCTCTCTGGAGCGCCGGACAAAGCTCCTGCGGCACCACATTCTCAATCCAGATCCAGGCGCGATTTTTTGCGGTTTGGGCGCCGCTCTACCCTCCTGTCGTCCCAGGTGAACCTTGAGTCGCCGGACCTTTCAAGCTGGCGCTTGGGGGTGCTATGCGCCTCACCAGGCACGATTGCTGTACACACGGGAGGGTGCTCTTTCGGGGGTGCTTACACCTGGCTGTCGATTGTGGGTCGAGATGTTTCTGTAGCCCAGCGTACGTGCTGTTTCGCCCCGCGCAACGGCTGGGCCGGCATGCGAAGTCGGGGGCGCTGAGGGGCGCTTGTGTTGCACGGTCGCAATTCCTATAATTCAGGTAGTGTCTTCATGAAGCTGAGCGGCGAAATCAAGGATTGGCTTCCCTGGGTCATCAAGATCCGTTTCGTCATCATCAGCTTCGTCTTCGCCATTGACTATATCATCCGACAGTTCAACCCAAGCAACCCATTCCCCATCACCCACCTTGGGACGGTGATCATTTTCTGGTACATCCTCAACCTCTTTTATCTGATCTATAACCAGCTCAGCGGCGACTACTTACTTCAAGCGTACCTCCAGATTCTTTCCGACATTGTATTCATCACCGCCATCTTGCACGTGACGGGTGACCTGGAGAGCAACTACCTGTCGCTCTACTTGGTGGCTATCATCCTGGCGAGTATCCTCCTGCCGCGGGCGCGTGCTTTCCTGGTGGCAGCGATCAGTTTCGTTTTTATGGGATCGCTGCTGGAGCTGGCTTATCTCCCCAGTATTTACCCGGAATTCGCAAGTCGCCATCCGGCCCTCCGTTTCCTGGCCACCTCTTCGGTGCTGTCCGTAGACCTGCGAACGCTCCAGGTTAAGATCTTTGCCAGTTTCTTTGGGTTCTTCGCGGTTGCCTACCTGGCGAGCTTTCTGGCCGAGACCCTTCGGAAGACAGGTGCCGAGCTGCGCGATAAGAGCGGCCAGGTCGCGAGCCTTCAGGCCAAGAATGAGAATATCATTCAGAGTATGCGCGAGGGTCTGTTGAGCACGGAACTGGACGGAACGATCAGCGAACTCAACCCTGCGGGAGCAGCCATTCTGGGTCGCAAACCCGAGGAACTGCGAGGGAAGTCTGTTCGATCAGTTTTCCGAGACGTGGAAGCGGAAGAGCGCTCAGCACTTGATGGTGCAGCATCGCCGACGCGTCAGGAAATCACTTACAGGCACCCGCGGGGAGAGCACCGTATTCTTGGGGTCTCGGTGTCGCCCTTGGTGGTTCCTGAAAGTGGCGTGGCAGGGTACGTTTACAGCTTCCAGGACCTCACGGAGGAGAAGCGCCGCGAGGCGGAGTACCGCGCGAAAGACCGCATGGCGACGCTGGGCCGCATGGCGGCTGGAGTCGCCCACGAAATTCGCAACCCTCTGGCCTCTATCGCTGGCTCGGTCAAGTTATTGCAGTCGATTGCAGAATTTGATGAGGATCAGGCCAAGCTGATCGCCATCGTCAGCCGAGAATCCGAGCGGCTGAACAAGTTGGTCTCGGATTTTCTGCTTTACTCGCGCGCCCAGCGTTTCGAATTTCAGGCGGTTGACCTGGTCAATCTGCTTGAAGAGACTGTGCTGTTGCTGGAGCACCATCCCCAGTTTGGCCGCAAATGTCGAGTGGAACGTAAATTCCCGCGCCATGCTGTCACCATTTCGGCCGACGCTGACAAGTTGCGGCAAGTCTTCTGGAACATCTGCGACAATTCCTTGAAGGCTATGCCGAATGGGGGAACCCTGACTATCCAAGTTGAGGAAGCGGGGGACAAGAAGGTCCGGGTGACGCTTAGAGACACCGGAGTTGGCTTCACGGACACGCAACTCGAAAAGCTATTCGAGCCCTTTCAGTCAGGGTTCAGCGATGGGACAGGTCTGGGACTTGCCATCGTTTATCAGATCATCCAGGGTCATCAGGGTGAGATCCGAGTGGAGTCCAAGCCAGGTAAGGGCGCCCGGTTCTTGATTGAGCTGCCGCGCGTGCTGCTCGAGGCTACCTCGGCAAAGCCGCTTTCCGCTCAATCCACTGCCAGTGCCCGCTGACCGGCCTTTCCATAACCTGGGATGAGGAAGAACTCGTGGCCCGACTTCTGATCGTGGACGACGAAAAATCGATCTGCCAGATGTTGGAAATTGCCTTCCGCAAAGACGGGCACATGGTTGAGACAGTCTCCCGGGGGGAGGCGGCGCTCCGGAAAATCAACTCTCAAGTTTACGACATCATTATCTCCGACATCCTGATGCCTGATCTGAACGGAATAGAATTACTCGAACGCATGCGCCAATCAGGCAATACTTCTCCCTTCATTCTCATTACAGCCGTCCCCACTGTCTCCACGGCTGTGCAAGCATTGAACCTCGGGGCAGATCGATATGTGATCAAGACAGATAAGTTGATTGAAGAGTTGAAAATTGCGGTGAACCGCGAAATCCAGGCCCTTGAACTGCGCGAGGAGAACATCCGACTCCGTCGTGAGCTCCTGCGCGTTTTCGCGCAGAAGAATATCATCGGCCAAAGCAGTAGGATTCAGGCAATCCTGGAGATGGTCCGAAATGTTGCGAGCACCACCAGCACGGTGCTGATCACGGGTGAAAGCGGGACCGGAAAGGAGTTGGTGGCCAGGGCCATCCACGAGGCGAGCACGCGACGAGAGAAACCTTTTATCTCCATCAACTGCGGTGCCTTCCCCGAAACCCTATTAGAAAGTGAGTTGTTCGGATACTTCAGAGGGGCCTTCACTGGTGCCTACACCGACAAGAAGGGGATCTTTGAGGCCGCCAGTGGGGGAACCCTATTCCTTGACGAGATTGGAGAGACCAGCCACACCATGCAGGTTAAGCTTCTGCGCGTCTTACAGGAGCGCAAGGTCCGTCCCTTGGGTGGGGCCGTGGACGTCCCGGTGGACGTTCGGTTAATCGCCTCCACAAACCGTGACCCCCAAACCATGGTTGCGAGCGGGCAGTTCCGCGAGGACTTCTTCTATCGTATCAGTGTCATTCCAATTCATGTCCCGCCCTTGCGCGAACGTAAGGAGGACATCGAGCCGTTAGCGCGTCACTTCTTGCAGAAATTCTCTGTGGCAATGGGGAAGCCGCTGCGCGACTTTGACCGGGCCGCGCTGTCAGCCATGCTGCGCTACTCGTGGCCCGGCAACGTCCGGGAGCTTGAGAATGCCATTGAGCGCGCCGTCGCCCTGAACAGTGAGGACGCCGGACAAGTGAGATTGGAGCACTTGCCCGAATCCGTCCGTTTGCACTCGCTTCCCACGGCCTTTATCAGCACAACGTCTGAAGGGCAGACCGTCGTCCAAATCCCCGAGGAAGGCGTCGGCTTCGAAGCCCACATCGCCCAAGTGGAAAAACAGTACTTGGTGGAGGCCCTGCGCGTTGCCGGCGGCGTTCGCCGACGCGCCTCGGAACTGCTGCGGATCTCTTATCGTTCCTTCCGCCACTATGCCAAGAAATACAACATCTAAGCTTCGAAACTTGGATGCCAAGTTCCTCACCCACTTCCGAACCCCACGCCCCGCAGATCAACTCTTCTAGGTCTTCATCTGCTGGTTCGTTGCAGGATCGTCCTGCCATCCTTCTTTTGTTCGGTTTCTCTGTCCTGTTGTACATCGCCACGACAGGGTATGACTTCGTTGCGGATGACAAGCTCCTCCTCGGTCGCAACCCCTATGTGCAGAGCTTTCAGTACCTGCGTGAAATATTCTCCGGGAACTTCTGGAGCTTTCTCGGCGCGGGGAGGGAAACCAGTTACTACTGCCCCATGGTGATGCTTCTCCTCCTTGTTCAGCGGGTGCTGTTTGGCCCACGGCCAGCGGGGTTTCACCTCGTCAGTGTTTTGCTGAATGCCCTTGTGGTCGTGCTGGTCTATCGGCTAGGGAAGCGGCTATGGCCCAGAGGGAGGGCGGCCTTCTGGGCCGGGCTGCTTTTCGCCGTCCTGCCCGTCCATACAGAGAACGTCGCACCGGTGTCGGGAATTTCGGATCTCGCGTGTGCGGTATTCTTTCTCCTGGCGGCGGTTGTCTACACACGGCCTATCGGCGTCTCAGGCTGCTTCCCGC
>Ga0315280_10002560_pt1 | contig 29350 bp, 23 predicted proteins | sample YL17G06_40_MG_FD_203697 | JGI IMG/M metagenome (GOLD analysis project Ga0315280, IMG submission 203697) | Sediment microbial communities from Yellowstone Lake, YNP, Wyoming, USA - YL17G06_40 | ecosystem: Environmental > Aquatic > Freshwater > Lake > Sediment | place: USA: Wyoming | collected... | reverse complement strand
AGATGATCAACCGCATCGCGACTCAACACGGGGGATTCTCTGTGTTCGCAGGCGTCGGCGAGCGGACGCGCGAAGGCAATGACCTTTGGCTCGAGATGAAAGAGTCCGGCGTCATTGACAAAGCCGCTCTAATCTACGGCCAGATGACAGAGCCGCCGGGCGCGCGTCTGCGCGTCGGCCTGGCCGGATTGACAGTCGCGGAGTATTTCCGGGACGAGGAGCGCCAGGATGTGCTCCTTTTCATCGACAACATTTTCCGCTTCACCCAGGCGGGATCGGAGGTCTCGGCGCTTCTCGGGCGCATGCCCTCAGCTGTCGGATATCAGCCTAACCTGGCGACCGAGATGGGTGAGCTTCAGGAGCGCATCACCTCCACCAAGAATGGGTCCATTACCTCGATCCAGGCGATCTATGTGCCTGCGGACGATTATACGGATCCCGCTCCGGCGACGACCTTTTCTCACCTCGATGCCACCACGAACCTGGAACGCAAGATCGTGGAGCTGGGCATTTACCCTGCAGTGGATCCGCTCGCTTCGACCTCACGCATTCTCGATCCGCGCGTTATCGGCGACGAGCACTACACTGTGGCGCGGGAGGTGAAGCGGATTCTGCAGCGTTACAAGGATCTGCAGGATATCATTGCCATCCTGGGAATCGATGAGTTGAGCGAGGACGATAAGCTCACCGTCAGCCGGGCGCGCAAGATTCAGAAATTCCTTTCCCAACCTTTCTTCGTTGCGGAGCAGTTCACGGGGATCAAAGGCAAGTATCTGCCGATCAAAGAGAGCATTGAGAGTTTCCGCGGCATATGCCAAGGGGAATACGATCACATTCCCGAACAAGCGTTCTATATGGTGGGGGGCATCGAAGAGGTCTTGGAGAAAGCCAAACAACTCTCCGCCGCATAAGGAGTGACGAATGACGAGTGACGAGTGACGAATCAAAATCACTCGTCATTCGTCACACATCACTCGTCATTGGGATCATATGGCGCTGCCCGAAAAAATCCATCTTGTTATCGTTACGCCCGAAAAACAGCTCTTTAACGGGCTGGTGGATCAGGTGACCGTCCCATCGAGCCAGGGATACCTGGGGATTTTGCCCGGACATGCGCCCCTTCTGACCGAGCTCGGCATTGGCAATATCAGCTACAGGATTGGCGACGAGTCGGAGTTCTTATTCTGTTCCTGGGGATTTGCCGAAGTTCTGCCGGACCGGGTTGTGCTCCTGGCCCAGGTTGCTGAAGCCGCTTCCGAAATCGACCGCAACCGCGCCGAGCAGGCGAAATCGAGGGCGGAGAGGCGTCTGGCTTCCAAGAATCCCGACCTTGACTTCACCCGCGTGCAGTTGGCGCTGCTGCGCGCCCTTTCACGCCTGGAAGCTGCCAAACACTTTCACCCGCCAAAGGGATCAGGCCGCTGAGCGTTCGGCCTTCAAGGCCCGAACAGCGCGCGGCGTATTCCAGGAGGTCACAGCGTAGCGACGGTTAAACCATGCCGGAAGAGAATGATCATCGCATTCAATCGTCTAGCGACGAGGCCATTGTGGCCCCTATAGGCTGAATGAAGTTTGGGCGGCACTTCAAATGCAGCACCGCTGCGGAATGGAGGCTATGCGGCCGTCTTGCGTCGAAAGAGGGCGATGCCGACGATGCCGCCCAGAATCCCGAAAACCAGAGATAAGCCAACTTTTTTATTACCGGCAACGGCGCCGGCTTGACGCCCGACTTTCTGCTGTTCAGCACTGCTTGCGCTTGCTTATAGTTTCTTTCGATGCCGGTGAGATTGCCATTGTGCTGGCTCCTGTAAAGATCCTCGCAGTTCTTCTTTGCCCTTGCTTGAAACTCGCCCTTGAGAAGCTCCGCTATGGCAAACGACAAGATTGCATCCTCCACGTTCCCTTGCTCCCGCTTTCCTAGGTCCCACTGGCACATACCGATGTAATAATAGCCGGCATCGTACAGCTCTGCATCGAGCGCCTTCTGGAGTGACTGGATGGCCTCGGGACACTTTTTCTGCTCGTAGTAATTCATGCCGATGATGTGGTAGCAATTACGCCGGACCGAAGTGGTGTATTTGTTCCAATCTGCCTCCGTTGTGGCGTCGGGTTTCTTGGCAATTGCCAGCGACTTGAGTGCCAGCTCGGCGTAGTGCGCGGTTTTGGGGAGGAGATCCTGATTTGCTGCGTATTTCTGGACCAGCTCCATCCGAAGCCCAACGTTGTCGTTATATTCAGGGTAGTCCAATAGCTTCAGGGTCATATCGGTCTTCTTGGCTTCGTCACCAGTCTTTTGGTAGGACTCGTGGAGAGCAAAGGCGAGCCGAGGGTCAGGCTTCTGGGCAAAAACCTTTTCACCGTACTCGATGAACTTCTTGTCGTGTCCGAGCCTCAGAGCAGAATCCGCAACGTAGGCCATCGTCTGCAAATCGTTCGGCTTGTATTTTAACCACTGCTCAGCCGCCGGCTCCAGCTTTGCGTAGTCGCCGTTCTTGTAATATTCGGACATCAGGGCCTGGTAGGCATAAACGATGTGGTCCTGCAGCTTGGACTTGGGATACTTCTCCAAGAACGCAATCAGAGCTGCTTGACGCTTGACCAGATCTGGCTCTTGGGTTGCCTTTTGGTAAGCGTCATATTCCTCTTCCGTGTATTCTTCCGTCGCCTCCTGTTTTTGCTGGTCAACACCCTTCTTCTGCTGCTGCTGACTCTGGGTTTGGCTCTGGCTTTGGGCCCAGCATAGCCCTACAGCCAACATGACAGCACCCGCCGACAAAGCGAGGAATAGCCACTTATGGCCTCGATTCATGGGATCGTACCCCTTTCGTTCTGAGCGATCTGGCGCATTCTAAGGTATTCCAAAAATCCAAATCAACTAGATATTGGCGCAGAGAAACTCGCTGCATCCGACAGCGAAGGCATAAGATCAGAAATCACAGCTCCAGTCCTGATTGATTCGCCTTATAAGATGCGCCAAGTCCCTTTGGAGTTTCTCATAAATCAGGACTTGCCTGGGGTGGTGGGCCTCAGGGACCTACCTATCCAAGTTGCTTAGACACTGCTCCGTGCGCCAAGTTCCGGCTCAGGTGCCGGGACGCTCCAAGCTTCCTGCCACATGCACCTGGAATGAGATTCTTGCACGCACCGGCTGCCCTTTCAACCATCTCGTTCATCAAAGAAATCTTCGCAGGGACTGCTGCCGTGCAGTAGGAGCAGATGTGGCGACCGTCCCCGAGATCATCGAAATCGTGAACGAAACGGCCGCGCGGCAGCGTGACCGGGTCCGCCCTCGTAAGAAGCTGGTCCGCCGGCATGCCCGGGACCGCTCGCAGGCGCTCGTCTCTATGCGACTTCAGTGCCCTGCGCGGTGAGCTGTTAGGAAACGGTTGCATAAGTTTGACAAGTCGCGCTCTGAATTTATATTATTAGCACTCGTTGTGATCGAGTGCTAATACTGTTGGTTGTACGGACGGGAAAGGCTCTCTTGAAAGGAAAGGAGATTTCAGACTATGCAAGTAAGGCCTTTACATGATCGCGTTCTTCTGAGGCGGATTGAGGAGAAGGAATTGGTCAAAGGGGGGATCATCATTCCGGACACGGCGAAGGAGAAGCCGATGGAAGGAGAGGTGATTTCAGTGGGACCGGGCAAGCTCATGGAGGACGGCAAGCGGGCCCCGATGGACGTCAAGGCGGGCGACCGGGTGCTGTTCGGGAAATACGCCGGAACAGAGATCAAGATTGATGACGAGGACTACGTCATCATGCGTGAAGAGGAAATCCTCGCGGTGCTCGGGAAAGAGAAGAAATAAGCGAGGCAACTGATTGCAGGGATAGAAACCGAACAGAAAAGGAGCAAGGAACTCATGGCCAAACAGATAATGCATGGTGAGGAATCACGCCAGGCTTTGCTGCGCGGGATAAACGAGTTGGCGGACGCAGTGAAGATTACGCTGGGGCCCAGGGGCCGCAACGTGGTATTGGACAAGAAGTTTGGGGCGCCGGCGATCACAAAAGACGGCGTGACCGTGGCAAAAGAGATCGAGCTGAAAGAAGGCTTCGAGAACATGGGCGCGCAGATGGTGCGCGAGGTGGCGTCGAAGACGTCGGATGTAGCCGGCGATGGGACCACGACCGCGACAGTGTTGGCGCAGGCGATCTTCCGCGAGGGAGTAAAGAATGTTGCGGCGGGCGCGAACCCGATGGCGCTGAAGCGCGGGATTGAAAAGACGGTGGACGCGGCAGTCGCGGAGCTCAAGAAACTGAGCAAGCCGGTGAAGGGAGAAATGATCTCGCAAGTGGGTTCGGTATCGGCCAACAACGATCGCACCATCGGTGGGATCATTGCCGAGGCGATGAAAAAAGTCGGCAAGGACGGCGTGATCACCGTTGAGGAGGCGAAGTCGATTGAGACCTCGCTGGAGGTGGTCGAAGGAATGCAGTTCGACCGCGGGTATTTGTCGCCGTATTTTGTGACCGACGCCGAACGGATGGAGGTGGAGCTGCATGACTGTCTGATCTTGCTGCATGAGAAGAAGATCAGCTCGATGAAGGACCTGCTGCCACTGTTGGAGCAGATAGCAAAGAGTGCGCGCCCGCTGTTGATCGTTGCCGAAGACGTGGAGGGCGAGGCCTTAGCCACTCTGGTGGTGAACAAACTGCGCGGGACATTGTCGGTGGCTGCGGTGAAAGCGCCGGGGTTTGGTGATCGGCGCAAGGCGATGCTGGAAGATATAGCGATCCTGACGGGCGGCAAGGTGATTTCGGAGGACCTGGGAATCAAGCTGGAGAACGTCCGACTGGAGGATCTCGGGCGCGCAAAGAAGCTGACGATCGACAAGGACAATACCACGATCATCGAGGGCGCCGGAAAGCATTCCGACATCGAAGGTCGAGTCAAGCAGCTGCGAGTGCAGATTGAGGAAACGACCTCTGACTATGACCGCGAGAAGCTGCAGGAGCGGCTGGCGAAGCTGGTCGGCGGTGTTGCTGTGATCAAGGTCGGAGCTGCGACAGAGACAGAGCTGAAAGAAAAGAAGGCGCGCGTGGAGGACGCGATGCACGCCACTCGCGCGGCGGTAGAGGAAGGGATCGTGCCGGGTGGTGGCGTGGCGCTGCTGCGCTGCGTCCCGGCTTTGGAGAAGCTGAAGCTGGAAGGGGACGAGGCCATTGGGAGCAACATCCTGCGCCGGGCTCTGGAGGAACCGCTCCGGCAGCTCGTGAACAACGCCGGCTATGAAGGCGCGATCGTCGCGGAGAAGGTGCGTCTGAACAGCGACGTCAACTTCGGATTCAACGCGGAGACCGAGAAATATGAAGACCTGGTAGCTGCCGGCGTGATCGATCCTACGAAAGTAACGCGCACGGCACTGCAGAATGCCGCGTCGATCGCGGCCTTGCTGCTGACCACCGAAGCGCTTGTCTCAGAAATCAAGGAGGAGAAGAAGGGCCCGGCTATGCCTCCCGGCGGCGGCATGGGTGACATGTACTAAGCCCGCTTCGCTTCCGAAGTACCGCAAGAGGCCCGTGGAGTTCGCTTCGCGGGCCTTTTGTCTTGGCCGCAGATAAGCGGCGAGGGGTGCAGGCTTCTCGACCCGAACAATGTGGGATTCCGTTGGTGATCGTACTGACTATGCGACCCGATTCAAAAATGCTGCTATCGCTCTGTTGAATGCCTCGGGCTGCTCCGTGTTTGACAGATGCGAGGCCGATGGTATGGCCGACAGTTCCGACCCGGCAATCTGTTCATGAATCGCACGGGACATCGCCACGGGGGTTCCTTGATCCTCTTCCCCGACGATGATCATCGTCGGCACTTTGATGGCGTGAATGAGGGCCGTCAAATTAAGTGCGGCGATCGCGTGGCAGCAGCCCGAATAGCCGAGCGGGGAGGTTCCGCGTATCATGCCGCGCACGCGCTCAATGACTTCCGGATAGGCTGTGCGGAAGGGCGCGGTAAACCAGCGCGCGATCGTCGGCTCGACCAACGGCTCCATGCCTTCCGATTCCGCGATCCTGATGCGCTCTTGCCAGAGCGGCTGCGCTTCGGGAGGAATGCGGCTGGTCGTATCACAGAGCAGCAGGCTCGCCAGACCCTGCGGCCTGGCAAGCGCCAGTGCTTGTCCGATCATGCCGCCCAAGGAGAGCCCGAGGAAGTGAACCTGCGCGATCCCGAGCGCGTCGAGAAAACTACCCGCCTGCTCCGCGAGTTGATCGAGCGTGTAAGGTCCGCGCGGTGCATCCGTGCCGCCATGGCCGAGAACGTCGTAGCGAAGCACCCGAAAGCGCCCGGCAAGCGTATCCATCTGAGGATCCCACAACGTCAGATTGGTCGCCAGCCCATGGCTGAGCATAACCACAGGGGCTGAGGCGGGACCTTCGAGTTTATAGTTCACCTGATTGCCGTTAACCGCAATTTTCATGCCTGGATCCTCATGTAAGGCGCGAAGTGAGAATTGGTGGTCGATTCAAATAAGGATGCCATGAATCTTGCGAATTCCACAAAATATTTTCGCTCGCTTCCAAGCCCTGTCAATTGCGGTCGTTCCTCGTGGTTCGTTTTTCGCTTAAAGTCGTTGGGCAAAAGCTGACGACTTGCCTGGAGTTGACTCCCACTTGTAGTTGCACTCTTCCCCGCCCATACACCCGTCGTCGGCCTTGTGCTACTATTTTTGACATAGGCAATGGCAGGTATCGATGAGAGAAACGGCTGAAAAGAGGAGTTTCTTGCCGCGAGGGATTTCTCTCCTTGCGGGTTTGCTCGTGCTCGTGGCGTTCGGACTGGAGATCTTGCGCGCCGGTCCTCCCCCGGAGATCAGCATCCGGCCTGCGATCCGGATGATCGGCAGGCGCACCCCGGTGACTGTCGAGGTCACTGAGCCCAAAAGGGGGTTGAGTTACATCAAGGTCGAGTTTGTGCAAGGGGACAGGGTCGAGAGCCTGGCTGAGAGGAGTTACTCCTACCAGCCCGCCCTGGCATTTTGGGGCGCTCGAACCGCGCGCGATACGATTGTGGTGCAGGTAGGGCGGGAGACCATCATTGGCCTCAAGGCAGGCCAGGCAACCATCCGAGTCACGGCTGGACGCACCGGAACCTGGCTGCGACGTCCCGATCCGACCCGGCAGGAGATCACCCTCTCCGTGCGCCTCTCTCCCCCCTCGCTGCAAGTGATTTCCACCCAGATCTATGTCGCTCAGGGTGGCTGTGAAGCGGTGGTCTATCGAGTCGGCGAATCCTCGGTCCGGGATGGGGTGCGAGCGGGCAGCTGGTGGTTCCCCGGCTATCCGCTCCCCGGCGGCGGCAAGGGTGAGCATTTTGCCTTCTTTGCTGTCCCCTACGATATGAATACTCCGGATGCGCGCCTGGTGGCGGCCGACGCGGCCGAAAACGAAGCGGAACTGAAACTCGTCGACCAGTTCTTCCCTAGGAAATTCAAGGAGGATGCGGTCGATTTGTCGGATGCATTCATGAGTAAGGTGGTTCCTGAAATCATGGCGCAGACCCCGGAACTCCAGGACCGCGGCAATCTGCTGGACAACTATCTCGAGATCAACACCGGCCTGCGGCAGAAAAACGCCGAGGCGCTCAAAGATCTGGCGAAAAAGTCGCGTCAGGAGTTCCTGTGGAGCAGGCCGTTTCTTTCATTGCAAAATGGCAAGGTGATGGCTGGCTTTGCCGACTATAGAACCTACACCTACAAGGGAAAAACTGTCGATCACGAGACGCACCTCGGCTACGATCTGGCGGTGACGCGCCATGCTCCGGTGCCGGCGGCGAACGACGGTGTGGTCGTGCACGCGGCGTACTTCGGCATCTATGGAAATTCCGTTGTCATCGACCACGGCTACGGCGTCATGAGCCTTTACGGCCACCTTTCTTTAATAAGCGTGACTCCGGGCCAGAAGGTCGCGCGCGGCGACATTATCGGCCGGACAGGGGAAACCGGCCTTGCCGGAGGCGACCATCTGCACTTTGCCGTGATTCTCGACGGCCTGCCGGTCAATCCAGTGGAGTGGTGGGACGGCCACTGGATCAATGATCGAATCGCGCGCAAGCTGGGAACCTACTTCCATGTCACCGGCTGACTGAGAACTGCAAAACGACGGGGCGGAGCGGCAACGCCGGCAAGGAGGTGTCGGGTACTAAGCAAAACCGCGACCTTCGGCTACCCGTTACTCGGTGCTCCTCTGCGCTGCATCACCGTGTCTTAGGGATTCAGCCCGATTGTACTTTGCGTCATAAAGTACTTGACTTGGTTTAAACTGCTGTGGTACACAGGTGCTCGTCATTTCGGAGGGCTTCTCTGGTGGAACAATCCAGTACGGAAATGGCTCACGAAAATCTCCAATACATCCGCAACACCCTCGATGCTGCGGGCCGGTTCACGGCGGTCCCGGGCAAGGGCCTGATGGCGGCCGGCATTGCGACATTCGCCGGCGTCGCAGTCAATCTCCTGGTTACGGGCGCTCCCTGGGGAACGGGACCGCTCCGGCAGACAGCGCTCGAAGTCTGGGGGATCGTGCTCGTGGTCTCGCTTGCGATCGTTTCGTGCGGCATCTACCGCAAGTCGCGGCTGACCCAAACCCGCCTAAGGGCGCCCCTTGTGCGCAAGCTGCTTTGGAGTCTCTGCCCGGCGCTGTTTGTAGGCGGCGTCCTCACCCACCTGGCCGTGCGTACGCAGAACCTGGCATGGCTGCCCGCCATCTGGCTCGGTTGCTATGGCGTTGCGGTGACCAATGGCGGCCTGGTCTCGGTCGCGCCGGTGCGCTACCTGGGTCTCTCGCTGCTGGCAACGGCGGCGGGAGCTGCCTTATCGCCGCAGGGCCTGGGGCTGGCCTGGCTTGCAGTCGGCTTTGGATGGCTGCATCTGGTTTTCGGCGCATACATAGCCTGGAGGCACAATGGCTAAGAAGAGCAGGTCGGCACGTCCCACGCCGAACGAACTGGACCCGATGATCCATGAGCGCCTGCGGCTGGGAATCCTCTCGGCCCTGGTCGTGCAGGAGTCGCTCAGCTTCACCGAGCTGCGCGAACTGCTGCAGACCACCGACGGCAACCTCAGCGCCCAGGCTCGCAAACTCGAAGAGGCCGGATTCGTTATTTGCGACAAGAGGTTCGAGGATCGAAAGCCGAAGAGCACATACAGGCTCAGCTCGGTAGGACGTGAGGCCCTGGAGGAGTACCTGGAGAAGCTTTCCGGCCTTCTGCCCAACCTGGGAAGGGTGCGCGGCCGCGCAGCCGGATCGCTCCGGGCAGGGATCAATCCTCTACCGTCACACAGTTGAGAAAAAATGAATCAGATTCGTCACGTTGCAATCATCATGGATGGGAATGGCCGGTGGGCGGAAGAGCGCGGATTGCCCCGCTGGAAAGGCCACGAAGCGGGTGCGCGCGCCGTGCGGCGCACGGTCGAGGCCGCGTGCCGCCACGAGATTCCGGTGCTGACCTTGTTTGCTTTCTCAAGTGAGAACTGGAAGCGCCCGGAGCAGGAAGTGGAGACTCTCTTCCGTCTCTTTCTCCGTTACCTGGCTGAAGAGACCGCCAGCCTGATCGAAAACGGCATCCGGCTGTCTGCTTTCGGAAGGCGCGATCGCATTCCGCCTGCCGTGGCCGGGGCACTTGCGCAAGTTGAAAGCGACACGCAGCGCTGCGCGCGGCTGCATCTGCGGCTGGCGCTCGATTACGGCTCCCGATATGAGATCGTCGAGGCTGCTCGCGCCCTGGCATTGCGAGCGGTGCTGGGAGAGCTGGCGCCGGAGGAAATTGATGAGAAGCGATTCACACACAGCCTCTCTTCGCGGGAAGTGCCGGATCCCGATCTGATCATTCGCACGGCCGGAGAACAGCGCCTTTCCAATTTCCTGCTCTGGCAGGCTGCCTATGCCGAGCTGCATTTCTGTCCGCGGCTGTGGCCGGATTTCGACGAGAGCGACCTGCTGGAGGCACTGGACGACTTCCATTCCCGCACGCGCAAGTTCGGCGCACTGCCTTGCGCCACCAGCGCTTTCGCTTGAGGCCGCCGACCTGCCACGTTTTCAACGAGCGCCGCCAGTCCATAGCCGGAGGTCTGAGGCCGGATTGCTACCGCCGGACGGCGCCGCCGTCCACCACCAGCACCTGACCGGTGATGAAGCTCGAAAGATCGGAAGCCAGGAACAGTGCGGCCTTGCCGACTTCTTCGGGCCTGCCCCACCGTTTTAGAGGAGATTCGACGGCGAGGGCGTGCCGGCTCTCGTCATCGAGCTGACCAAACGTTGCCGGAGTTTCGATGTTTCCCAGTGCCAGGGCATTCGTGCGGATGTTGTCTTTCCCATATTGTCGCGCCACGTCTCTCATCAGCCCCAGTATTGCGGCTTTTGCCATGGTGTAAGGTCCGCCTTGATATCCTTCCAGCGCCGGCGTGGAAGAGATGTAGATTATGCTGCCGCTTCGGCGCGCCGTCATTAGCGGCAGTGCTTCAAATGTGCAGAAAACAGCCCCCATGGCGTCGGTGCTGAAAACGCCGAGATACCATCCCTGAAGTTTGTCGGCCGGAGTAGCGCCGAGCGGCGTGTTCCAGATCCCGGGCCGCATCGGGTAACCGGCGTTGCACACCAGAATGTCGAGGCGGTCGGACGACCATGCGCGCAGCTGCTGAAACAGCTCGCGAATGCTTTCCTGGCGCGAGACGTCGGCCTGCAACCCGATCGCCCGGACATGATGCCCGGCGGCAATCTCCGCCGCCACCGCCTGACATTCTTGCAGGTTGCGGGATGTTAGGGCGACATTGCAGCCGGCAGCGGCGAAACTTTCGGCGATCGCACGGCCAATTCCGCGGCTGGCGCCGGTGACCAGGGCAAATTGATTCTCCAAAACGTGCGTTTCACTCATGGCAGCCTCGATTTCGCTGGTGTTGGCGACGAAAGTGCAATTTCCACAATGTAGACCGCACAGCCCGCTCCTTGGTATGCAATCAGAATAGCCGGCTGAGAATATCTGAGCAAGAAAGGAGTGCGTCGAAGGAGACGCCTGCGGGGTTCCAGGCGTCCGACTTCCCTTGAGATCTTAAACTGGTCGGAGGACCGAGGTCGGACGACGGAGGTCCGTCTGAACCTTGCGGGCCTGGATGGTGTCAAAGAGGGCTGGCAAGACGCGGGAGGCAGATTATGGGTAATCCTCTGCTCCGAAAATAGAAACGACAGGCAACAAACATCGGCATCGGAATCGGGGTCGCTATCGCTATCGAAGTTGTTGGTCTGCAAAAGCCGATTGCGATCACGATTGCGATCCCGATCCCGATTCCGACCCTTTTCACGCGCTTGGGTGCGCGCCCAGCGGGTGAGGGGCTACCTTGAGGATGGGGAGCAGCCGCGAAAAAGCTCTGCGCAGCATTTCGGGTTCGAGCACGAAGCTAAGCACCAAGTGATGCGGCTCAATGTCATAAAAGTATCCGGGATGCACGAGCAGGTGAGCCTTCTGTAAAATGGCTTCGGCTGTGGCTTCTTCGTCTTTGTCCAGCTTCAGCGTCACGTAGAAACCACCGTCCGGCGCACAGCAGCTGCAGTGCGATGATTGCTCGATAAGCTCGCGTGCGCCCCCCCAGCGCCGCCGGATTTCGCTGGCATAGGAATCGAGAAAATCCCGTCCCTGCTGGAAGATGTCCGGGGCGGCTGCCTGCACGATTTCGTTCACGGGCAGAAATGTGTCGGAAATCAGCTCGAGGGCGCGCATGGCCCTGTGCACTTTCTCCTGCTCGCCCGATACTGCCATCCAGCCGAACTTGATGCCGGGAAGGGCGAACATCTTGGAAAAGCCGTTGAGCGTCAGAACCAGCGGCGCGCGGCTGCTGGCTGGGCGTGGGAGTGTCCTGCGTTCCATGAGGAACTCGCTGAAAACCTCGTCGGCGATGACTGCCAGATCGTGTCGCAGAGCAAGTTCGGCGATCGCGTCGAGTTCGTCCTTCGTCGAAACGTGCCCGGTTGGGTTGTGAGGTGAAATCACGACCAGCGCGCGGGTCCGGGTCGAGATGTTGTTCTCGACGTTTGCGAGATCGATGGCCCAATGCCGCTCCTCGTCGAGGCGATAAGGAACCAGTCTCACGCCGCTGAGAGCCGCAATGTAGTCGAACAACGGGTAGGATGGGCAGGGGCAGAGTATTTCGTCGCCCTCGTCGGCCAGGAGTTTGAAGCAATACCAGTAGGAGAGGCTCGTGCCGGGTGTGAGCAGGATCTGTTCCGGTGGAATCTCGATGCCCCGCGCGAGGTAATAGCGGGATACAGTTTCACGCGCAGGCTTCTGGCCGAATGAGTCGGGCCGATAGATGCGGGATCGCCGCGAGGCTTCCGTCAGGATTCCCTCCAGCAGCGGCTGCGGAAACAGAATGCCGTGCTCCGTCACGTTGCCGGAGGTCAGGTCGACGATTGCGTGGCCGGCGGCCGCGATTTCGCCGCGAAGCTTGTACAGAGGGTTGGTCTCGCCATGCAGGCGTGAGGCTACTCTGGAGAACATGTTGCCGACTCAGGGGTCAGGCCTTGAAAATTCAGTTTTTCAGTTGTAAGTTCACCGATCGGCAGTCCTGATTGAAAGACTAAATTCTCAAGGCCTGACCCCCGGTTGCTACTTCTTCCAGTAGTCGTAGTTGATCTGGATAAAGCTTTTCCATTTCTCCGGCACTTCTTCTTCCGGGAAAATGGCCGCGACCGGGCAGGCCGGCTCGCAGGCACCACAGTCGATGCACTCGTCGGGGTTGATGTAGAGCTGAGTCGCGTTGGCGAACTCGGCCTCGTCCTTGCGCGGATGTATGCAGTCGACGGGGCAGACATCCACGCAAGCCGTGTCTTTCACATTGATGCACGGTTCCGCGATGATATAGGTCATGTTTTCTCCTCATGCCACTCCAATTTCCTACCCCAATTCGGGGACTTTGTCGACTCTTTAATGGTAGCATGAGGTGAAACGCTGGCACAGGTATCTTGCTTAGGCAGGGGGCTAGGCCAATGGTCGGAAAAGTCCTAGGGGGTGCCTGGCAACACCCCCTGTAAACGGAACTGAGACGGGTTCAATGCAGGATCACTTGACAGGAATCTGCACCGTGAATGCCACCGGAACAGGTTCGCTCCCGCGGCGACCCGGTGATATGACACGTGCCTGGCTCAGGGCGGTCGTGATCTCCGGAATCTCAGGTCCTCTGCTGACCTGGACGGCCACGATCTCGCCTGTTTCGCTCACGAATATAGTGTAACCCAGCAGCATGCTGACGGCGCCACCGGCGGATGCAGGCGGAAGTATCGTAGTTGCCATACCTGAAGCCTTGGCCATCGCCGCCAGCCGATCGATGTCGATGCTGAGCTGCGGAGCCTGGATGCCGGGATCGACACCGGCACTCTGGGCCTGAGGGCTGCTCCACCCTTCTATATACCTGTAAAAGAGTCGCCCGGCTTTAAACGAATATGCTGTCGAGCTCACCTGGATATCCTGTATCCCCCGATTCTGTAAGTCCTCGAGGACTCGACGAAGAACGGCAAAGGAGACTTCTGGGCGAACGAGGAGCATAGCTCCTTCCGGAAACCTGTCGAGGGGCAATAAACGACTCTCTGTGTCCAGGAGGTTTCCATTCTCGTCCACGGTCACACGAGTTGATGTGTTGGGGACGCCGAACGCCACCGTTACTGTTGCGACTACCGGGACAGCCACACCATTGAGACCATTGAGATACGTCGGAGAGTAAAGCCACTGCTTCACGGCATCTATGGCTGCTTGCGTGAGGAACGAGTGGCCCTTGAGTAATTTCACATCCGCCACAGCACCTTCTTCGTTTATAGTGGCCTCCAAAATGACCACTCCTTCTATCCTGGCCGCCTGGGCCAATTCGGGATAGATGGGATCGACCCTTTTGATCAGTTTGGATTCCTGAACGTTGCCGCCGACGCGCAGAGGTTCGACTTTCGGTGCCTGAGCAGCAGCCGAAGCAACGGCAGAAACTTGCCTGGGTACCGTGGTTGGAGCAACAAACACAGTGTCGGGAACTCCGGCTGTTACTACTACCATCTCGCCCGATCCCCGAGGCGTGCTTGGTCCTATAGGCACAACGGCTGTGGCCTGTTCCGAACGTGAGCCTGCCAGCTTAAACTCCACGGTCACGGTGGTCCTGACCGGAACTGCCCGGCCATTCACGTACGTCGGTTCATAAACCCATTGCCTTATGGCATCGATGCATGTCTGATCCAGCAACGGATGACCTTGGAGCACGCGCACGTCAGACACCGCACCCTGCTCATTGATCGTCACTTCAAGAATGACCGTAGCCTCGACGCGCGCCCGTTTTGCCAATTCGGGGTACGCCGGCAGGACCTTCCTCAGCAGTCTGGGCTGCCCCTGCTGAGCCTGCTCTGCACCCGAGGCCTCTTTTGCGGCAACTGCAGTTGCCGCTCCCGGGTTGGGAGAGGAAGTCTCAGTCGCCGGAGGAGCGGCACTCGTTCCGGGCATTGAATGAGCGTAAGAGGCCGGCCCAGGGGGTGCCGTCAATGGAAACAAGCCTGCGGCGAATGTGCCGGTCCAAAGCAGAAGGGCGATCATCGCCACGAGGCTGAAAATCAGTCTGGATTTGGTCATGGTTGACTCCTTGAGCATGAGCGCCACCCGCTGAACCAGGTGACGTTCCTTTAAAAGCAGTGGAGCCGGAACGGCCGCGGGCCGGCCCCGCAGCGATGCGATGTGGAGCAAGGATTCCAGGTAAGGACCCCGCTCGCCGGTGACTTTCAGCACTTCGCGATCCACCACCTGCTCGCGGCTGAGATGGATTCTTCCGAGCGCCCACCAGACAGCAGGATGAAACCAGAACAACGAGCGGAGAATTTCTTCCAGCACGATGTGCAGCCAGTCCCGCCGCTGGACGTGCAGCAACTCATGGCAGGCGATCGGTCTCTGCAGGTTCTCGTCCATTTCTGTGAAAGCCACCGGGAACAGCACGATGGGCTGCTGCAGGCCGAAGGTCACCGGAGTGTCGATTTCTTCCGAAAGGAAGATGCCGGGAGAAACGCCCACGCGCCATTGCATATCGCGGACTGACTCAGGAAGAGTGGAGAGCAGGCGCGATTTGTTGCGATAGTGATTCAGGCGCAGCAGGCCCGAAGCCAGCCAGAGCAGCCGCAGCGCGATCCCGGCTCCCAGGATCGCAGCGATTGTGGGATAGGCAGGAATGGGCGTCTGCCGGAGCCGTGCGGGCGTCACGACGGCCGGGGCAATGACCGCGGGCAAGGAAACTCTGCTTTCCTCAACGGTCGGTGCGGCTGCACTTGGCGTTGCGCGCGGCACCGAGCGCCAGGGCTGGAATAGCGGAAGCAGCAGGCAGACAGTTAGCAACGCCTGCCAAAAGGCCAGCAGCACGTTCGGTGCTCTTATCCGGAAGATGTAGACGAGCGCGGTGCCTGCCGCGATCAGGATCACGACTTGCAGGCTGTACGCTGCCAGGTTCTCTAACCACATTTGCAAGGTCATAGCTTCGACGGGGCCGTTGGTGTCGCTGATCACGCGTTGCGAAGCGCCGGCCGGGTCCTCGGGACCTATCGGTTTTCCCGGATCATTTTGGCAATCTGCTTCAGTTCTTTTTCCGACAGGCGGCGGTCTTCGACGAGATGGGCCAGCAACGGTTCTGCCGAACCGTTGAAGACGCGGTTGATAAACTCGCTGACCATCTCGCGAATCATCTGCTTCTTGGGCCGCGTTCCCTCGTACACGTAGGCGCGCCCCTCGAGCCGCCTCCTCAAGTATTTCTTTTCTTCCATGATTTTCATCATGGTCATGACGGTCGTATAGGCGATTCTGCGCCGTGCCAGCAGAGTCTCGTAGACATCGCGGACCGTGGCGGCGCCGAACTCCCATACGACCTTCATGATCTCGAGTTCCTGTTCCGTAAGAGTTGGGCTTTTTCGTCGCATGCTATCTAATTAGTACTAATATCATGCCGTGTCAAGACAAAAATTACAAAAAGTTCGGCAACGGGATCGCTATCGGCCGTCAACCGGGCAAGCCCGGCGGCGATGGCGATCCCGGTCCCGACTCTGACGCGGGTTCTCTTTTCATGGCTGTGCGCAGCAGAACTTCGCGCCCGGCAGGGTGTCTATTCGTTGATGAAGCGGTGCACGCGGCGAAACGAAGGGACCCAGTACTCAGCACTTACAAGTGCATTTTCTGCTGTCCCCCACTCCGATCAATCTGCTATAAGTACGCCGGCGCTCGGAGGGTGGATGAATCAAACTGTGTGCTGGATTGGGAATGGATAGCCAGTTAGCACTCGTTGTTGCCATAATCATTGTTGCCTTAGGGTTTGATTTTCTTAACGGTTTCCATGACGCAGCCAATTCCATAGCTACGGTGGTTTCCACGCACGTGCTGTCTCCGCGGGCTGCCGTTCTCCTGGCTGCCGTGTGTAATTTTTCGGCTGCATTTTTCCTGGAGACCAGGGTGGCGGCCACCATTGGCCGGGACATTATCCATCCGCAGTTTCTGGATCCTTATTTGGTGGTGTTTGGCCTGCTGGGCGCCATTGTCTGGAACGTCATCACCTGGTATTACGGCCTGCCGTCGAGTTCATCCCACGCCCTGGTAGGCGGTTTTGCCGGTTCGGCAATTGCCAGGGTGGGGCTGGTCTCGCTCAAGCCGGAGGGTTTCCTCAAGATTGTCCCCGCCATCGTGTACGCGCCTCTGGTGGGGTTGATCCTAGGTCGGGGAATGATGGAGCTGATCAACTGGCTCTTTCGCAACTCCAGCCCCCGCAGCGTGGATCACGTTTTTCGACGCGGCCAGCTCGTTTCCGCTTCCATTTTCAGTTTCAGCCATGGGATGAACGACGCGCAGAAGACGATGGGAATCATCGTTGCGCTGCTGATCTCGACCAACATGCTGCCGACGCCTGCCACGAACGCAAAGGTTCATGTGCCGCTGTGGGTCATATTTGCCTGCCACACAGCCATTGGACTCGGCACTTACTTTGGGGGATGGCGCATCGTCAGGACGCTGGGAATGCGGCTGACAAAGCTGCAGCCTGTGGGCGGCTTCTGCGCCGAAACCGGCGGTGGCGTGACGATCGTGTTTCTCTCGTTGCTCGGCATACCGCTTAGTACAACCCATACGATTGCGGGAGCAATCGTCGGAGTGGGCTCCACGCGCCGATGGTCGGCGGTGCGCTGGGGCATCGCCCGCAACATCATTTGGGCCTGGATCCTGACCATCCCGTGCTCGGCCCTGATCGGTGCAATCCTGGAATTGTCCTTGCGCCCGCTTTTGCACAAATGAGCGATTATGGTCTCAACTCCTTGCCGCAGGACGCGCAGAGGCGCAACGTCCGCGGCGGAGGGACAGGCCGATGTGGTTGACGGAAGCTACCGCTGTTCAAAAGCGCGCGCTCCTGGCCGCCTCCCTGGGCTGGATGCTCGACAGTATGGACATCCTGCTCTACTCCATGGTCCTGGCCTACATGATGCGGGACTTCAGCATGACGCCGGAGGCCGGCGGCCTGATGATTGCGCTCACGCTCGGCGCCTCCGCGTTCGGCGGAGTCATATTCGGCATCCTTGCCGACCGGATCGGGCGCGCGCACGCCATGATGATCAGCATCCTGATCTATTCGCTTTTCACGGCTGCGTGTGGCCTGGCTCGGAACATCGTTCAGCTCGCCGTTTTCCGCGTTTTGCTGGGTCTCGGGATGGGAGGTGAATGGGCATGCGGCGCTGCGCTGGTGGCAGAGACGTGGCCGGCCCAGCATCGCGGCAAGGCACTCGGAGTCATGCAGAGTTCCTGGGCTATCGGTTACGGCCTGGCGGCGGCGCTCACTGCCGCCATCCTTCCCAGGCTCGGCTGGCGTGCAGTCTTTTTCGCGGGGATTGCCCCGGCGCTGGTGGCTTTCTGGATCTTCCGCTACGTTCCGGAGCCCGAGATCTGGCAGCGCTCCAAGCGACAGGCGGACGGGCGATCATCTCAGACCGGACTTCGCACACTCTGGCGTGGCGAGCACCGGCGCCATCTCATCATTACCACGGCAGCCAATGCCGGAACCATGTTCGCGTGGTGGGGCTTGTTCACCTGGATTCCACCCTACCTGTCGCTGCCGATTGAACGCGGAGGGGCCGGCTTGGACATCATGCGCACCTCGACCTGGATCATTCTCATGCAGGTCGGCACGTGGTTGGGGTACGTCTCATTCGGTTACATCAGCGACCGGCTCGGCCGCAAGAGGACTTATGCTGGCTACATTTTTGTGGCTGCCGCTCTCGTGCCGCTCTATGCCGGGACGCGCGATCCGCTCGCGCTGCTCTTCATCGGGCCCCTGGTCGGCTTTTTCGGCACCGGGTACTTCAGCGGATTCGGCGCAATCACGGCGGAGATCTTCCCGACCACGGTGCGGGCCAGCGCCCAAGGACTCACTTACAACCTTGGCCGGGGCGTGAGCGCTGTCGCGCCGTACCTCGTCGGCAAGCTGAGCGCCGGGCGCGGGCTGGGCTTTGCATTTCTGCTGACCGCGGCGTCCTTCCTTTTTGCCGGCATACTGGCGCTTTTTATCCCCGAGACCCGCGGACGCGAACTAACCTAAAAACTAGGCATCCCGCCAAAAGACCTCGAAGGATTTCAAGTAATCTCTTTGAGGTTTTCGTGGCTTGATTTTCTAAGGCGGGCGAGGCGGTGTTGGAAGGCGTCATGCCATCTGCGGTACTGGTACGCATCGAGCCACCCGGCGAGGTAGCCTTCGCGCAGGCGGACTAACGCGTCGCGCGCCAGCGCCACGGCGCGCTGCGGTTCGCGCGCGCGGTGCTCGTAGTGGATGGCAAGCTGCTCGTAGGCGTGAATCCCGTCGATCGAGTCTCCGAGCAACTCTTCCCAGAACGCATTAGCGCAGCCGAAGTCTCCTTGTCGCTTGGCCAGCAGGGCAAGCTCGCGTCGTGCGATGCGATCCGCTTCTTGAGGCAGGCCGTACGCCAGAGCGCGCTGGTACCCTTCCTTTGCCACCAGTCCCTCTCCGCGCCGCTGCAACATCCTGGAGATGCCGAACAGCTCGCTGGCGTCGCCGCTGCTGTGTTCCGGCTCCTCCAGCAACCTGGTGATACGCGCTGCCAGGGCGGCAAGCCCGCACAGATCCATCTGGTTGTGGCGGAAGACCTCGATGATCGGCCCTACGGCGCCGCCGCGGAGAAAATCGAAATACTTTCCCGGGATCGTGTGCGATGGGATATCCGGCCCGCGATCGAGTGCCAGCACATGTCTTTCGAGTTCTGCCAGAGCAACGGATTTCAGCCGAAGGCGCCACAGCTGCCGGGCAGGATGGTACAGGTCAAGATGCACTGTCGGCCTCGCGACTGCGGCTGCACGGGTCATGCGGTAGCGAGTCTCAAGAAGGGGCCAGTCGAAACTCTTGCCGTTGAAGGTGACCAGTACGTGCCTTTCGCCGAGCCGTCGCGACAGATCCAGCAGCAGGGAAGCCTCTTCGCTGTGCTCCCGCATAAAGAGCTGCTCGACCACGAAGGCATCGTCCTCCCACCACGCCACGCCGACCAGAAATGCATACGTGCCCGTGCCGCCGGACAAACCGGTAGTCTCCGTGTCAAGGAAGATCCAGCGGCTGGTGTCGGCGACTTCGGCTCCGGATTGCGGCGCAAGCAGGCGCTGGGCGCGCGGTCCGATCGCGCACGCGCTGGGGCCAGCGAATCGGCTCGTCACGGCCAAGTGCCGGCCCAGGGAGGTGATGCGCAGTTCGGCGCCCAGCAGGCGAGCCAGGCGCGCATGCCGCTCTTCTTTGGCGATGCTCTCGGCAGGCTTTACCCCCTCGGCGGCGCGCGGGCGAAGCGCGGCGATATGAGACAGCTTGTCGATGGGCTTGCCGGTCATGCGCACAAACGATCAAGGATCGCCAGAGCTGCTTCCTTGGCTCGTGCGCCGGTCTCACCGGCCGGGCCGACACACGAAGGGCAGCCGCTTTCGCAAGCGCAACCCGCAATCAACTCCCGCGTCTTGCGCACGAGCTGATGATGAATACGATACAACGGTTCGCTCAAGCCGATGCCGCCGGGATAGGCATCGTACAGGTACAGCGTCGGTTTGAAGAATTCTTCCGTCCGATCGCGCCCGCCTTCGGCGGAATTGTTTGGCCATTCGACGTCGCCTGCTGCAGGCGGGACGCCTTCCCCGATGGTCGCTCCCAGGTCGAGCCGGTCGCACATCAGGAGCAGGCAGGCGATCGATTCGAGCGCGTGCAGGAGCCCGAACATGCCGTCCTGCCTTTCGGAAATCGAATAAGGCAGGGAAGCCAAGAGCTCCTGGCCGAGGGTTATCCAAAATGCCGTCGTGTGCATTTCGTTCTCGGGCAGCTCGAGCTTTCCGGCGCCGACGTTTTCGAGCGTGAAGAACTTGATCTTCTTGAAGCCAACGACCTGAGATCGCACCTGCACGTCCCCGTGCATACGCACCGCAGGTCCGGCCACCCACGCCTCCTCCCCAATGTCCAGGGGCCGGATCTGTGTATAGCGGATCGCATCGGTGAAGTAGTCGACTTCGACGCGCTTGACGTACGCCTTGCGCTGTTCGAACTCCAGCCGCTGGACGTAGTACTGCTGCCCGCCGTGCAGGTAGATCGCCTTGGGATGAACAGTTGTGAGAGCGCTGGAAAAGTCGACCTCGCCGATCACCTCGGGCGCATCCGTTTGGTCGATGATGACGAAGTTGTCGGAAGTGACAGACCTCAGGCTGATGGCGTCGGCCGGATAGGATTCCTGTGTCCAATGCCAGGAGTCCCCGCTCTGGTGCAGATAGCCTGCTTCTGCAAGCCGCTCGCAGAGTTCCGCAAGATCCACGGCACCGAAGACCTCAGCCTGCGAGATCGGCAGTTCGAATGCGGCGCACTTGATGTGATTGAGCAGGATCTCCAGGTTGTCCGGCTGGATGTACGCGTGTTCCGGAGAGCTGCCAAAGAAATAGTCGGGATGCTTCACGATGAATTGATCGAGCGGCCGTGAGGAGGCAACCAGGACGGCACATGAGGCGCCGCTGCGCCGGCCCGCTCGTCCGGCGCGCTGCCATGTCGAAGTGATGGTGCCGGGATATCCAGCCATGATCGAGACGTCGAGCGAGCCGACGTCAATGCCAAGCTCCAGGGCATTGGTGGCAACCACGCCCCGGATCTGACCGTTGCGCAGGCCGCGTTCGATGTCCCGCCTCTCCAACGGAAGGTAGCCCCCGCGGTAGCCGCGGATGATTTCGGACTGGCCCGGCGGCTGCGGGTTGGCCTGTTTGAGGTAGGTGAGCAGAACCTCCGTGTGCAGGCGGCTGTTGGCGAACACAATCGTCTGCAGGCCGCGTTTCAGGAACTCCTGCGCCAGGCGGTAGCTTTCGTTGATATAGCTGCGCCGGATGCCGAGGAAGCGGTTGATCACGGGCGGGTTGTAAAAGACGAGGTGCTTTTGGGCCGAAGGCGCTCCGTTGGCATCGACAACCTCGACATCTTCTTCGAGCAGACGGCTTGCCAGCTCTCCGGGATTCGCGATGGTAGCGGAAGAACAGATAAACTGGGGCGTCTGCCCGTAGAAACGGGCGATGCGCCGCAACCGCCGCAGGATGTTGGCCAGGTGGCTTCCAAACACGCCTCGGTAAGTGTGCAATTCGTCGATCACCACATAGCGGAGGTTTTCGAACAGGCGCGTCCACTTGGTGTGATGCGGCAGGATGCCGGTGTGCAACATGTCGGGATTCGTGATGACCACATGCCCCTGCTGGCGAATGGCGCGCCGGGCGTCGCTGGGCGTGTCGCCGTCATAAGTGAAAACGCCCCATCTGTCTCCAGTGCGCCTGCCCAGGTCTTGAAGTTCCTCGAGCTGGTCCTGCGATAGCGCCTTGGTGGGAAACAGGTAAAGCGCACGTGTGTCAGGATTCTCCAACACAGCATTCAGCACCGGCAGGTTGTAGCAAAGGGTCTTGCCCGAAGCCGTAGGCGTTACGACGACGACGTTTCTGCCCTTGCGTATGCGTTCGATGGCCTCTGCCTGGTGCGAATAGAGCTGCACGACCCCTTTGGCCCGATACGCCTCGGCCAGCTCCGGTCTGATCCAATCAGGCATGGGAGCCCATTGAGCCGAGCGTGCCGGAATCTGATGGATGGCAGTGACAACCTCGTTGGATCGATCCCGCGACTTCAATTCAGCAATCACTTCACCCACGCCGACAAGCGCCATGCTCTTGCGCTTGGAAGGATGAGAATCCATAGTCTTCACCTTTGTTTCACCAAGCTACCACAACAAGCGCGCAACTGCCAAAAAAATATCAACGCTGCAGAGTGCGCAGAAACAATGACTCCGCTTTCATTCTTATACTTACTGTTTTTCTTTTGTCTTCTGTACCCTCTGAGCTGGCGTGTTGTATGCTAGCGGCAGAGATCGCGATGAACCTCTTGTCTGTTTCGAACATCTCAACAATTGTAATCAATCAGTCGATCACAGTCTTACGGAGGAACGATGAGCAGGCGACGGATCCACACCGCAATCCTTACCATCCTTCTTGTTCCTTTCCTGCGTGCAGTTCCAGCGCTAGCGCTCGGAGACAAGGTAGTGCCGCATGTTGTCGACGGCAGCCAGCCCAACGGCATACGCTATCGGACCAAGTTCGATATCTCCAATCTGTCGTATCACAACACCGGGACGCTCGACAGGGTGACGCTTCTTTTTTTCAAAGAGGATGGCTCGCCATGGGCAGTGTCAACCAAAGATCAGGGAACAACGAGCGCCGTGCAACTGAACCTCACCTTCGCCCAGACCATCCGGGTCGAAACCACAGGGACCGGCAATATTGCGAGCGGATTTGCGATCCTCAGAAACCTGGAGCCTCCCGAGTACCTCCCGGATGACAGCGAAGTATCCATCACGGTCTATTACGAAGTTTTGCACGGGAACGACATCATCCAGACAGTCAGCGTGCCCATTGGTCAACCAACCGTCTCCTGGTCTTTTCCGGTGGAAATCGACAAGACAATCACGCCGTATCTTCTCACGGGATTTGCCATGGTGAATCTTGCCGATGCGGCGAATCAGGTCACCATTGATTTGTACTCGAGCGCCGGGACATACACGATGTCAGCAAACTACACGCTGAGTTCCACCAGTCCCACGACTCCGAAGAAATCAGCGCGTTTCCTGGACGAGTCAGGTTTTTTCCCCAGCATTTCAAAATTCAAAGGAATGGCGTTCGCACAGTCTCAGTATCCTGTGGCGTTTCTCTCTATGCTCCAAACGCCCACGCCTGGAGGTGATGTTCAATATGCGACGCTGGTCCCGACCTATCTGGACTCCCTGCGGCACAACACCCTCATGTATCTCCCGCAGGGGAACTCCTTGGATGCCGACTTGCCTGCGGTCGATTACTTCCATGACGAAACCTCGCCCGTCGATACCTATTATGAAACTCCTTGGGATTTGCTTTTCGAAACCGAAACGGTCTCTCAAACGGGACGAAAGCTGACGCCGGTGTATGGTGCAACCGTTAGTGTAATTGGAAATCAGAACGATGTCGCCTTCGACAACGTAAGCATCGAGGATCTGAGCAGCAGGACTTATACCTCCGGCAGCATTGATCTCGGTGACGGCTCAGGGTATCTGGTGTCGGGCTTCACCTTTGCCATCAAAACGGGTCTGGGACATTACGTGAAGGTTCGCGTTCGGGGTGTGATCGCGTACGGAGACTCCACGTACAAGGATCTGACGCTCGAGGTCTATGTTTTCAAGTGACGACTAACAAGCTTTTCATTCGTCATTCGTCACTCGTCACTTCCCCTTGTCCAGGTAGCAGGTCACGAACCGGCACAGGCTCTGACGCGCCCCCAGCGAGCGCTCGCGCCATTGACTGTAGCGGTGCAGCCAGCGACCTGCAGCCAGGATTTCCGCAACGCGCCGTAAGGTGCTACAGGCGGGGTCGTACGAGAGCGTAGCAAGGAAGTCGTCGTCGGCTTCGTCGCTCACGGCTCGCACACAGCTCAGGGGAATGGCGAAAGTCGAGGCAACCCTCGCCAGAGCTGCTGTTTCCATGTCAACGATGGCGGCGCCGAATCTCTGGAAGAGGACACGTTTGTGCTCAGGGACGCCGATGACGGAGGAGGAAGTAAGCGCTGTGCCGCGGCGCACTGCAAGCCCGGTGCCTTGCGCCAGTGTGAAAAGCTCGTCCGCACCGGCTAGCTGCCAGCTGCTGCCGAGGCTGATTTCGCTCAACGGAAGCCTCCATGGTTCTTCCGCGAGCAGGTCTGCCCGCTCCACCACGACCAGTTCACCCTGCTTCAAGTCTGGATCGAGCGCGCCCGCGTAGCCGATGATCAATATAGAAGTGACCCTCAGGCCGGTAAGTGCGTGCTTGAGCGTAGCAGCAGAACGTGCAGGTCCCGCCCCGAGTTTCAGCACGTGCAACATCACTCCAGCGCGGACACCCACCCAGACCGGTACGCCTCCGCATCGGATCTTCCTCCTGTGGCTGCACAGGTTCAGTACTGTCTGCAACTCCTCTGCCAGAGCCGTTGCTATCAGTAGCATGAACGGAAGGATAGGACTGCGCAAGCGGCGTGTAAAGAAGTTGGATAGACTCAGGCGAAAAAAGCACCGGTAACGTCGGCATGTTGAACCGTTCGCCTACATTGGGTATATTCAGGGGATATGAAAAGAGTGGCGGTTCTACTCCTGCTGATTCTGCCGATTCTGGTAGTCGTGTTTGCGCTTTTCTGGACAATGGGGGTCTTTACCAAGGCTCAGCTCGTGGATGTCGTCGAGGTGAAACTCGCCTCGCTTCAGCGCAGCGTCAACACAAACGGCAAAGTCGAGGCCGACCGGATTATCGAGTTGCGGACCCCGCTGCCTGGGATCTGCCGCCGGACCGACGTGCGCGAAGGCGCGCAACTAAGGAAGGGGCAGGAGATCCTGAGGATCGAGGACCCGTCGCTCCCCTCCCAGCTCGCAGCTGCGCAGGCCGAACTCGATGCGGCGCAGCTGGATCTGCGTGATATGCAGCGCGGACCGGCTCAGGAGGAGCTGAACCAGGCCGAGGCCGATGCTGCTCGCGCCCGGCTGGCCGAGGAGAACGCGAGCAAGATCCTGGAGACCAATGAATGGCTCCTGGAGCGGGCGGCGATCTCGCGTTTTGCAGTCGAGCAAAGCCGGCATGCCTTGGCGGAAGCCGAGCAGGCGCTCAAGGCCGCTCAGACACGGCTGGAGGATCTCAAGAAAAAGTATGGTGATCTGGAGCGTCGGCGTGCTCAGTCCCGAGTCAATGCCGCCCAATCGCACATTCGGTACCTCAACGAGTGTATGGAGCGCCTGATCGTACGGGCTCCTGCGGATGGCACCCTTTATCAACTGGATGTCAAGGACGGCGCCTACCTCAACACGGGCGACCCGATCGGCCTGTTTGCCGATCTCAAGCATTTGCGCGTTCGGGCCTACGTGGATGAGCCCGACATCGGCAAGGTGGCGATAGGGCAACAAGTCCTGATCAGATGGGACGCTCATCCGCAGGAACAGTGGCAGGGTGTGGTTATGCGCTTGCCTGCGCAAGTGGTCGCCCTGGGTACTCGCTCCGTGGCAGAAGTGTTGTGCAGCATCGACAATCCCCGAGACACCCTCATGCCCAACGTGAATGTGGACCTGGAGATACAAGCGCTTGAAGAGCCTGCGGTGAAGTCGCTACCGCGCAGCGTTGTCTTCAGCGCCGTCTCCCCTGAAGGGAGAAAGCAATTCGTTTGGGCCATTGACGCGGGTAGAGCGGCGACGCGCTATATCCAGACCGGGCGAAGCTCCAGCGCCAGGATCGAGATTACCAGCGGGCTCTCCTTGGGTGAAAAGGTCATCGATCCCGGTGATATGCTGATCAGTGACGACATGAAGGTGCGGGCCAAAGCAAAATGAAAGCTGCAATCCTACTCAGCCTGTTCTTAGCTGCATCCCAGCTCTCCGGCGTTCAGGAGATCGATGCCGCGATAGGACTCTATGAGCACGGCAAGTTTCAACGCGCGGCGGAGATTCTGTCGGACTTGACCCGGCGGGATCCCCAAAATGCCAAGCTGCGTTGCTGGCTCGGCAAGACTTATCTAAAGCTGCATCGCCCGGATGACGCCATTCGCGAGTTGGAAAAGGCAGTTGAACTCGACCCTAAGAACGGTCTGGATCATCTCTGGCTCGCCCGCGCTTACGGCGACAAGGCTTCGCACTCATCCTTATTGAGTGCTTTCAGACAAGCAAGGAAAGCGCGCAAGGAGTTCGAGACGGCGGCGCAGTTGTCCCCGGACAACGTAGACATACGATTCGACCTGCTCGAATTCTACGCCCAGGCCCCCGGAATCGTCGGGGGCGGCAAGGATAAGGCCGAGGCGCAAGCCAAGGAAATCGCCAAGTTATCTCCACGCCATGGCTATACCGCCCGTGCCGGCATCTACGAACATGACAAGGAATGGAATCGGGCGCGCAATGAGCTGGTCCAGGCTACCGTGAAGTTCCCGAATGACGCCGATGCCTATGTCGATCTGGCGCAGTTTCTATGGCAGCGCGGAGATTATGGAGAGGCCGCGGCAAGTGCGCAGAAGGCACTAACGCTGGACGGTTCAATCCGCGCAGCAAGGCTGTATCTTGCGGCGGCCCAGGTCGGGCTGCGCAGAGACCTTCCCGGTGTGCTCCAGGCATTGCAGGGACTTGCCGGAGGTCCGCTGACCGACCGTGATCCCGCATTCGAAGAGGTTTACTACTGGCTCGGGCAGGCCTACCTGGCAGCAGGACAGAAGACAGAGGCGCGGGAGGCGTTTGAGCGGTCTCTCGTATTCGATCCCGATTATTCAATGTCCAGGAAAGCCCTCGCGCGAATCAAAGCATTGCTATGAACGTGGTGGAATCCGCGACCTTTGCTTACGGGAGCCTGCTTGCCAACAAGCTGCGTGCGGGGCTTACTATGCTCGGGATGACGATCGGGACGGCATCAATCATCCTGGTAGTTACTATTGCACTGACTTCCAGAGAGTACATCCTGCAGCAAATCCAGGGGGTAGGTTCCAACCTCATCTACCTGTATTACGAGGCCGGCGGAACGGTGGCGGGAACCAAAACGCGTTCGGACGATCTGACGCTGGCGGATCTGCATGCCGTCGAAGAGCTTCCCGGCGTCGCCGATGCCACCGGAATCGTGGTCAACCACGATCGCCTGTTTCTGCGCGGGGAGGAAAGGGAGATTACCGTCATTGGTACGACGCGCGATTACGCCAAGGTGAGGAATCTGCGGATTCTTTCGGGCAGGTTTTTCGACGATGCCGACGATCAGTCCTTCAACAAGGTTTGCTTGCTGACGGAGGATCTAGCTGTCCGCCTTTTCGGCACCCTGGATGTGCGCGGCCGGAGCATCAAACTGTTTGCCGTCCGTTTTGAGACTATCGGCGTCTTCAAAGAAGGAGTCGAAACCTTTGGGACCTCAGAGGTTTCGACCTACTCTGCACTGATCCCCATTGCCGTCATGCAGCAGTTCAGCAACAGCGACAAATTGGACGAGATCTACGCCTCGGCCCGGCACTCCGAAATCGTCCCGGCTGTAACCCAGCGCATCCAGCAGTTGCTGGAATACCGCCACCGTCTGGGAACTTCCTATCGTGTCGAGAACCTGGCTGAAATCCTGCGCGCCGCCGGGCGCATCGCAACCGCGATAACCATCGTCCTTTTTCTGATCGGCACGATCTCTCTCGTGATCAGTGGTATCGGCATCATGAACATTATGCTGGTGTCTGTCACGGAAAGGACGAGGGAGATCGGCATCCGGATGGCGATAGGCGCTCGGCGCGTCGAGATTCTTTGGCAGTTCCTGGCGGAATCCGTTTTCATGGCCAGCATCGGTGGCGGTTCGGGCATCGTGCTGGGGGTTTCGGCGCCGTTGATTGCCAAGTGGCTCACTGGTTTCAACGTTCCCATTTCCTGGATCTCGATTTTGCTGGCCTTTCTGCTCTCCTTTACCGTGGGCATAACTTCCGGGCTCGTCCCGGCCAATCGTGCCGCAAAGCTGAGTCCTACGGAGGCGCTTCGCTATGAATAGACTTGCTTGGTTGCTTATTCCTCTGCTGGCTCTTTGTGCGCCGGCTTCCGCGATCACGAACATGGGACAGGAGTCTGGCCGGCCGGGAGGCGTGCTCACCTTGCGTGACGCCGTCCGGCTGGCGCTGGCGCGCGCGCCGGAAGTGCATTTGGCGCAGGCGGAGACGGCCAGGGCCGGGGAGGCGCTCAGGGAAACGCGATCGGCCAACCTGCCACAGATCGCAACCGGCACCGGTCTCGCTTACAACAACGGCTTTCCGCTGAGCATCGAAGGCTCGGCGCCTTCGATCATCCAGTTGGGTTTGAGCCAGCCAATTCTCAGCAAAAAGAACAAAAACCTCACTCAAGAAGCGGAAGAGGAAAGCAATGCCAGCCAGACGCGCCCGGATAGCGCGCGCAACGGTCTGGCCGCAAAGGTGGCACTGCTTTACAACGAGCTGCATCAAGCGCGGCTGACCCTCCCCCTCCTGGAGCAACAGCAAGAAGCTGCAGTGAAAAACCAGCAGGCCACGGAAATGCTGCTGCAGGCGGGCAAGGCACTCCCGCTCGATCTCACTATGGCCAAGCTCGCCTCAGCCAACATCGGGCATCAACTGCTGGTCGTGCGGGAACGTACGCGCCTGGGAGAGGTAAGCCTGCGCGAGCTTACCGGAATTCCCGAGAGTGAAACTATCCGGACGGAGACCCCGGAGATGAAAAGCGAAATGCTGGCGCTTCCCACGGAGCTCCTCTATCGGAGAACGTTGGAACTCCACCCCGAGATCCGAGAGGCCAAAGCAAGTCTGCGAGCGCAGGAGTTCCATGTCGAAGCCGAGAAGGCCGAGCGCTACCCGGAGTTCACCGTCATCGGCCAATACGCGGTTTTCAGCCGGATGAACAATTATCAGGACTACTTCAATCGCTTCACAAGAAACAACTACATTTTGGGGCTTTCAATACAACTCCCGTTATTCAACGGGTTCCGCACGGATGCCCGTGTGGCAGAGAGCCGCCACGACCTCGAGGCGGCCCGCTTGCGTCTGCAGCGCCTGGAATCCGATCTGAAGCTGAGCCTGGAACGAAGCGCAAGCGCCTTGCAGATCGCCGCCGCCGCCGCCGAGGTTGTGCGCCTCGAGGTGGCAGCCTATGAAGAGAATCTGAAGGTCAAAGAAGCGCAGTTCGAAGCTGGGCGCATCGATCCGGCCGAGGTGGACAATGCCCGGGCGCAACTGCTGGAAAAACGTGTCGCCGCCATCGAGGCTGAGAAAGCGCTTTTTGAGCGCCAGGTAGAACTCTTGCAGGCAAGCGGTTCCCTGGGTACCCT
>Ga0315280_10002558_pt1 | contig 29363 bp, 30 predicted proteins | sample YL17G06_40_MG_FD_203697 | JGI IMG/M metagenome (GOLD analysis project Ga0315280, IMG submission 203697) | Sediment microbial communities from Yellowstone Lake, YNP, Wyoming, USA - YL17G06_40 | ecosystem: Environmental > Aquatic > Freshwater > Lake > Sediment | place: USA: Wyoming | collected... | reverse complement strand
AATTGAGTGACCGTGACATCTGCAAGACCTTACATATGAACGTTCCGGGAAGCTGAAAAGATGAAAGTGGAAAATAAAACGACCCTTTCTTTACAGCTTGACGACTTACTAAGCAAGCAGAGCTGGGGAGTCGAGTATAGCGGCCTCAACCTGCCAATAAAACTTATGCAGCCATTAGAAGACTGGAAACTCGAAGTTAGATGGCTAAACGGCAAACATCCATTCCGCGGAAAATGCCAGCCCAGCCAAAGGCTAATCACAATAGCCATAAACAAAAACATCACTTACCCGTTCACACAGAAATTTGCAGTCGGAACAAAGCAGATTTTCCACCCGTTCCAAGGCTACGAATACATCATGGAAACAGTCGCCTTCGACAGCCCAAACGAGCTCATCCGCTTCATCTTCCTCCACGAATACAGCCACTTGTTAGACTATCTACGAGGACTTAACATGCACAGAAAACAGACCAAAGCAAACCGCTTCGCCCTAAAACACTTCAAAAGGTGAAAACAATGCCCAAGTATTTAGTGGAAATAATCCTCATCGTTGAAGCAGAAACCACAGAAGAAGCCCGAAAAATCTCAGATTACATCGTAAACCTTCCAATTCCAGACAAGAAAATCGAAAACGCAATAGAAACTTTGAGGTATGAAGAAATTGTCCAAATCAGAACCTAAAATCTGCCCAAACTGTCCCCTCATTTCTTTTCTACCAATAATCATGGCTCCACGAGTCAGCTACACCCGACAAAAACAGCCTTTAACCCCGCATAAAATCTGTCAAATGCTCCGAACCTTCGCCAAACAACACCAGCTAACATCCGACGCCTGCCCCTATTTTTCTAAAACAGAAACGATGGAGCGTTACTTAAGTGCCGAAGCAGAGGCAGCCTGGTAAATTTTGGCCTTGGGTAAGGGCGATGATTTGGGAGAAGGCGCAGGAGCTTTATCAAATGGAGCAAGCTAAAACGATGGACAAGGATTTCAAAGGCATAACTGCAACCAAGAGAGAGCTGTGGGAAGGCGGCTATTTCTATAGGGCTAAGCTAATCGTTCTGCGAAACCTATGGCTTCAGCAAAAAGGTTTGTCAACCGTGGAGGAAGAGGAAATAATGAAGCAATATGGAACAGAATGCTTATGAAGTGTTTAACGTATGGAGCAGGTTAGATCCAAATTTTGCGTTGCCTTTATATACTTCAGATCTTCCTCAAAAGAGTTTTTCTGTAGAGTTTACATGCGAAAAATACGTTTCCTCCTTAATCTTCATGCTCCCTACGCCATTGCGCTACTTTAGCGCGATACTCTTCACCGCTCACGCCTTTCCGCTTTAATTCATCCACGAATTTAGCGAATTCAGCCACTCTCCTTGGAATAGGCGTGTCCTTTGGTCTTGCTATGCATCTTGAGCGAACGCCGGCATATCCTGTTTCCATACCTACTTTTTCTGGAATAATATCTAAGAATTTTCTGGGACAAATACTTTCAAAGATACAGCCTTTACAATTAGGACCCTGAGGAAAACAGTGTCCTCCATTAGCAGCTTTTCTTCCAGTAGCCCAAAGTGGTTCATCAAGAAGCCATGGCTTGTCAGGCGAAATTTGCCTTACAAAGGACTGAATTCTAAGGTCAGCAGAACTATCATCGCCTAAATATTTGTCCAGATTTGGATCGATTATTCCGAGGCGAGTAGCTACTCTGTAAGTATGTCTATCAATTGGGATTTTGTAGCTTGTCATGTCTATACTTAGGCTCGGTATTAACTCGTGTAGCCATCGAACTGCAAGTCTAGAAGTCTTGACCCAAAGAAAAGGCACCCTAATATCCCGTAGCATAAGCCTGAATAATTCTGCAGCATCCCATTCTCTCTGAGCCACTATACGTCTCGCAAGTTCATGGAGTCTTGGTAATGAGCGAAAGAATAAGTCAGTCCACTTTTCAGCGGTCTTATATTGTGTGGTATTCAGCAAGGGCAGCTCTTCGCGATTGATCAACCTTTTTAGAGATCCTTGTTCAACAACCGCAATCGTGTTTTGGAGTGCAGTTTCAGCTGTTGTGTTTTGGTTAAAGCGTGAATCAATAAGGACTACAAGGACTCTTTCAAAATCATTGGCGAAGAAACCTTCCGAATTCTTCTGCCGAAACCAAGTCATGAAAGGGTCTGGAGCGCGATTTCTGGCATAAGCCATGATTATGTCTTTAAACTTAGCACGCCATTCTTCTAATCTAGGGTCTTGCTGCATGAAATTACTATACCATCCACTGGATTATAAACCAGCTAATATCCATTAAGAGTAGCACGCACTTTTGTATTGTTCGGAATCCAGCAACAAGCGCCCATCTATGCTTACACTTCCGTCCAGCCGGGGCAGTCATGCAGGAATATTACATTTGGCTTTCCTATTTTGAATTGACATATTCCTTGGTCATAATTATCAGGGAACCGGAGAAATGTTAAACATATGAATACTCGGTTGCTGAACTTGCCCACTAGCCTACCTTTGATTCCACGCATGATTATCTCATATCCATGTCTGTTTTTGAACAAAGCAAGTTTGTCGCATTTTTCTAGGAAGGATGCGACCTGTCTAGGACTAGAACCGCGGTGGTGCATTCTGTTTTGGGCATGTGGGGTTATTTTTATGATGGTGTTTTGAATGGTTTCCATCTCAATCAACCTCAGTAGACAGTGTAGGGGAGGAGTATGTATAATTCTCGGGTATAACATTTATAACAACGATAACATAATAACGTGTGTAGGTCGCAGGGCATCTATGAAAAATATTGAGGAGATTGTGCACATCATTCCTTTGGGTTATGAGGTTGACCGGGCAGTCAAACCATTTGAAAGCCTACTTAAAGCCAATAGAGTCTATCTTTTGACGATGGTTGAAAATCCCAAGTACTCACATGAAATGAACATGAAGCAAAAGAAGTTCTTAGAGATTGTTAGGAAAAACCTTGAGGAAAAAGGTATAGAGGTTCAAATCAAAAATGTTGACATGTTTGACATGCTTGATGTTATGATGAATGTTGCAAACATAATCCGAATAGAGAAGGCGAAAAACAACATAGTATATGTCAACATGTCTGCGTGTGGTCGGCTCACTTCTGTTGCGGCTACCCTTGCAGGCATGGCTCGAAAAGCAAAAATCTACTATGTCATGGCAGACAGATACTCACAAACAGAATCGGAAGAGGCTATTCATGGCCTTAGCATCTGCGAACGACCAAAGCCCAATATCGTTCAATTAGAAAATTTCGAGTTCGTTGAACCTGATGACGTGGGTCTGCAAATATTGGTTCAACTTTGCCAAAAAGAAATGAAATCTATAAATATTCTTGATTTCTTAAGGCAAACTGGCATTAAAGGGTTCAGGCCTCAAGACTTCTCAGAAAAATATAGACATGATAAAAGAAGAATGGATATTGCATGTCACATAAGACTTGACAAAGGGATTCTTGAAAAACTGAAAGAAAAAAAGTATATCGAGAAAGAAAGAGTCGGCAAATATAACAAGATAAGAATAACTGAAACGGGGAAGTATGTTGCCCATATAAGTGGATTGCTTGATGCAGAATTTGATGTGCACAATATGTGAAGTGTAATTGCTAGAAAAAAGAGGGGGTTTGCGGGAGATTTCGCCACCAGAATACAAGACGACTACGCTTTTGGGCTTAGACCTAAACCAGAAGACGATGCCAATAACTGAAAAGTTGTTGCTAGAAGTCTTTTTAATACAAAAAGTGATGCTACTTAATGTAGAGCACGTGGCTTTTTGCTACTTAGCGGATGATTTCTTCTAAACTCATGCTTTGATGTAGCCTTTTCCTTTTTGGAGTTTCAGTGTGAAGCTGTGTTTGCCGTTTCGGGCGTATTCTCTGTATTGTGTTTTGCAGTTGTTGCATGTGTAGGCTTGGACTGTGAATTGTCCGCCGCAATAAAAAGGGCCTTCTTCCAAGATTCCTTTTTGAGTTAAAATATGAATATTGGGTTCATAAATGTTTAGAATCTAAGTGTTTGACTTAAATCTAGTGATAGTTTGTGAGTGAAGGGTGAAGCGAAAGTTCTTGGTGATACATTTGAAGAAGCACAAAAAAGAGGAAAATAGTGCTTCAGCTAAAGATGAAAATGAGAAGTTTTATTGTTCTGTTTGTGGGCGAGAGATCAGCGAAGAAGAATATGAAAGTTATGATGGTATGTGTTGGGAGTGCTGGGATGACCAGCTGACTGAAGAATCAGATGACATGTTTGGAGACGTAATGTAGAATGGACGAGGAAAAAGTTTACGAGTGCATGAGGTGTGGCAGAAAAATCACAAAAGAAGAATATGAAACTTACAGTGGCATGTGCGAGGAATGCTACGAAATAGAAATAGACGAACTAGACTATGAAGAGTAAAGTTTAGTCTGCAACAGAAAACCACACACCTTGATTAAAAGCCTAAATTTCCGCACTCTTTACAATATTTATAAGTCTTTTGGCTGAGCGATACTGTTAACTTATTGGACATAACTAGGGTTCAGGCAAATTCGATCTAGTTTGCCACATAGCCTTTTAGACAAGTGAAGACGCATATTCTAATAGTTTCCCTGATCCGACGTAACCTATCAAAAGATAGAAGTTGCATTTGTTTGAGCGCATCAATTATTTCCACCGACCCCGTTAGTTGCAGATTGAAAAGCTCACATACGTTTCTGCCGAAGCCCTCATTGACAACACAATGCCACCATAATTGTTTTTAGTCCGAACATAAAAAAGGCATATAGAACAGGAATGGGATGTTATGATAAAAGTTGTGAGAAGTATTCTTGAATGCCCAGAACGTAACAAAGATTGTCCTGTTGCTCGAAAGTTTAGAGAAACGGCTGAAGGTCCATTAATTCCAGAAGCGTATCTGGGAAGCCCGAAAGCTAAGTTTATGATTGTTGGTATTAACCCTGGAATTACTGAGGTTAAAGAAGAGAAGAAAACCACAGGTTTAATGTCCTATTTGATGCGTGATGCACCTCCACACGCTTTTGAACGTGATGCTGACCTTTATATTGAGGTTTATCAACGTCGAAGCAAAGATTTCCTAAAACTATTCGTTGAGGATGCTTGGCAATATCGTCGCGTGTGTAAAATCTTTAATTATTCCCCTGAAAACGGCGAGGTAATGATTACAAATCTTGCTCACTGCCCTACGACAAATTGGAGCGAAGATTTAAACACAGCGTTCGAGCATTGTTATCAATTTTGCAAAGGCATAGAAAAAGAAGTTGGTCCTGAACTTGTCCTACTGCACGGGCTTCCTGTGGTGCGCTTCTTTTCTCGTCTTTTCAATTGGAATGTGAAGAACAAGGACATACCCATAAAAAAAGAGAGAAACGGGAGAAGCTATGTTTTGTCACGCCATCTCCAATCCCCAACTATCCAAAAAGACTGGAAAGCACTTGAAAATATTGCCAAAACGCTTAAGGAAGGGAAATCTTCCCAGAAACACAGACAAGGAAATGATTAGAGAAGGAGAGGCTTCAGCTATGCGTTTCCTCTCTTTTCGTGACAAATAAGTTAGCGGAATCCTATCAGTCTAATTTCTTATAAAACACTTTCCCTAAAAGAATGATGCGATGCCACAAATAAAGCTAATTGAAGCAAGCGTAAAAATGCCCATGAGAAAACTCTTGCAGAATCTCTGGGAAGGTACTACAATTTTGTCGATGTCATGATTGAAAGCGGATGGGCGCACGCAAGGGAACATAACGGCAACAATCATATGGTTCGCCATAACAACAGGCGCAACAGCAGGACTAAGCTACTACAAAGAACGAGAGTAAAAGCAACAGAAGGTTTGTAGCTTCTGCCTCGGGCTCTGTCTCTTTGCTTAATCCTTTCTGTGGGTTAATTCAAGTTTCTCAAGCATGATAAATCAGGGTATCATTGATTATTTTGAAAATCATGGCTCTCCTCGCGTTTACAAAATCTTCGAATTTCTCGGGCTTGTGCAGACTTGGATCGGAAGGAATCAAGTTTCTTGTGAAGAAGTCAGGTTGGTCGTTGACTGCAGCGGGGAAATATTCTTCGGGCATTTTATTGTATTTATCTATGTTCAATGTTTTCTCTAGGAACATGTAGTTTCCGATGTTATTAACGATGGAACTATGAAACTTGTATGTTCGGGTCATTTTGCTTTTCGGGAATATATGGTCAATCTCTGGAGAATTACCGTTAAGTCTAGGCTGAAAATTGATTATCTGATTATTGAAGAGGTAGACCAGATTAAGAATGAGGTACTCATTTGAATCTATGGTTCTGACGTCAACCTCAACTTTTCGGTTGAGATCTTTCATCTTCTCTTCAATCTCAGTGTATGGGAAATATTCAACCTTTGAATGTAACCTGACGACATCAGCCGAATTGTCAATTATTCTATCGGATTGCCCGCTGAAATTTCCGTTAAGAAGTGCTTTGTAAAGCCATGTCTGGGCATTGAACTTGACTTTGGGCGAGTCAGGTTTACAGTTGTGCAGATACGCAAATAGGATTATGGGTATTAATGCGTTATAGCTCGGAAGCACATAATCTGACGTAATCCGAACATGATTAAGGAAGTCTTGAAGCCAGTGGAAGCTTTTGGCGATCAAGTCCCATTGAGTCTTTATTTCTTGAAGGTTCTTTTCCCCTCCAGCTCCCTTGAATTTCTCAACCTCATATTTTGCACCTTTGTCTAGCAGAACTAGGGCTGTCTTCAAGATGAAATCCTTGTCAAAGAAAAATGCGCCTTGACGATTCAACGAATTTAGAAGGTCTTCGAAGTCCTCTTCTGCAGTCTCCCAACTTAGCTTAATAAGAGAGAACATCAAATCTGACTTGCTTAGAACAGTTCCTCCAGAGTTCGAGCGAACAAAGATCTCCAACACTTCATCGTAAGTGTATTTCTTAGCCATACTATCTATTGGGTAGAAGAATACAAGTTCAAGCTCTGTGAAGAGGTTCTTAATCTTAGCGATGTTATCTTCCACGATCTCTTCCACTTGTTTCTTTTCTTCCTCCGTTCGGGACATTTGCCTCAGAATATTCCTTTTGATTTCTGTGGATGAGTCGTAACTCAGAACTATTTCTTTCAGTAGGATCCAGTAACTCTTTTTGTCCTCAAGATTCTCTTGGTCAGCTTCGCCTTTCGTCATATAATCAAAAATATACTTCAACTCGTTCTTTCCATCAACGATTGTTTTGCGACCGCTCAAAAGGTCAAAATACAGTTCTTTTTTCTCGTACGTTCCTTTTAGGGCCATGTACAGCGCTTGAAGGCGTTGTTGACCATCCAGAACAAGCAATTTTTCTTTGCTTTTGTACTCGCTCGACTTGAGATATGTCTCTTTAACATTCATCCCCTTTACGTAGTTATCGATAAAGCGCCTAATCTGAACTTCCTCATTAGTTCTCCAAAAAAGAAGAGTGCTAATTGGATATTCCCTCAGAATTGAATCGAAAAAACTCCTCATCTGCTCATACTTCCAAACGAAAGGCCTTTGAATGTGCGGAAGCAGCAACTTTTTCTCGTCTATCATCTCAACAGCGTGCTTGATACTCATGCTCTCGTACTTCATCTAATCACCGATTGTTCGTATAAGCGCGAATTTAGTTAGTTTCCGTATTTAAGATTAGCCCAGAATGTAACTCCCAGGCGCTAAGGGATTTTAATACTTATGCGCGCCCGGAACAGTGAAAGCAATAGAAAACTATATGCTTTATGAGGGTTTCTTCACGATTCTAATCAGTTCTTTAGGTTCGGCGATAATTTTTCCACACTTTTCACACTTAGAGATTTGTAGAGGCTCATATATTGAAAACATTACTTTAACCTGAGGCTCTGAAGAAGGTTGTTCAATGAAAATCTTGTTTACTGGAACTCTATTCCGGTGCCCACAGTTAGGACATTTCATTCTAAGCTTGGTTTTCATGTCGCATCCGATTCTCCTAAATAAAATCGCTCATCTTCTTTGATTTCTTATTATGGGTTGATTTCCTTTTGCTCTTGATTGTTAACAGTGATTCTCCAGATTGCTCATAACACTTAACACAGAAACTTCTAGCGTTTAAAGATTGCAGAAATTCTGCAGCAGTTTGACTTTAACATTCAACTGTTGGGCAGCGAAAAATACGTTTTGAATAAGCTCCAAACCCTAAGCGAGAAGGAGCTGCGAATAGTGAGAGAGGCATTCATTAAGCATTGTCATGCACGCTTTATGAAATACTTTTTCTGCCATGTTCCCTTCGGAAGGAAGGAAGTTTACGCTAAAGAAGTAATGAAGGCCAGCCTTGAAAGGCTTGCACGTTTAATCAAAGTTTGCGGTTTTCTATTGCAGACGAAGGTTTACCTGTTTTGGAGCGCGTAGCTTGCTAATCTTTCGCGCGCGCATGATTGAAATTTAACCCGAAAAGATTGTTCAGTAATGCGTAGCGTTGTACGCTTGGAAGGAAAACACTATATCTACAGTACAACAAATTGTGCGTGAGGATTTGAGTTGGGAAGTAACGACGAAGGTCAACAAAGCTTAAAATTTGAAGATTATTTGCTGTCAGAATATCAGAATATTGCAGAAGCTCATTTTAGAACAATAGAAGCAATTTCCTCGTTTTTCCGCTATTACCTCATGATCATGAGTGTGCCTTTCACACTTTATGCTATAATAATCGGATTATCCCCTCAAATGGAGCAAATTGTTTACGCATTAGCAGCTTTGACGGCGATAGTTTCTGTTGTTATCGCACTCGTGGGTTTTTTAGTTACTCTTTACATCGTGAATTTGCGGATGGATGCCATTCTTTATGCGAGAACTGTAAACGGCATCAGAAAACACTTCTACGATGAGGCAAAGTTGGATGTGAATTCGAAGCTACGCATGAGAACCCTGCCTCAGACGCCAACGCTTCCTGGATATTTTGAGTCCTATTTTCTCCCAGTGGTAATCTCTTTTGCAATTTTCAATGTAGTCTATTTCTTCATCGGAATATCGATTTTCTTTGCTCCTTTGCCCAAAATTTCTGAGATATCCTCATTCAGCGCAGTCGCGAAGTTGTTAAGTATTTTTCCCATTTGGATCTGGATCGTAGCACTTTTCTTCTTTTCGTTGCATTTAACAGCGTATTGGTGGATTGCCCGTAGGCGTGAGTTGACATACCTTAAATCCTATTCTGTAGGGGTCGACATAGATGGCGTGCTTAGCAAGCACAGGGAGCATTTCTGCAGACTTTTGTATTCACTCACGGGCAAGCAATTGAATCCCGATGCTATTTTGAGGATCCCAGTTCATGAAGACCCCAATCTAGGAATTACAGAGGACGATGAAAAGACCGTTTTTGATAGCCAACAATACTGGAGTGAAATGCCTTGCGCAGAATCAGCTGCTCTTTCAATTAGAAAATTGCGAAATGGCCTCAAGCTGAAAATATACATTTTCACTTATCGTCCTTTTCCAAGTGAAAAAACCCGACAAAACAAGGATGCAATGAAGGAGTGGCGAGACACTGCTCTGCGAGTCTATAAAGATTCCAACTTCTTTCTGCCAAAAATGCTGAATAAACGAAAGCAGTATGGAAAATTGCACACTTGCCTTGAAAAAACTATTGGCAAAGTTATGTCAATTCGAATGGGCGCTGAGAAGTTGCGTATTATCGGAATAAGACCAATTGATATCATTACAAAATGCTGGCTTCAGAAGAATGAAATCGAGTATGATGCCATAACCATCGAAAGAGGTAGTGAAGATGTTGCTGATCCCCAAGGGCATTTCAGGAATCGTTTCTATGTTAGCAGAAAGAAGAAAATCAGGTTTTTCGTGGAAGACGATGCTGAGAAAGCTAACAAGCTGGCCTACATTTGCGAAATTGTTTTCCTGATAGAACAACCCTATAACAAAAATGAAAAGTTGCCAAGCAATGTTGTCCGAGTTGGGTCTTGGGATGAACTATATCGTCAAATAAGAAAGTATTCTTGATTAGGGGTCTCGTTCACATTAAACAACTTGCGGTTTCCACCTTGTACTGGTCTTTTCAGCGCGCGTGCATGATAGTGTTGTTCAGTCTTTTGGATTCTGAACGCTGAGCAACGACTTAATGCAAATTCTTAATAAAGATCAAACATTGGGCTTCTCGTCTATCAAGTAGCCTTGCAGTGTTTGCTTGCCTTGGATTGGTGCGGTTTTCTGGTTAAATGTTTCGAGTAGTATTTCGTGGGCTCGGCTTGCTCCTTTCATTCCTCCAAGGGCTGAAAGAGAGGACGTCTTCGTATTCCAGTCGAATGACTTAAGTGGCATAAGAATACTCTTCAAGATTTCTTTCTCTCTGAAATCAAGGGCTTGCTTGAGGCACACTTGGAAAACGTCTTTTGCGAGCCAATGCAACGAATATATGCCAAGTGCTTTTAGAAGCATGTATTCTCTTTCTGTTTTCTTATCAAAGGCCTTTGGAAATAGATCTCTCAGAGATGCCCAATATGCTTTCAGAAATTTCAGTTGATCATCTTTGCTTAGTTTAGAGAATTCTTTCTCAGAGAATAACGTTTGAAGTGACGAGACAAAGGAGTTCAGCTGGATTAGCTTCCCTGTCCCCCTTTTCCCGCTCACATTTATTTTGTCTCTTAATGGGGAATCATCTTCACGATTCAGGGTGATGCCGATCTCGGCGCCAACAATCCTCCAACTCTCTTTGTCAATGATAGATAAACCTTGGATGCCACTGACTTTAATCCTGTAAAGCAAAGCATCCTTTAGCGACGGACTGATACCTTTTTGCGTCTTGTTTACGATGAAAAAGATCGTTCTTTCGATATCTTCTGGTGAAAAACCGTTGTTTGTGTTCCCTAGTTTACTTCTGATTCTTGCCGTAGCGGTTGCTGAATCAATAAACACGACCGGGAACTCGTAATTCATTAAGCTTGAAAAGAGCGACGGATCTATTCCTTTGGAAAAAATGAATTTTTCTCGTATTTTTGCGAATCCTCCGATTCTATGTTGGCCATCTATCATCCAGATAGATCCTTTCTTTCTAGCTATTCTGAGAGTGCCTGAGTCGCCATCTTGAGGTTCAAACTCTGTTTTTCTTAAGCTAACGAGCAAGGCAGGCATAACCGCCAAAGGACATCTTGTTAAGTAATCGACCAGTTCAGAAGTTCTTTCTTCATACTGTTCACGTTGATAACCCTCAAGCTCCTCCTCTTTGAACTTGTCTAGTTCAAAAAGTTCGAGAATATCACTTACTTTCATCTTTCCCATGTACATCGCAATGTCTTTTTGAGCGAACTTGATCACCTTTACGTGAATTGATCCTTCTTGATTTCTGGCAGCACTCGCGATATTAGACAATAGCTTTAATCGGTCATCTTCGTGAATTTTCTCTGGAAAGAAGAGATTCGGATCATTCCAACATTTTTCGCAGACGTATTTCTCACCATTTTCTACAGGGTACATCTTGCCCTTAATTTCGTATCCACAGCATGAGCAAATCATTGGATTGCCTCCAGAGGTCTCATAAACTCGCCAAAAGCTTCATCAAAGGTCTTGCACTTCTCAACTTTAACCCTTAACATTCCTTCGTATGGAGGGAAAGCGCCTCCAGAACCTATAACTCTTCTTGCTCTTTGGACTGCGTTGAGTCGAGTTTCGTCCCAGTTTGGGGCCACATGTGTGTTCTTTGAAAGAGTGTTTGTCGGTTGATAACGCATCGGATAAGATACTGCTCCCCAAGTTAAAGTGTTCCTTAGGCGATCAAAAAGGTCTTGAGGGATGTCCGTGAAGTTGTAGAGAGTGTAAACTAAAATATTTCTGCCATCAATTCCGTGTGACTTAAGAAGGCTAATGGCTTTCTTGACATAAGGCCCCATGCTCGAATAATCATACGAAAGCCTCACAAAACGATCGATCTTCAGCTTTGATATTCTTTTGGCTACTCGTTCAGTAATCAACCTAGCGTCAAGTCCCTGGTTAAAGTCGACTCTGAGGTCGAGTTCTTCGATTTCATCAAGAACATATTCCCATCCAGAGCTTGCTAGGAAATTATTATCAAATAGAATTACGCGTTTGTGTTCTGGCCAAATCAGGTGTTTGATGCTTTTTTTCTCTGAGTTCAGCTTTCCTTCGATGCGTGGAACGGCACAAAAGGTGCAAGACCTTAAACATCCTCTGGAAGAAAAAATAATACTTGCTCCAGCTTTTTTGTTCCATTCAGGAACAAGGCTATAATCCGGGCAAAGGTCTTCAGCCTTGCAAAAAATCCCTCTGAAAATATTCTTTGGGTTTACTCCGCTAAGGGTAGCGTGTTCAGGCATTAGAGACGCATACAAACCCCCCAGCCAAAGGTCAGCCTTAGGAAACATTCTTAAATAGAATCGAACTGCCTCCCAAACAGGTTTCCAAGCCCATGTAAAGAGGCTAGTAATATAGATAATGTCTGGTTCTTGAGAAATATCATCAGTTGTTCCCCTTATAAGCGCGGTAGTATCACCCAAATTCTTGTGATACGATGAAAGCTTAAGGAGTCCTAGTGGCGGGTATCTAGTGTAATACTTCGGTTCCACCAAGAGAACATGTCTCAAGCTCTACGATCCCTCCTCCTGCTTCTGTCCCTTCGCCGATCGTCAGCTATTCTTTGGCTGGAGATTTTAAGTTTTGCCATTCAGAGACAATCCGTTTGATTAGGCATAATAGCACGGCTCTAGTTATACTACTTTTAGGTATTATTAGGTATATAAAGAATTTTAAACTAAACCTCTTATTGTGATTATAGTGGATCAATTTGGCGAAAAAGAAAACCTCAGTTTCGCTTGACGACGAGCTTCTTCTATGGATCGAGAAAAAGATAAAGGAGAAAAAGTTTGCCAGTGTTTCTCATGCCGTTGAGTATGCTCTTGAAGAATTGAAGAAAAGGGAACCATGATACTATTACCGAAGATCTGGCCAGTGATCTTTGATGTAATCAGTTGCTTCGCTTACATCAAGCGGTTGACATGAATTTCCTGAGCGAATGAAGAACTCGATTTTGCCTTCATGCTTTAGATATACTGGGCGAGGCGACTTCTTTACAAATATCACCGCAATCTTCTTACCGACAATTTCATCAAATCTTGGACTAATGAGGGGTCTGTTAACCTTCCCTAAACAGTTGTTCACCACATTGGTAAGGTGAAGTTCAAAGTTATCGTAGCTTCCATCCAATTGAGATAAATCCTTGTCTATTCCTAGTATGTTCTTGTCATTGTCTACTCCAATCAATATAATCCCTCCCTCAGAGTTCATGAAAGATGAAATTGCCCTTGCTATTATTATACCCATTAACTTGTTTGGTTGCTTCTTTTTGTAGTCCCAAATCAGAGATGACTTGAATTCAATAGTATCTGTTTCTCCGCTCTTTACTAGCTCGATAGTTGGAATATTTTCCATTTCTTCTAGTGCAGGTAGTTTCTTGGGTAGTTTCTCTAATACTGTATCATATGCTCGAAGAAGTTCGCTTTCGAGCTTCTTTGAATATGAACCATACTCGCCGCTGAATACTCTGGCTTTCAAAAGTCTGATGCCACCAGCAGCATATTGCTCAGCAATTGAAAAGACTTTTTGTTCATCTAGTAAAATGATCAGGCTCCCTGCTTCTGAAACAGCTATTGCTCTAATAAGGGCTAGTTCCTCGGGTTTTAAGTCCGTATCTCTGAAGTAACCTTCCTTGCTCTTTATTTCGATTTTACTACCTTCATAATATCCAATAACCATCGCGGCAAGAAAGATCTCCCTGTTATGACAGCCTGCAAAAGGGCTGTCTTTCTCCTTAAGCCTGTTAAAATCTGCAATGTCTTTTTTGTCAACATAGAATCTGTCTACTTTCTTAGGTTCGCTCATTTTACTAATTCCACCTCGGCTAAACCTCCATATTCTTTTTCTAAGAAGTTTATGACATATGTTTTGCCAACTACTTCAGACAGTTCTTCTTTTACTTCTGACGTGTACTCTTTTTCTGTTACAAGCAGAGTAACTTGTGTCCCTGGTAAGTAATTCGGAAGGTTTCTTGCTATATTTCTAGTTGGCTCAGTAGAGATTCTTGCTAAAGGAGTGTCTATTATGATAGGGACTTCGAAACCAGATACGCTGTTCAAGGCAGCCATAAAAGACAATGCACATACCTGTCTCTCGCCTGCTGAAAGCGTTCCTAAACCTTCTCTTCCCGAAACATGAGGAACCGAAATACTGTAATCATCGTCTATATTCACACCCTGATATGTTCCCTTTTTCCATATCAATGCCAGAAATTGCTCACTAGTTTTCCTTCGGATTTCTTCCTTAACATTCTTCATTATCGTGTCTTTGACGTTTTGAGCACATTTTATCCCATCATCGCAAAAAGCCATTAGTCTCAATAGCGAATCATGTCTTGCTTCCTTTTTCAATTCTCTGTTCAGTTCGCTTGTGTATGCCCTTATGATGTTTCCACGTCTTTCTATTTGCTTCTGTTTTATGCCTATTTCTACTTTGGTGTCGTTCTTTTCTTTGCTGTACTTAGCCCTTTGCTCTTCCCACATTTTGATGTTCTCAACATTACTTTGGGCTATCTCTTGGGAGATTTTTTTGAGTGTCTCGTTCTTTTCTTCTTTAACCTCTTGGAGACTTTTTAACTTCTTACCCAAGGGAATCAAGTCTTCGCGAAACTTGAGCAATCTGTTTATCATCTCTCTGATTTGGATGTTAGAATCAATGAGTTCGCTACTCAAATCAGACAATTCAGTGCCTTCCAAGAAAGCTTCTACCTTCTTACGTCGGGAGGCTGAGAATTCATCTTTTCCTGTGATATCGCTCCCGCAAATACATTTTCCTTTCTTCAGCAAGTTATCGATAAATATTGATTGATACAACGGAGGTATTAGCCCAGCCTCCCTTCTTCCTTCAATCAATTTTTTCGTTTTTGACAACGCATCATGGCAAAATATAATTGGCATGTGTTGATGCAATAGCTTTAACTTAGTCCCTTCAATTTCTTCGATCTCATCTTGAATCCGAGCAAGATCTTTCTCCAAAACAACTCTTTGTTCTTCTAGATTCTGAATATGTTCCATAGATGAATTCTTCAGCTTTTCACTATATTCTCGCTCCAGTAGTTCTGCCTCGCTGCTTTTTGCTAATAACTCCTCCAGTTGCTCTTTGTCAACCTCCAAGGATCGATTTTGAACCTGTATCATGTCTCTTAATTCTTCAGCCTTAGAACTCAGGCCTCTTGCCATCTTTAGTAGCTCGCTTTTTCTTGCAGTCAAATGGTCTATCATTCTCTCGAATAGTTCCAATTGTGATATTTTGAAGACAGCGCTTTTGATATCTTTGCCCGTGTTTTCTTTGAAATAATCGTTTAGCCTTTCCCCGTCAAAGAAAAAGTACTCTTCTATGGAAGGCGGGATCAGACTATCAATAATGTACTGTGCGTCATTTCCGTAGATTGGTCCAACCCAATCTCTTCCCACTTCTCTCATTACGCAAAGGGAACGTGGTGAAGGTATGGCAGATACGTTTCCTCCATCCTCCCTAAATTGTACTGTACGTGTTATACGTATTCTCCTGCCATCATTTTGCATAAATTGGATCTCAACTTCTACTTCAGAGATGTGCTCTTTGCTTTCTGACAGTGTTGTGGTATTGACTATGGGGAGACCTTTGTATTTCTTATCTATATGAAGTTCTTTTCCGAATAGGCACCAAGTTACCGCATTTGAGATATTTGTCTTTCCTGCGCCAGTCACACCTTGGACTATAGTAAAGTTCTTGTCGGGTGGTCGAGCGAATTCTATTTTTGTATTCTGGTATTGGCGAAAATTCTTCATGGATAAATAGTCAATATACATTATTCGTCCCCCTTGTACCCGAGAGCACCGGCAAGTCTCTTGATGATTCTATCGTAATCTTCAGCATATCTTGGTTTCTTGTCTTCCGAGTTTTGCGCCTCAATCATTAAGAGCTCCTTTAGTAGCTCTTTGATTTCCGTCGTAAATTCGCTTTCTTCAATCGTTTTCAAGATCCTTCTGTTTACACTTGACAATTTCTTCACCTATCAGATTCCATACATCGCCTCTACATTTTCCATTATCTTCAAACATTCTGACGCGTTTTGCGAGGAACGTGCAAAGTCTCTGTATCTTTCCAGCTCCTTTGCAATTATCTTTCTTTCAAGGTCTCCAAGCTCCTGCGAGATGGTTGGTCTTAACACGGGCTCTACAATGATGTCGTGAATGACTGCGTGGCTTTTTCCAGGAAACTTTCTAAGTACACGGCCTCTTCTCTGTATATACTCTCTAGGGTTTCCGGAGTTATCTAGCATGATAGCGATCCTAGCGGGTGGCACATCAACACCTTCATCAAGACATTTCATAGAAACCAGAGCATGGTATATTCCTTCAGAGAACTGTTTTATGAGAAAGTCTCTCTCTGAAAGACCTCCAAACCTATCTTCAGGTCTTGTTCCTTCCACTTCAGTAAACTTGTGTTGAACTATGTTTTTCCGATTCAAAATGTCCTGAACAGTTTCGATCTGAAGAGGCGAGCAATAAACTAGACAATACTTTATCCCATTGAGCTTGTCGAGAATCTTCTCAAAAACAACAAGTTTGTTTGCCGCATTGCGAATTATTTTCTGTCTTTTTATGCAAAGTAACGTGAATATCTCGTCTTTCTTGTCTTCATCTTTCGACCGATAGTACGCTCTGGCTATCTTCCGCGTCTCAAATTCATACCTTGCCATTTCTTCTGGCGTAAGAGAAGTGAAGCGAGGTTCGTATATGTAAGGAGTCAAATATCCAGCGTCAATTGCCTCTTTCAACGAGAATGCAAAGACAACATCGCCAAAATAACTAAAAATCTTATCAGTACCCTTGAGGTCAAACCATCTCTTAGGAGTAGCACTTAGGCCCAATCTGTTATCATATTCCTTGATAAGTCCCTTTCGTCTCTGCGGAGCACCTATACCGTGGACCTCATCTACGATAAGAAGGAATCTTAAACTTGGTGTCCGGTTCTTGCTTTCCTTGATTATGTTGATGAAGTTATTTGAAGAAAAAGTATTGTGAGTAGTGAGAACTAAGAGCCTCTCACTAATACCATTTTCAACATCTAGAAGATCGTCAACCAACTTATTCTTCCACATACTCCGACTACTATCAGCAATAACCTTGTCGCAATGAATACCGAGCTTGTCGAATTCTCTAATCCATTGCTCACTTAAATGGATAAAAGGACTACTTACAATTGTCACGATCTTGTGTTCTGCTTCAAGGGTCTTCTCAAGACAGCTTAACGCAGCGATTGTCTTGCCCGTCCCAGTTGCCATCTCAAAGATGCCTTTCTTATCGTGAACAAGCCAACTCTGTACGGCTTCTTTCTGATAATCTCTAAGTTCAAAAACTCGAGCTATCTTCTTCTGAATCCACTTATCGAGATCTAGTTCTTCAATATTGTTGGGAGCAATTTGTATGAGTCTTTCTTCTATTGCCCTAGGTATGTCTACTACTTTTGTTCTCTTTGCGCCTCCTTCCCAGAATTTAGTAAATTTCAAAATGTCTGCATCAAAGTATTCCTTCTCTGCTTCAACCCAGCTTCTGAAAACTTTGAACTCTTCTATATTACTCTGCCATCCTTGGGCACTTTCGTTGTCCGACCCACTAAAAGATATTTTGTTCCCGTCTAAGTCTTCGAGAATACCCACTTTTTGATGGAAAATCCCTTGTTTCTCAGCATCCTCCTTCTCAAGGGGATCATTATTATCGTCAAGAACAATAGCGACCTTGATTCTTAATCTCTTATTCGCCACCATCCAAGCCAATGCGCGCACATGATCCCTCACAAATTCGTTCTCAAGATTATCAAGTTCTCTAAGCATAGCTTTCTCCAAGACTCCTTCGGGGTTCTCGTAAGCCTCTTTAATGGCTTGTATGTCTTCTTTTCGAAATGTTGCGCCCGTTATCAGTTTCACAGAGCCACCATTACGAATCAATCCACAGATTCCTTTAGCAGCTACTGCGAGACTTGTTGAGGAAAAAAAGCCTGTCAATCTGAAATATTGAACAGAAACTGACAGAGCTGGGGCGTAGAAATCAGCGATGATGTTATCTACATCTGAGTCATAGGACCTTTTGAGAGCAAGCTCCGCAAGACTCATTTGCACGTTCCTCAGTTTTCCCTATCGTGATCTATCTAAATGAATATTTAGTCTCGTGTAAGATATGCTTTTTGCGTATTCCAGAAATAGTCCGAAAAGGGGATTTTCCAGATTTCAGTAACACACCTTAGGTTCAAATCCCACCCGCGCACCACTATGGAAAAATTGCCGGGGGGGTCGCACACTTAGAAGATACCTTTAGAAGCTCGTCGCGAAACTTGATTCGTTCTAGCTTCTCGAGATTCTGTCAACCTCATCCTTAGTCAGTATTTTCCATTTGCCCTGATTGTCCAAATCCACCAGCAGGATGTCTTTCGGGTCTCTCATCCTAGAAGCTGCAGCATCGAACGCTTCAAGCAACCCTAACATTCTGAAGGTTAAAACCTCACTCTTCTTGGATACAAGTTCTCGACAACCAAAGACATACCTATTATCTCCAACAGGTTTTACAGTAATCACCTTGAAGAAAAGGCCTTTATCCTTGAGAATGAAAGTGCCCTTAACCTGCAACTTCTTCACGCGTGCACTTATCTGAACCCTAGAAGTATTACTCTTTCGCCCGTTGGAACCCCCGCAAAACGTTTCGGCACGATTTAAGCGCGTGCGCTTTACATAGGTATCTAGCAAGGTAATGCCAACGCATTGTAAACGCCTGAAAACCGTCATGACAAATAAGTTAACAGTATCCTTAGTCAGTAACTTTTACTTGCTCCGCTTTTTTCATCCATGGGATTTTTATTGGCATTTCGGATAGTGCCTCGTATATTTCCTTTTCTAGCTCTTCGTTTGGTCTTTCTTCGCTTTCTTTCACTAGGGAAATATTGATTATTGCTTTTTTATCCATCTCTTTCACGCCCCAGAAACTTCTCTGACAAAGTGGGATTTAACTTTTAGTGAACTTCAGTTACTATGAGGTCAAGCTTGTTTGAGGCTTCATATTCGATTTTATGTTTGTGTTTGTATCTGGTTTTGTGGGCAGACGAAGGTTTATTATTTTGAGGGCGGCTTGGCTTGCATGCGTCTTCTGACTATGGCTTTGAGTCCTGTGCCTTTCTCCCGCTTCTTCATGTATCTCGTTTCAAGCTTCATTATTTCTATGTCCTTTCTCTTGTTTAGATAGCTTAACAGTTGGTATTTCACGTTTCCCAAGGCGAGCAGCACAACTTCGTCCTCTGTTGGCAGGCGGTTTTCAAGTTCATTGGCGAAACGTTAATAAATGATTCGTTCTATATGCAGATAAACGTATTTCCTTTACTTAGAAGTTGCACAGGAGATGATTGTTTGGTTAAGGTGAAGAAACGTGCTGGTCATATGCAAGATTTTGATAGGGCGAAACTGAAGGCTTCTTTGAAAAAGGCAGGAGCCAAAGAAGAACATGCAACAAAAGTCACTGAAATCGTTGCAGGCAAAGTGAAAGAAGGAATGGCAGCCAGCGAGATCAAGCGAATGGCAACAACCGAACTTAGAAGAATGGATGCAACAGCCGCGCAAAAGTACGAGACGTTCAAAAAACCAATGAAGTAATTTCTGAGAATAGATAACGGAACGCACAAAGTGCAAGGTTTTTAACCAAACTTGAACGATTTAGAAGTAAAACAACAACTGCCTTGCCCTATCTTTTTAGAAGTTCAAACCTCGGTTTAAATCCTCGGGATTTCGATGTGAAAAACTTGAAGCTTTTAAAGTGATTTGCTGATGAATCTCCATCGTACTTTCTTCATATATTCTCCGTATGCGTCCCTGTAGGTTTTAATCAGGTATTTTTCTTCTTCTGTTGCGGCTCGGTAGAAGCCTAGAATAGACAAAATCGACAAGAGGAAAGTAATTAGCGACTGGAAGATAAAAGAGAAAGCGCGCTAGCGTGTTGCTAAATTCAGGGAATTGACATGAATTTGTTCGATATCGTTGGGCTTGGATAGATACCTATGATCTGGTACGTAAAGTATGAGGAGGGCGCACGCGTGCTTGGAAGGCAACCAGAAATTGACACAAACAATGTGATTTAGCAACGCCCTAGCGCGGTATCTTTAAATTTGGATAATCTTGCCTGTCGTTGTGCCTTACTATCAAACAGCAGTTGTTTGGCCAGTCGAAGGACTACGCCTTTACGCTCTTTATCAAACTGCTTTCTTGCGATAACAATGTATTCTTTAAATGCGGGCATCTCGTCTCTAATGAATTCGTCTATTTTAGCTTCATCAGTGATAAGGACGCTATAGACGATCTTGCCCTTTTCAACCTTCTCTATTTTTGCATGGTACTTAGTGTTCCATTCAGGCGGAGGCTGATTCCAGAATGTGAGAAATACCTCAGTTTCGTCGCCGAATCTGAGCGCCCCGTCTACATATTCTTCATATACTTTAAACGCTACGTTGGATGACATTAAGACTCATGAAAATAATCGAACTGCAAGACTTTTAAGCCTTTAGGGAATGTCATTAACATGTACCTTTGCCTTAGAGCTGATCCATTTGCAGAGTCCTCAACTCGACTTCGAGCTGACCGTTCGAAGAGAGATAGTTTTGCATCCCTACAGTTCTCCCACAGTTAGATTAGCATTTCCGCTATCGACTGCATTCCTACACGACCTCTCAATGAAAGAGTTGAACAGGTTGATTAGGTTAGGCTGGGACCTACCGAACACCACCCATTTAGGTATGCCTTACTTCGGAGCATTTTCTCCCGCATATGAACCGACCTATTCGATGCTTGGCCTTATAATCGTTCCTGAAAAGAAAGTTTATTTCAGATGTATAGCATGGAATACTGCTTTCCTTAAAATAGCTCATGACATTTCAGTCGAGGAGTCAATATATCATGAAAAGTTACACATAACCAAGGATGAACCAACATTCAGGAAAGCTATCCCCCTTGATTGGGAACACAAACTTGAATTAGGAAGAGAAACAAAAAATGAATCTGTGTCCTATGTCATTGACAAATACGGGAGACGGGCTGAGGATATACTAGAGGCGGATGCGATAAAAAGGTATGAAAAGCAGGCAATAGAGAAAACGATCTTAGGCGAAGTGCTCAGCTTTTGGTTACGTCAATACTTCCAAGAAAACTTCCGGAAATACAAGAATCACTCAATCACTCTTACTCCAAAATTAAGATCTACTAAGGTTTTTGAGAATATAGAGATGTCCGATTCAACAATTAAAAAAATGTATAAAGAACATTTCGGATACCGTATTAGGTGATAGCGGAGCTGGAGGCATTGTAAAATTGAATTCTTCTCGAACATGGAAAAGTGACATAACATACATGCTGCAGCAGCTACGCAATTCTAGAACCTTGAAGGTTAAGGCAGGATGGAGCCGTGAGGGAGGCGCAGGCTTCATTACGGAAGATATTAGAGAAGTCTGTCTTAATCCTGACAAGACTATAACGATTCTTACTGGTGGAGAGAACGAGACTGAGAGGACATGGCTGCGTCTAACCGTTTCTGTTGGGCAGCTTAATCTTCGTGAAACAGAGGAAGTTATCAAGTATCTTGAGAAACGTAGGATTGATCTTGAACAAGAGGAGTGGAAGAAAAAGTATGGTTGACTGGAATGCGCGCATAAGTGTTGAAAAATTCGTCGTATTATCCGTTTTTCGGCAATATGGATTTTCTCGGACTAAACTGCATGGCGCCGCGAAATCATACGAAATCAATAAATCTGTTGACAGGAAAAGGACATGCATGCAATACAATGATTCAGACACGCCTATCGCCGCCTTAAAGAGTTCAGCTAGAGACTTTGTCTCTAGGCGTGGTTGGGAGCCTTTTCATAATCCAAAAGACCTAGCTATAGCGGTCTGCATTGAGGCAGCTGAACTCTGCAATATCTACAAATGGCGAAAAATAACTGTTGAAGAAGCTAAGACGAAGGATATGCTTGAAAAAGCTGAAGGGGAATTGGCGGATATCATGATTTACGTCTTGCACATTTGTAACGTTCTGTCCATAGACCTAACCAAAGCTGTCACACAGAAACTAAAAAAGAATGAGGAAAAGTACCCAATAGGAGAGCCACTGAGGTGGTGAGAGAATCAATATGAGCTATTACGGGCTGAAAGGGTCTTCGCTTAAGATAATTGAACCTGAGGTTATGGCATGCAACCTGCCCTTACGCTTAGATCCATATCTTAGTTGTGCTCATAACTGCACCTATTGTTATGCTAGATCGCAGAAAACCTTTCGCCGTTTGTGGAAGCCAGATGCGGTCAAGTCAATAGACACTTCTCGTTTGGAAAGACACATTAGCAAAGTGCTCAAGTCTCCGAAGCCTCCTCCGAATTCGCTTGATCGAGCATTATGGTACAGGTTTCCGATTCGCATTGGAACGGACACCGATGCTTTCCAACCTTGCGAAAGACAGTCGATGGTTACGAAGAGGATCCTAGAAATTCTGAACAGATACTCTTACCCATACATCATTAACACCAAGTCTGATATGGTGGCTGAAGATGAATACATGCATCTTCTCAAAAACTCCCCAGCTGGTGCGGTCGTACAGTTTACTGTAATCTCACTAGATGAAGAGTTGATAAAGAAGATTGAGCCTGGAGCCCCGCCTATAGGCAAAAGGCTTGAAGCTATGAGAATTCTGGCGAGCAACAACATTTACATACAAACCAGAGTTTCGCCCATTATCCCTGAGCTCACTGACAGATTAGAAGATATGCATGAACTCTTCAGAACTCTAAAGAAGGCAGGCACGAGAGACATAATCGTGGAGTACCTCCGTTATAGTATAGGAAACATGGCTAATCCATTCATAAGGGAATGGATGTCCTCAGCCTTACAGGTGCAACCAACTTACATTGATGAAATCTACTCAAGAGCATACAGAGAATGCAGTAAAACCTTCCCTGACTGCTGTAGGAGGAATCGGGCACGTTTCGGTTGCGAATGGGACGGTCGCCCTAAAGTGAAGAGCGGATACATTAGAATGCCGCTGAGGTTGAAGCTTGAGAAGTATAGAAAATTCAAAAGCGAGGCAGAGAAAGTGGGGCTAAGACTTTACGTCTGTAGCGAGGAATTCCCAGAAATAAATGAATGCGTAAACTGTTGTGGGATAAAGGGGGCGGAGGCTAGAAGATACCTACGATTCAAATATGATAATGAGGCGTGCGCGAACACTCTCCCCTGCTTCATTAGAGATAAGAAAGACGTGTCTCTAGATGATGTCTTAGAAAGCATGTTTAGTATAGACAAGAATATCTTCGAAAAACAGTTTGCCAACCTTGACAAGTATCTTGTGAACGTCAAGAAAACTCCTTCAGGCAAGTGGGTTTATGACGAAAACTTCCCAATTTAATAAACCGTTTCCTCTAATATATGTCCTAAACAACCTCGAAGACCCAAAGTTTAGCGTTGATCTGTGGGACCTTTTTGGCAGCGAAGACAATTTTATGAAGGCTCTAGTAGGTAAATGGGATGCTAAAAAAGGAAACTTCAAAAGCATTACATGGGACTGGCCTATCCGTAACATTAGGCACGTTTTTAACATTGTATATTTCCTGTCTTGCCTCCAGAAACAAACACCTTATCTGCAAGAGAATTTTGACTCTTTTTATGAAACAGAACTTAAACATTCTACTGATTTAACAAACTCTTTAGCAAAGGCTGGTCTGACAAGGCCTATCAAATGCCTTTACGTTATGAAATATAAAAAACAATTTCCAGCCTTAATGATTGAATGGGAAAGAATCATAAAGGAACCAGGAAGGGAAAGACCGCTACTTATAACATTTAGACCTATTCATTATTTTATGATGGATCCTGATACATGGTATGAAGTATGGAAAAGATCAAGAGATATCCAAGAATGGATCAACACTTATAACATCCCTCAAATTCATGCAGATGCATTCTCAAACATTTTCTCAAAATACACTAACATGAAGCAGTATGTTTACGGGCTGTTGCCCAAAAATGCTTTGCACGAGGGAATAAGGAAGTCAAAGGTGCTATTTATAAAACCTGTTGAGCCTGCGACGAGAATTAAGGTTGTACCTGACAACCTCATATTTTGGGCACTTTTTTACTATTTGACAGGGGCGAGTCGTGCTAAATACGACATAAAGATAGACACGCAATTTCTTATAAGACATATTCCTATTGACGCACTGAATATCTTATCAAGTGTATACAAGCACGAAGCAGGAGTTGCGAATGCATTATCACATGTTTTAGTAGAATTTTTTGGTGATAAATATCTAAATCTAGAGTTTAATGGTAAAAATGAAATATCCTATAAAGACTCACGCATATTTAGAAGAGAATTTCAAGTTCATAATATTAAGGGAGAAGAAACTAATGAATTTGCGGATACCGATTATGATTTTGCCTTAAATCTGCAACCCTTAGAAAAAGATAAACTCATCCTTATCGACCTCACAACAGCGTTATGGAAGAAAGGCCTCCTTCCCTACGAAGAGTATGTAAATAGATGGCGAGAAACCTGTTTCAACATACCGATTAGGCATGCCAATGTGCTCTTTATATGGTATATTCTGATAAATGAGACGGAGAAACGGTTCTTTGAAGGGCCTCCTCCGAATAAGGTGCACAAGAATTTTGATGAAATGTTAAAGGATCTATCTTCAGATTGTGCAGAGAAAGAAATCAAGGTGATATCCGACGAAACTGACTTAACGAGCTACTCTGGGGAAAGAATCGCAATTCTTAAACTCTTTAGGAAAACTCCAACAGCCAAAAACTCGGAGGAAGAGTTAGATAACCTACTTAACTACTACAAGAAAACGTTATTCTACGAAACATGCTCTTACATCTTAAACAACATTCTCTAAACCGGACTTCACAAGACCGTTTGCTTAATCAAATGGTTAATAAACTATTTTTGTCAACACATCACCACAGGCGAAGCTAAATGGCGGAAGTTCCCAACGAATTTGACAAGCTCGCGATGCGTCTGTTCTCACCGAACCCTATGGCCTCCGATAAAGTAAAGTTGGCCTATCCAACCTCAACCAAGTTTCTCAGAGATCTGCCGGAAAAACATGTCAGCATAATTAAAAAGTTAAATTGGGATATTCCAAACACCGTGCATCTTGGCATGCCTTACTTTATGGGACACCCGCCTATTTATGAACCAACCTACTCAGCTCTTTCCTTCGTTCTTATTCCGGAGAAAGTTGCTTACTTCAGGTCAATATGCTGGACTGAAAGCTTCTTGAAAAAGGTCCACCCGATCTCATTAGAAGAGAGCATTTACCATGAAAAAATTCATATTAGGGAAGATGAGTCCCTATTCAGGAACGCCGTTCCCTCTTCCATGGAGCAAAGGCTGGAGATTGGTAGGGAAACTAAAAGACGATCCTCAGAATACGTCATAAATAAGTATGGGAAAAGAGCCTACGACGTTCTCACTTCAGATACAATAAAACGATACAGGGGGCAAGCAAAAACAAAAACTATAGTTGGTGATATACTTATCTTCTGGGTGAGAAAATTCTTCAGAGAGAACTTTCAAAAATATGAACAAAACGCTTTCGACCTAACTCCACAGCAAGCTTCAATAAGAATCACTGAAAGCGTAGTGCAAAGTGATCAACGTGTTGAACTTTTATATTTAAGCAATTTTAGGTTTTCTATAAAGGATCTCGCAGCCTTACATCGTAACTGAATGTTTGAACCTTTTTTCCGAGCTTGAGACTGATCTAGAACATAGACAACACCACTTTATTCGATTGACCTTTGCGATAGAAATCACCATCTTTTAGGAATTGGATACTTTAATGCTTCTTTCATGGTGACAACTTCCATTTTCTCGCCGAACCAGTATTCCAATTCTTTAGCGTGTTTTGTGGCTTCCTCTAACGAATCATAACTTTTAGGTAGCTCGTTGTCTTTTTCTGGATACAGATTTTCTTTTGAACTATCGTTAAAGACGCGTAGAATCATATAGGTTGTCACAGTTAACACTCTCTTTTTAGCACGTATCTGACTACTGCAATGTTGCGCGCGCACGCCGTACTTATCATAAACAGTCCTCTTAACCGCCGTCTCAGCAACTTCTTCGTTGTCGCTTTTCATTGTACTCTTTCTCTTCCAGCCATTTATCAAACTGTTCTAGCACATGCTCCATCTGTTTATGGATGAAGTCTTGCGCGTTATAATAAGGCGTATTCATCATCTTGACAGCTTCATTAAGCCGTCCATACTTTTCCTTGGGAACCTCTACGTATTCATATTCCTTTTTTAGAAATTTGAGTCGCCATCTCGCAGAGTCTCTTATGAACTCTTCCCTTGTTGTATAGCCCAAGTGCTTGTTTGTTTCTATGAAGTTTTCAATTTCTGCGAGTAGTTCAGGTGGCAATATCACTGATTGATTGAGCATGGCTTCTATGGCGTCTTGGTATGGTTGCATCTTGCCCGTTTGCGCCATAAGCGTTCCAACAGTTGCCGTCAGTTTTCTGTGGACATCGTCTGATATTCTAAGCGTCTTCATTCCCCTACTCCAGCCTTCTCAAGTAGCGTCTTCCGACGTGACTTATAATAAGCTTACAAATTTTAATAAACCTCGCATAAAATGGGTGGAAAATCTATTTTGAAGGTTCTCTTTACTTTAACTCATCTCTCTCCGCTAGGCGAGAGTGTCGTTTCAGCAGCTAGCTTTAATAAAGTTAAAGACAAAGCACAGTTTTTGCACGGAGGCCATCCAGAATTGGTTAGGATTCAGCGCAGAGTTTCTAGGAAACGGTATCTCGGAAGCAAACAAGTGTACGAGTATGAACGCATGTCCTTGGATATTCCCCGCAAATTCCACAGCAAAGTCAAACCCTTCCTAAAACAAGACCTAAACATGGACCTGAGCATAAAAGGCAGCTACCTCGTAATCACTCTGACCCCCGCAAAAACGTTTCGGCACGCTGAATACGCCCCGCAAAAATCAGCCCAAGAAAGGCTTCAAACACTTGAATTTTAACACGAAAATGCAAATCTTGCTTAAATATCTGCCAGCCGAAAGATTTTCCGCTAGGGGCGTTTCTGCCCGCCGAAACGTTTTGCCGAGGGTTTCGCCACACAAAAACATGTCTATTAATGTAAATAGCAACTTCCGCGCAAGTTTTCTTGACCGGGCCATGGTGATTGGCGTGTGGGGAAGGGCAAGAGGAATGTTGGAAGAATTTCAGTTTTCAAGGGACATGAAGCAAGGCTTAATCAGGCCATTTTCCACATCCTTGCCCTCAAAGGCCCGCTAACAATCTACGACATACACAAAGAAGTAAAAGCCCAAAGAGGGCTCAGACAAACCCGCTACGCAAGCGTAAACAAACGAGTAAGAGTCTTGGAAGAGTCAGGCTACATCAAGAAAAGCGGCGTCAAGAAGACCAAGGCTGGCTTTCAAGCTTCCATATATGAGCTTACCACTAAAGCCTACCTAGCAATGCTAATTGATTCCATAAATCTAGACGAGTTACTTATACTGGTTAACGACACCATGGCGCAGACAATCTTGGCTGCTATTCTTTACAACGGATGACTTGATTCTCTGCTATTCTTGGATGCCTTATTTCTTTCAGTCATTGCCAAAGCTATATTGTTTAGTTCCTCAAGCATCTGATCGGTTATTCTATCGGGTGAAAAATCCCAAATTCTAAGGAAACCCGTTGAAGGATGTTGGGTGCAAAAATTCTTGAACCAAGCACTTGCAAATGTCTCTCTCGACCGAAGAACCCAATATATGCCATGCACTATACCGTACACTAAACTGAAGACTAATGCTGCAATCACTAAAGTGGCCGGGGTAGTAAACCCTGACAGAATCAAACTAGCAAAAGCGGCCAAAGCTGCTACTGTAGCAGAAATGAAACCTATAATCTTCGACACCAAATCCATCGCGCTCGAGAGCGGGATGCTTTTCTCTTCTTTCTCTTCCGCATAGCCGACGCTTTTCTTGGTTGACCTAACATGAAGCGGCTTACTGGTTCCAAGAATTTTTACTTTCTTTTGAAAGTTTGAAAGACCTCTAATAATTATAGGACGATTACTATACCAAGTGGATCGTAGTCCAAATGACTTGCCTTCTTCGCTAAGCCTTATTTTTGAAGAAGGAAAATCGATATACACTGGCACCACTCCAAGAACACTGAAGCAGCCTCTTCTGCCCCGTTTCTCTACTAATTTACCTCCTCTGTCTTTAAGTACATCAAAAGTATCCCTCAGTGCATCATCTCGTAGTGGTTTTAGCCTACGCTTTGGATGTGGTCCTATATAGTAGAAAGGTACGTCACCTATCCATACTACACTTCCTCCATAATCCAAGTATGTTCGAATGAGTATAGAAGGGGATGGGGAATGACAAACTGTCTGTGGTATTACATCTTGCGAGAAAACAACCAAACTTTTGAAACATGTATCTTCATCGATAGATTTTTCCATCCATTTCGCCAAATCTTCGGCATTGCGTTCTAAAAAGCCCTTGCTTTTCAGGTAATTGACCATCCTCCCAGATTGTTCCCTGGAAATCCACGAAGTTGGATAATTATCGTCATGATAAACGATGAGTTCCATGATCTTTGTTATCAACCTTCGGTGATAAATATTTTTGGAAGAGACACAAACATTTTTGGATATGTCCGTTTTTGGATACTATTCCTTCGAGGGCTCACGAGGGAACACTGTTCCCTCACAGCCTCTCTGCGGAATAGTGTTCCTACGAGACGCCAGAAAGTCCTTAAACTCTAGAAGCAACACAGTAAAAAGGTGAGACCGTTTGGTCAATCTGGTTGAAGATTGGGAAGTTCTGGAGGAGTATGCTGGAGACAAGCAGGGCCTCTATCAAGTTTTGGGAGATGGCGAACCTGTAGAAATCCGAGTGGCCATCGGCAGACTCGGCTTTAGGAAGGAATTCGAAAACAAGGGCGATCTACTGCTCAACCGCATTTTAGTCTTCTGCAAATCTCGAAAATTCATTAGAATAAGCGAAAACGTCAGAGACGAGTTCTTCTTCAAATAAAAGGCAAGTGAATCTATGAAGTGGTGGGGAGTGGCTGGCTTCCACGAAGAAACGTCTGCTACTGCGGATTCATTGTCTGCACTCGGCAAAGCCGGTTCCATAAACAATGGGAAGTTGGACCAAGGCCAAGGGTCCACCGGCACCAGCCCCCCATGCCCAGAATGCGGTTCAGCAAAAGCATGGAAAGACGGAATACGCGAAACAGCCTTTGGCCCAGTGCAACG